>Ga0160423_10002859_pt1 | contig 14394 bp, 13 predicted proteins | sample CRUFie14St8metaG_FD_108191 | JGI IMG/M metagenome (GOLD analysis project Ga0160423, IMG submission 108191) | Marine microbial communities from the Costa Rica Dome - CRUD Field 142mm St8 metaG | ecosystem: Environmental > Aquatic > Marine > Oceanic > Photic zone | place: Costa Rica: the Eastern...
CGAGCCACGCCTTCTTTGAGACGTTGTCAAAAATATCCTGACCCTTGGCGCCTGGCAGAGGTGGCCGCTCGAGTCCCTCGAGGTCTTCACAGTAGCGTCGGCAGTGTACGGTTTTCGCCATCAGTTGCTCCTTTGGGGGTTTTCTTTCCCCAGCCTGGCCAGTAGCCGCACAATGGGTGCAGGCAGACCCACCGAAGGCGGCGGGTACAAAGCAAACCATTGTAAGTGATCAACGTTACATTCTACGTCAATCGTCTCGGGGTGGTTCGCGGCGCATTGTGCCCTCACTGGATGAGCCTCCAGCTTGAAATGTGTGAAGGTGTGTTGAAAGGGTTCATCGATTCGACAGCGCGCTGCCTTTAGCGACAAGGTGTTGGCAATCCACGCTTTAGCAGAAGATGGGCTCTCAAATTCTGGTGGCGCCCACAGGCCGCCCCAGATGCCCGAGTTCGGTCTTTTTTGGAGCAGCACCTCCCCGGGCGGGCGCGTCACAACGGCGAGCCAGCGCTGCCGCAGGGGAATCTGCTTGCGCGGCTTTCGGCCGGGGAAATCACTTTGTCGATCTCGCGCGCGTGCCGCGCAACCCCGCTTCAGAGGACATTGCTCACAGGCCGGTTGGCTGCGCGTACAGCAGGTTGCGCCCAGATCCATGATCGCCTGCGTGTAGTCAGCAACGTGCTGCTGTGGCGTGTGGTGCTCGGCGTGTGACCACAGCGTATCGCTCACTGCGCGCTGACCTGGCCAGCCTTCGACCGCGTGGTAACGCGCGAGTACTCGCTTCACGTTGCCATCAAGAATGGGTGCTCGTGTGTCCATGGCCAGCGAGAGGATTGCGCCGGCGGTCGAGCGGCCGATGCCGGGGAGCGCCTCTAGGCCGTTAAGGTCACGTGGGAATACACCCTTATGCGATGCGCAAACCTGTTTGGCGCAGCGATGTAGATTGCGGGCGCGGGCGTAATAGCCGAGGCCGGTCCATAAGTGCAGCACATCGTCCTCGGCGGCCTCAGCCAGTTCTTCGACTGTCGGCAGCTGCGCCATAAAACGCTCGTAAAAGGGGATCACCGTGCTGACCTGCGTCTGCTGGAGCATGACCTCTGACACCCAAACACGATAGGGCGTGCGGTTTATCTGCCAGGGTAGGTCTTTGCGGCCGTGCTGGCTAAACCAAGCGAGTAACGTGTCGGCAATGTGATCTTTTTCACTCATGAAGTGGTAAAGCTTCGCAATGAAGTAGCAGGGCTCTTTCTATACAATGACGCACCTAGTGTAGCGCCCGCGCGGTCTGGCGGGTTGCCCGGAGAACACAGCATGAGTCAGCAGGAAGCGCGCAAGGCATCAGTCAGCCGCGAGACCCTTGAGACGCAGATTGCGGTCGAGCTTTGCCTCGACGGCAGCGGCCAGTGCACCCTCGATACGGGGCTGCCTTTTCTGGAGCACATGCTGGATCAGATCGCCCGACACGGTCAGGTGGATCTCGATATTAAGGCAAAGGGTGACCTACACATTGACGCACACCACACGGTGGAAGACATCGGCATCACCCTCGGACAGGCGTTTAGCCAAGCGATTGGCGACAAGAGGGGCATCGTGCGCTACGGGCACGCCTATGTGCCGCTTGATGAGGCGTTATCGCGCGTGGTGATCGACTGCAGCGGTCGTCCTGGGCTCGAATTTCATGTGCCGTTCACCCGCGCCAAGGTCGGTGAGTTCGATGTTGATCTGGTGGTCGAGTTCTTTCAGGGCTTCGTGAATCACGCTGACGTGACGCTGCACATCGACAACCTCCGCGGACACAACGCGCACCACCAGGCCGAGACCGTGTTTAAGGCCTTTGGCCGAGCGCTGCGCATGGCGGTCGCGCCCGACGCGGCCATGGCTGGCACCAGCCCCTCGACCAAAGGGGTTTTGTAGGTCGTGACCCACCGGGTTGCCGTAATCGATTACGGCATGGGTAACCTGCACTCTGTGGCGAGCGCGCTCGAGCACGTGGGTGCTGCCGAGGTCGTGGTCAGCCATGAACCCAAAGCGATCCTTGACGCCGACCGGGTGGTGTTCCCCGGGGTGGGCGGTATTCGTGATTGTATGGAAGCCATCCTTCGCCTCGGCTGTGATCAGTTACTGGACCAGGTGCTCAACGTGAACCGTAAACCGGTGCTGGCGATTTGTGTCGGCATGCAGGCTCTAATGTCTCGCTCCGAAGAGAACGGCGGCGTGGCCTGCCTCAACGTGTTGCCGGGCCAGGTCGCCTTCTTTGGTGAAGCGCATCAAAGCGGTAACGGCGAGCGGCTGAAGGTGCCGCATATGGGGTGGAACGCGGTGCAGCCGGTGAGTGATCACCCACTGTGGCACGGCATCGAGCCCGATACGCGTTTTTATTTTGTTCACAGCTACCACGTGGTGCCCGAGAGCCCGGCCGTTATCGCCGGCACCTTTGACTACGGCCTCACGGGTTGTGCGGCGCTTGCCCAGGAGAACCTGTTTGCAACGCAGTTCCACCCGGAGAAGAGCCACACCGCGGGGCTGACCCTGCTCAAAAACTTTCTCGACTGGGACGGCACATGCTCGTAATACCTGCCATCGACTTAAAAGACGGCCAGTGCGTCCGCCTGCGGCAAGGCGACATGGCAGACAGTACCGTATTCTCTGACGAACCCGTTGCCATGGCGCAGCGTTGGTTCGATAAGGGCGCCCGGCGGCTACACATCGTTGACCTCGACGGCGCTTTTGCGGGGGAGCCCGTCAACGCCGGCATCATCGAGGCGATCTCAAAGGCGCTGCCAACCCTGCCGATTCAGATCGGCGGCGGTATCCGCAACCTCGAGACGATTGCGCGCTATCTTGAGGCCGGAGTGGAGTACGCCATTATCGGCACCATGGCGGCCAAAGACCCAGAATTCGTTCATCAAGCCTGTGCTGCTTTTCCGGGGCACATTATTGTCGGTATCGATGCTCGCGGGGGCCGAGTTGCCGTTGAGGGCTGGGCGAGCGAGAGCGAACTCGATGCTACCGATCTCGCCAAACGCTTTGCCCATGCTGGCGTAAGTGCGTTGGTCTACACCGATATTGACCGCGACGGCATGATGCAAGGCGTCAACGTCGAGGCAACGGTTGCCCTGGCTGCTGAGTCGGGCCTGCCAGTGATTGCCTCGGGTGGTATCAGCCAGCTTGAAGACGTGCGCGGCCTGATGCTGCACGCAAGCGCGGGCATATGTGGCGCCATCACCGGGCGCGCGATTTACGAGGGTACGCTGGATCTGGCCGCGGCCCAGGCCATGGTCGATGCCTTTCTGGAGAGCGACTGATGGCGCTCGCCAAACGCATCATCCCCTGCCTCGATGTCGATCAGGGGCGAGTGGTGAAGGGCGTCAACTTTGTTGGCATTCGCGACGCCGGTGACCCGGTGGAAATTGCGCGGCGCTATAACGAAGAGGGCGCTGACGAGATCACGTTTCTCGATATCACAGCGAGTCATGAAGAGCGCGCCACCACAGTCCATACCGTCGAGCAGATCGCCCGCGAGGTGTTTATCCCGCTGACAGTGGGCGGTGGCATCCGCTCCTTGCAGGACATTCGCACTATGCTCAATGCGGGTGCCGACAAGGTCAGTATCAATACCGCGGCGATTCACGAGCCCGAACTAGTGCGCGGCGCGGCGGCGCGATTCGGGTCGCAATGCATTGTGGTGGCGATTGATGTGAAGCGGGTGTCTGCACCCGATGATGCACCGCGTTACGAGCTCTTTACCCACGGCGGCCGCAAGCCCACCGGGATTGAGGCGGTGGGATGGGCCACGAAAATGGCAGAGCTGGGTGCCGGCGAATTGTTGCTCACTAGCATGGACCGCGACGGTACCCGCGATGGTTTCGAGTTAGTGATTACCCGCGCCATTACCGACGCCGTCGACATTCCGGTGATTGCTTCAGGCGGCGCGGGAACGCTTCAGCACCTGGCCGATGGCGTGACGCAAGGGGGCGCCGACGCCGTGTTGGCTGCCAGCATCTTCCACTTTGGTGAGTACACGGTGGGCGAGGCCAAGGCGTTCATGGCCGAGCGAGGCATCACGATGCGGCTATGATATCGGGCATCCGGTTCAGGATGCGCTGTCACTGAACAGACAGATGACGCACTGGCGCGTCGTCGCGACAGAGGAAATATCCCATACCGGCGTCGAGCGGCGGCCTCAAGGCGTGCTGAGCGCGACCGTGGTGGGATCTTCCGCTTCCGGTGTCTCTGATGGTGCTTCGGGCGTCAGCAAATTAATGCCGCGCAACAGGGTCAACGCCTCATAGAGCTGATTATCCGAGTTGCGCAATTCTGTGAGCGCCTCGCTCTCCGATTGAGCATCCACGGGACCGCCGTCACCGCTTAGACTCCCTTGCAGATCGGCTTCTTTGGTCCGTCGGTTCGATTCCACGCTCGTGACCTCAGCTCGCTCCACCACGATGTCGGGCACGATCCCCTCGGCCTGGATCGAACGGCCATTGGGGGTGTAATAAATCGCGGTGGTAAGCTTGACCGCGCGGGTGTCATTAACGGGCAGTATCGTTTGGACCGAGCCCTTGCCGAAACTTCTCGTGCCCATGATGACCGCACGCCGACGATCCTGAAGTGCCCCCGCCACAATCTCCGATGCGCTGGCGGAGCCGCCGTTGATCAGCACCACGATCGGCACGCCGTTGAGCATGTCACCGGCTTCCGCTTCATACTGGTCTGCAGCTTGGGGGTGACGGCCTTCGGTGTACACCACCAAGCCGCCATCCAAGACAGCACCTGCCATGTCGACACTCGCACCGAGCACGCCACCTGGGTTGTTGCGCAGATCAATGACGACACCCTTCAAGGGGCCCTCGGCCTGTGCCTTCGTCAAGGTGGCGATGGCTTCCAGTCCGGTATCCCTCTGGAATTGGGATGCCCGCAACCAGAGGTAACCTTCCATGAGTTCCCGGCTTCGCACACTGGGCACTTTGATGATGTCGCGGATGACGATGACATCGAACGGGTCAGCGACACCGCGTCGACCGATGCTGAGCAAGACCTCGGAACCGGTGGGGCCGCGCATCATTTCTACCGACTTGTTCACGGGAAGGTCACGAATCGATTCACCATCGATTTTCAGAATGACATCCCCTGCCTCAAGTCCTGCCGCCTCGGCGGGTGAGCCATCGATGGGGGCAATGATGGTTATGTAGCCCCGATCCTGCCCGATTTCGATACCGAGACCGCTGAACTCGCCCTGAGTCGTCTCCTGCAGTGAATCGTAGGCTTTCTCTTTCAGAAAGACGGAATGAGGGTCGAGACCGGATAACATGCCCTGAACCGCGAGTTCGAACAGTTGGCTGTCGGGGACTGACTCCACGTAGCCCTGCCGAATCTGATTAAACACGTCGGCAAACATTTGCAGTTCTTCGAGGGGCAGCGCTTGTGTCCCGCGATCGTCAGCGTTCTTTATCGCGATGTGTATCTCTGCGTGCGGGTCGTTGCCTGGCGCGACATGACTGCCTTCTTTTTCAGGTTCCTGCGCCAGAACCTGCGAACAGATCAAGAGTGTGAGCAGCAATCCGATGCCGCGAGACCGTAAACGCACGTCCATGAGAATGTCCTGATGGTGAAACCTGAAATCGGCGGACCGCTAATGGTACCCGATTATCCGGCCCGGTCTCAGCGGGGTATCCAGTCGCCGGGATCAACCGGTTCGCCGTGGTGCCGAATTTCAAAATACAGGCCAGAAGTCTCGCTACCACCACTGGCGCCTGCTTTGGCGATAATGTCCCTGGCACTGACACGGTCGCCCACCCCTCGCAGCAGGCTGTGGTTTTGGGCATAGAGAGACAGCCACCCCTCGCCGTGATCGACCACCATCAAGAGTCCCTGACCGCGAAGCCAGTCTGCATAGATAATGTCGCCGCCGTGGACAGCGCGCACAGGCTCGCCCTCATCCGCTGCGATCAGCCAGCCACGCCAGCGAATATCCGCATTGCGTCGCGTGCCGTACCGATTTTTTAGCGTGCCGGTCACTGGCATGGCTAGGGTGCCCCGGGTATCTGCAAAGGGCATTCGCACGTCGGGTAGGGCAGCCGCAGCGACTGCCTCCAGCTCACCGAGCAGCGCGTTCAGGCGTGCTTGGTCCCGCTCCAGAACGTTTAGGCGTTGCTGATCGTCCTGAACTTGTTTGTTGATCAGGGCGAGGGTCGTTTTTTGCGCTGTGCGTTGGTCTGTGAACGTCGTTTTTGTCGCCTCCGTCACCACCGCCTGTTCCCCCAGCGCGGTCTCGGCTTGGGTGATACGGCTGCGGTTCTCTGCGATGGCATCCAGACCCAGTTCAAACTCCCCAATCATCTGCCGCTGCGCTTCGATCAGCGTCTGAAAGTAGGCGAGGTTGCGGGCCAGATCTTGAGGGTTTTGGTCGCCAAGCCAGACCCGGAAGCCGCCTCCTTGCTGCAACAGCCACAGCTGTTGAATGCTCGCGTCGAGGGTATCGGTTCGCTGGCGTTGGGCTTGGCGGAGCTGTTCGCCTTCCGCGTCGAGCGCACTGAATTCCTGTTGAAGCGCGCGACGTTCCTGACTCAGCGTACTGAGCTGTCGGTCCAGTTCGCCGATTTGAACCTCTGCCTCTCGCAATGCATCCTGCAGCGCGTCGCGTTCACTTTCCTGAGACGCCAGCCGCGCTTGAATGACGGTGATCTCTGCGCGCAGCGCTTCTATTTGTTCCGAGGTTTGGTCGATGGTGTCGGGCGACTGGGCCCATGCTGCAGCGGACAGGCCCACCCACAAGGCGATACAGCAGCTAATCGGTCCTGGGCAGAGCGTGAGGACACGAACCACCGAGCGCGGGCTCAGTGCTTGAGGAGGCTGCGTCCCGACATCGCAGCGGGGACGTCCAGGCTCATCATGGCTAGAACTGTGGGCGCGATGTCGGCGAGGATGCCGCCATCGGGATCCAGACCTCGATTGCCCTCACCAAGGTATATCAAGGGCACGGGCTCGGTGGTGTGCTGGGTGTGTGGCTGGTCGTTTTCGTAGTCGCGCATCTGCTCACAATTGCCGTGATCCGCGGTGATCAAACCTTCGCCACCCGCAGCAAGCAGCGCTGCTTCGATGCGGCCCAAGCACTCATCTAAGGTTTCCACCGCTGCCACGGCGGCATCAAACTGACCGGTGTGGCCCACCATGTCACCGTTGGCAAAGTTGACGACGATAAAGTCATAGTCGCCAGACTCAATGGCCGCGACCAGCGCATCGGTGACCTTATGGGCGCTCATCTCCGGCTGTAAGTCATAGGTGGCAACGTCGGGTGAGGGGATCAGCATGCGGGTTTCGCCCGCAAATGTGTCTTCGCGACCGCCGCTGAAAAAGAAGGTCACGTGGGCATACTTCTCGGTCTCGGCAATCCGCAGCTGCGAGAGACCTTTATCCGCAAGCACTTCGCCGAGGCTGTCTTCCAGCGTATCGGGTGGAAAAGCCACCGGACACGACAAAGACCCGGCATACTCGGTCGTCGTGACGAGTCGCAGGGCGGGCTGCTCGCGCCGGTCAAAGCCATCGAAATTTGATTCGGTGAGTGCCTGAGTGAGCTGTCGGGCGCGGTCTGCACGAAAATTCATAAACAATACGGCGTCGCCATCTGCGAAGGCCGCGGGCTCTCCAATCCGGGTCGGGGCGACAAATTCGTCGTCTTCGCCCCGGGCGTACGCGGCTTCTAATGCCTCCAAGGCAGCAGGGGCGCCATGCGCGGCCTCGCCCTCTGTCAGCAGCGAGTAACTTTTTTCAATGCGCTCCCAGCGATTGTCTCGATCCATCGGCCAGTAGCGACCATGGACAGACGCAATTCGCCCGGTGCCGAGTTCGGCAAACACAGCTTCGGCGCGCTTCAGTGACAGGGCTGCACTGCGAGGCGGGGTATCGCGGCCGTCGAGAAACGCATGCAAGAAGAGCTTTTTCGCGCCGCGTTCCGCAGCCAATCTCACCGCCGCGAAAAGCTGTTCCTCGTGGCTGTGAACGCCGCCGGGGGACAACAGACCCATGATATGCACCGCTCTGGTTTCCGCTACGGCGTGATCGATGGCGTCTAAATACGCGCTATTAGCGGCAAATTCGCCGCTGGCAATCGCTTGATCAATGCGAGTGATGGACTGGTAAACGATGCGCCCGGCGCCGAGGCTCATATGGCCCACTTCGGAGTTACCCATCTGGCCCTCGGGGAGACCCACATCCAGCCCGGATCCAGACACTAGCGTGTGGGGTGCTTCCCGCCACAGACGATCGAGAGTGGGTGTCTTAGCCGCAATAATGGCGTTGTCCTCGCTGGCGGAGCGATGACCAAAACCATCCAGAATGACAAGTAGCGTGGTGCGTTGGGGCGTAGACACGGTGTGTAGGGCTCGGGTAGCTGACCTACGTATTGTAGCGTGCCCCCGCAGACGGGGCACTACTCCTGACTGGAGGGTCGTCGGTTGAACCGATATACTCGCGCCCCGCACATCATGCACTAAGTCGATTGCCGAGGTCCTATAGCAGTCAATCAGGTGTGGTGCCTAGGCAGCCGCACATACTGAAGCGGCAGCCGTACAATTCTGAACGAGCGCAAGACATTCAAAGCCACGTCGGTGTGGTTGAGAAGATGATTGCCCAATGGATAGAAAGAGCGTGTCAGCAGATTTAATTTTTCAGTTTTTGGTTGAGCAGTGGATTTTGGTGGCCGCGTTGGCGACGACGCTGACCATGCTGGTGCTGCATGAGACGCGTAAGGCGGGACCAGCGCTGTCGATCAACGAGGCGGTCCAGTTAGTGAATAGCGAAGGCGGCGTCTTTCTCGACATCCGGGACGCGGCAGATTACGCGCGCGGCCACATTACGGAGGCACGGCATATCCCGGCTGCCGTACTGGCCAATCGCGCTGGCGAATTGGAAAAATTCCGCGAAAAACCGGTAGTTGTGGTGTGTAAAATGGGACAGTCAGCCGGCCCTGCAACCAAGACACTTCGGTCTCAGGGCTTCAGTCGGGCACAAAAGCTCTCTGGCGGCATGATGGAATGGGATGCACAAAAGCTCCCGGTCGTGACCCAGTGAGTGAGGTGGTGATTTACACCACGCGGTGGTGCCCATTCTGCATTCGAGCGAAAGCGCTGCTCGATCAAAAAGGGGTTTCGTATCAGGAAATACCTGTAGATGGCGATCCCGCTACACGACAGCAGATGGCCGAGCGGGCCGGGCAAACCTCGGTGCCGCAGATTTGGATTGGCGAACAACATATTGGTGGTTGTGACCAGTTGTATGGTCTTGAACGTTCAGGCGGGTTGGACCCGCTGCTTGTGTAATCTCAAAGCAATCGCCACGACTTTGATACAGAAGGAGAGCCAGCATGGCTGAAGAAGGAACAGTAGCCGCTCAGGAAGCAGCCGCACAACAGCAATTTGTCACCCAGCGGATCTATACCAAGGATATTTCCTTCGAGTCTCCGATGACACCGAATGTCTTCCGACAGGAGTGGAAGCCGGCTGTGAACGTCGATCTCAACACCAAGAGCAGTCGGGTGGATGAGGAAGGTAATCACGAAGTGGTCTTGACGTTGACCATCACGGCCAAGCTGGAAGAGCAGACCGCGTTTCTGGTCGAGGTGCAGCAGGCGGGTATTTTCTTTGTGGCTGGCATCGAGGGCGATGCGCTGCGGCAATTACTCTCGACTGTCGCACCGACCATTTTGTTCCCCTATGCGCGGGAGGCGATCGACAATCTGGTGGTGAAAGGTGGCTTCCCCGCGTTAATGATTGCGCCGGTGAACTTCGATGCCCTGTTCCGTCAGGCGGTTGCGCAGCAGGCAGCCGAGGCGGGTGAAGCCAGCGACGCGGGTGAGAATGGCGAGGCCGCTCCTGAGGGCGCTACTCACTGATTCCCCAGGCCACCGTTCAGGTGGCCGGTAAATCCAGATCCTTGAGCTTGCGAGTGAGGGTGTTTCTTCCCCACCCAAGTAGCTCTGCGGCCTCGGCCTTACGTCCGCCGGTGTGCTGCAGCGCCGCTTTAATCATGATCGATTCAAACAGGGGCAGTGCCTGACGCAGGACGTTGGATTGCCCTTCTGCCAACTGCCGGTTGGCCCAGCCCGCCAGCTGCTCGTGCCAGCTTTCGGAAATACCCTCAGGCACTTCATCCCGGAGCTGCAACAGCTCCGTCGGCAGGTCCGACAGCAGTACCTCGCGTCCCGCTGCCATTACGGTGAGCCAGCGACAAGTGTTCTCAAGTTGTCTGACATTGCCCGGCCATGGCAGCTGGGTCAGCACTTCAAGCGCATCCTCTGACAGCGTTTTTGTCTCCACATCGAGCTCGGCGCTGGCGGCGGTTAAGAAGTGCGTCAGCAGTCTTGGGATGTCCTCTCGGCGCTCTGAGAGTTTCGGAACATGGATGCGAATCACGTTGAGCCGGTGGAAAAGGTCTTCTCGGAACGCTCCGGTTTCGACCAGTGATTCCAATCTCTGGTGGGTCGCAGCAATGATCCGTACGTCTGCCTTGATCGAGTCAACGCCACCGACACGGAAGAACTCACCGTCCTGGAGTACGCGCAACAAGCGAGTCTGAGTAGCAGCTGGCATGTCGCCGATTTCATCAAGGAACAGCGTGCCGCCGCGGGCCTGTTCGAAGCGCCCTTCACGCCGGGTGTTGGCGCCAGTGAACGCACCCTTCTCGTGACCAAAGAGTTCCGATTCCATGAGTTCCTGAGGAATAGCGGCCATATTGAGTGCAACGAACGCATTACTGGCGCGGGGGCTATGGCGATGCAATGCGCGCGCCACCAGCTCTTTCCCGGTGCCGGATTCGCCGTTGATCAGCACCGTGATGTGGCTCTGTGCAAGTCGGCCAATCGCGCGGAACACTTCTTGCATGGCCGGTGCGTTGCCAATAATTTCTGCAGAAGGGTTGCTGCCTTGGCTCTCATCGACCTGACCGTGCTGAGTCCGCTGTGACTGTGCGCGGGTTACCGTGGCCACCATTTCTTCGATATCAAAAGGTTTAGGCAGGTACTCGAATGCCCCTTCCTCATAGGAACTCACGGCGCTGTCGAGATCCGAGTGTGCCGTGGTGATAATGACGGGGAGGTCGGGCTGCTGCGATTTGAGCTTTGACAGCAGTGTGATGCCATCCATGCCCGGCATGCGGATATCACTCACCACCACCAATGGCTCTTCCTCGGTCAGCGCTTCCAACACGTCGTCGCCTGTCTCAAATGCGCGGCAGTTCAGGCCCGCCCTGGACAGGGCTTTTTCCATTACCCACCGGATTGAGCTGTCGTCATCAACGATCCACACCTGGTCAGTCATCGGCATCTCAGGTCTCCATGGGCAATAAGAGGGTGAAACAAGTGTCGCCGGGTACGCTCTGTACCTGAATCAATCCGCCATGTTGGTTTGCGATCCGCTGCGCGATCGACAGGCCGAGTCCGGTACCTTTGGCATTACCGGTGACCATCGGCAAAAACAGCATGGGGAGCAGATCATCCGGGACGCCCGGGCCGTTATCCGATATGTGCAATGCGCACACCAGCTTGTGTCGGTTGCCGCCGACGGTGAACTGTCGATACACCCGGGTTTTCAATGTGATCAACCCTCCATCCCCGCAGGCCTGCCAGGCATTGCGAACCAGATTCAGCACGGCCTGGGTCAGCTGCCCCGTGTCGGCCAAAAAGTCGGGCAGACTGGGATCGTAATCACGTTCGATGCTTAGCCCGCCTTTGGCTTCGGCCTCGATCAAATGCCGCACGTGCTCTGTCACTTCGTGAATGTTGGTCGGCTCCGATTCCAGGCGCTCCTTGGGGCCCAGCATGCGATCAACCAGCGTGCGCAGCCGGTCAACCTCAGAGATGATTATGTCGGTGTATTCCTGCAAATTGGGATTGGCGAGCTCTCCTGCGAGTAGCTGTGCGGCGCCACGGATACCACCCAGCGGATTTTTCACTTCGTGTGCCACGCCTTTCATAATTTCTTTCAGTGTGGCCTGTGCCTGCCATTCGTTTTCATCGCGGCTGATGGCCTGCAGTCGATCAATCATGGTCATCTCCACCAAGAGACACTGGGAGCTGACTTTCCCCGCAATGGGGCTCAGCGTCAGATCGACGGTCCGTTCCTGTCCTGTCCGAGTCGTGAGCGGAATTGCGCGGCGCACCATGGGGTAGTTATCGGCCAATGCCTGATGAAGGAGTGGGTACCATTCGTTGGACTCATCTAGCAGCTCCTCAAGAGGACTACCCAATGCACGACTGGCGGAGACCTCAAGCAGGTTCTCTGCTGACAGGTTCAACTCGCGAATATGCAGGTTGGCGTCGAGCAGAATGACCCCCGTCGCTAGCAGATCGAGATGGTAGTCGGCAGATAGGTCCATCAGGGATTCAGCAGCCATCTTGTTACCTGTTCACGCTGGTTCGCAGCACGAAGACCGTACTCGCGGCCGATGCGTCGAGTTGCGTGCCGCTCTCATCAAGGCGAACCACTTGCAATCGATGTTCGCCGCGGTACACGTTAGTAAGCTGCCAGCTCGCGGTTTGCTGTGGTGCACCGACGGGTTCACCATCCAGCAATAGTTGTAGGATTTCGCCAGATGCGAGGCTTGGATTCCACGCGGTCTGAACCTCAAAGTTGCCGGGCCCCATCGGGATAGTGGCGTTATCGGTAGGCGTCACGATCCGCGTGTTGTAGCGAGCGGGCTCCTTCAGTGCCGAGGCAGGGGCTAGAGTTGTCGGAGGGGGCTTGGCTGAGTTGGGCGCCTGAACGGAATGCTCTTCAACCGTGCCATCGCCGGAGAGCGGCGGCGTGTCGGTGAAGGAGACGGTGCCATTTGCATCCGTAACTTTATAGACTGCCTGCGCGATCGTTTTGTGCGCCGGCGCCAAGCAGAGGGCTCCGGTGAGCACCCAACTGGTCATTCGCCACCATTGTGCTTGCCGGTGCCATCGGGTCACTGTCTGCGCTCCATTAAATTTTGCGGTAGCTTCGACACCACAACCACACTATGCGCACCAGATTGGTGCATCATTGCTTTGCCACGCAGATTCCTCAAAACAACCCCGTCGCGGGTTTTCCTGGGGGCGCGCCATGACTGATCAAAACGTTCAAACCGAGTAATACATGTCAAACTCGACAGGATGGGTGGTCATATTCAGACGCTCCACCTCCTCTCGCTTAAGCTCGATATAAGCGTCGATCATGTCCTCCGTGAATACGCCACCTGCCGTAAGGAAGCCCTTATCTCCCTCGAGCGCATCCAATGCCATTTCCAGACTGGAGGCGACGGTCGGGATATCCGCTGCCTCCTCTGGGTGCAAGTCATACAGATCCTTGTCCGCAGCGTCGCCCGGGTGAATCTTGTTTTGGATACCGTCGATGCCTGCCATCAGCATGGCGGCAAAAGCGAGGTAGGGATTGGCGGTCGGGTCGGGGAAGCGCACCTCGATGCGCTTGCCCTTTGCTGACGGCTCGTAAGGGATACGAATCGATGCGGACCGGTTGCGCGCTGAGTAGGCCAGCATCACGGGCGCTTCGAAGCCTGGCACCAATCGCTTGTAGCTGTTGGTGGAGGCATTGGTGAAGGCGTTAAGCGCCCGCGCGTGCTTGATGATGCCGCCGATGTAGTAGAGCGCGGTATCAGACAGCCCCGCGTAGCCTTCTCCCGCGAAGGTATTTTCTCCACCCTTGGCAATGGATTGATGCACGTGCATCCCCGAACCGTTGTCCCCGACCAGAGGCTTAGGCATAAAGGTGGCGGTCTTTCCATAGGCATGTGCAACGTTCAGGACGCAGTATTTCAGGATCTGCACTTCGTCAGCCTTCGATACCAGCGTGTTGAATTTGACCCCGATCTCACACTGGCCGGCCGTACCTACCTCGTGGTGGTGCACTTCAACATCCAGGCCCATCTGCTCCATTGCGGAGCACATCGCAGCGCGGACATCATGCAGTGAATCGACGGGCGGCACCGGGAAATAACCGCCTTTAACCCTCGGACGGTGGCCGGTGTTGCCGTCATCAAAGTCAAGATTGGAGGACCAGGCCGCCTCCTCAGCGTTGATCTCGTAGCTGGCGCCGCTCATGTCAGCATTCCATTTCACGTCCTCAAAAACGAAGAACTCTGGCTCTGGGCCGAAAAAAGCAGTGTCCCCTAACCCAGTTGACGCCAAATAGGCCTCAGCCTTCTTGGCAATGCTGCGCGGGTCGCGGTCGTAACCTTGCATGGTGGCAGGTTCGACAATGTTGCAGCGAAGAATCACAGTGGGGTCGTCGGTGAAAGGACCCAATACCGCAGTGCTGTCATCGGGCATCAGAATCATGTCGGACTCGTTAATGCCCTTCCATCCGGAAATGGACGAGCCATCAAACATCTTGCCACTCTCGAAGAAATCTTCATCAACGACAC
>Ga0160423_10002860_pt1 | contig 14389 bp, 10 predicted proteins | sample CRUFie14St8metaG_FD_108191 | JGI IMG/M metagenome (GOLD analysis project Ga0160423, IMG submission 108191) | Marine microbial communities from the Costa Rica Dome - CRUD Field 142mm St8 metaG | ecosystem: Environmental > Aquatic > Marine > Oceanic > Photic zone | place: Costa Rica: the Eastern...
CAATCCCAAGGTCACGATGTATTCAGCGGCAAGGCGTATGGAAGTCTGGCGTAAATTCAATCAATGTGCAGCCCGGCCCGAGATCACAGGACAAGGCGAAGAACTTGAGGTGCACACCTTTGCCGGCCCATCCGGGATGGAGGTCGTAATCTGCAAGGCTAAGGGGCAGGGCCACTTTCTCAGGAGTGACCTCAGGGACAAGGCCGATTCTCTGGCCCTAGACTTCCTGCTCAAGCACAGGAAGAGCCGATAGTTATCCAGATAAGTTGGTCGAGTGCTAGGAATTTTCTTTTGGGGAGAGGGCGCGTAAACTCAGGTTTGGGGGACTAATTGGGGGAGAAAGGGGATTGGTGATCTGGTCGAAACGCTCACGTTCCCCTCTCTTTTAAAGTCGCGGAAATCGTGATCTGATTAGTGAGGAATTATCGTAGTCAGCAATTTATTTTTACTAGGGGAGGGTTGACTTTGAAACGAAGCAAAGCAATTTGACTTTGGTTGCCAGGGGGATACGTGACTTGCGGAACCTCCTCAAGAGTCGGATACGAAATAGGGATTTTTATGAAATGCTGGAAATGTTTTTCTATATTAGCTGGATTGATTCTGGCTCCTCTGGGTTTGGCTCAGGAGGTTGATCTTCGCTCCAAATCTGGTGAGTCGTTATCCTTCCAACATGGGAATATCGAGAGAAGTTATTTAATCTATTTGCCCGAAGATTTAAAACCAAATGCGCCGCTGGTGTTCTTGTTGCATGGTTATCATGGTAGGGCCAAAAATGTGATGAAGATGGGGATGAACCTGTTAGCGGAAAGGCATGGTTTTGCCGTCTGTTATCCTCAGGGTGCCAAAGATCTTCGGAAGCGTACACCGCACTGGAATGCTCGACTGAAACTAAGTCGCGTAGATGATATTGGGTTTTTATCTGAACTTGCAAGGGAACTTCAGGCGAAACACAAACTGAATCCGAAAAAGACATTTGTTTGCGGCATTTCTAACGGTGGATTTATGAGTTATACGCTTGTCTCAGAGCGCCCTGAGGTGTTCAAGGCGGCCGCTTCAATGATAGGGACAATGAGTGGTGAAACATGGAAGACAAGAGATTCGATTAAACCGATTTCTGTGATGCAGATTTCTGGTTTATCCGACCGGGTGGTCCCTATTGACGGCACGATGAGTGAAGCCGGAGGTTGGGGAGGTGCTCCACATCAGGATCAGATCATTAATTTTTGGAAGAAATTGAATAAGACGACGACCGAGAAGGTGATTAAAGTTTCAGATCAAACGACCGGCTATCGTTACGGCGGTGGAACCGATGGAAATGAGGTTTGGTATTATACGGTCAAAGGCCTTGGGCATGGTTTGCCGCGCAAACAGAAACATGGGATTGACTCGCTCGCGCTGGTGTGGGAATTCTTTGCTCGTCGTTAATGCTTGCCAGTGAGTTTCTTGGGTCTCCGTACAAATGTTGCTCATCACCGTTTCATAGCAGCCAATCAGTAATACTCGTTTGTAACGAGGCTTTTTGGATCCTTCTTGAGATTATGTTGCGTGAAAATTAGCCCCAACCTCATTTTATGAATCAAAATTTTGACCCTGAGAACGCTGTGGATCCGCCTAAACGTGTCTTGATCATCGGGGGGGGATTTGCCGGTTTGGAATGCGCCCGTAAGTTGTCTAATGATGAACGCTTCGAGGTGACATTGATCGACAGGACAAATCATCACCTTTTTCAACCGCTCCTCTACCAAGTGGCCACGGCCTCGCTGGCTGCTCCTGATATTGCGCGGTCCCTGCGGCAGATCCTAATGAAGGCGTCCAATGTCACAGTCCTCATGGATGAGATCACGGATTTGTCTCCGGTGGAGCGTCGGGTTGAAGGAAAGTCGGGCGGAACGTATGATTATGATTACCTTTTCCTCGCCGCCGGAGTTCAGACTTCTTTTTTTGGTCGGTCCGAGTGGAAAGCTCACACCCTGGGTTTGAAGACGTTGGCGGAAGCGCAGTCAATACGCCGCCGGGTGCTGAGTAATCTTGAAAAAGCTGAGTTGACGAACTGCGATAAGGATCGTCGTCGACTCATGACCGTGGCGATTGCGGGTGGGGGCCCAACAGGAGTAGAATTGGCTGGAGCATTTACGGATCTCGTACATCGTTCCCTGCGTAATGACTTTCGGCGGATCGATACTTCCAAGCTGAGGGTGGTCCTTTTGGAGGGGAGTGACCGACTACTTGGTTCTTTCGGTAAAAAGCAGAGCGAGTATGCTTTCAAACGTCTCGAGGAACTGGGGGTTGAGATTCTTACCGGGACAATGGTGGCCGATGTGACTGAGGGATGTGTTCACTTGGCAGATGGATCTACCGTTGAAGCGGCGGCGATTATCTGGGCTGCGGGAACCGAGGCGAATCCCTTGACAAGTCAATTGGGTGTTCCGCTTGCGGATCAGGCAGGTAGGGTTACCCCCGAGGAGGATCTTTCAATCCGGGGATTTCCGGAGATTTTTGTTGGTGGTGATTTAGCATGCCTCACTGATTCCCAAGATAAGCCTGTTCCGGGCGTGGCCCCTGCTGCGACACAGATGGGGCGCCATGTGGCTAAGGTGTTGAAGGAGGAGAGCAGGCTCGAGAAGACAAGATTCAGAGAGAAGAAACTGAAGTTGCGGCCGAGATTCCGCTATTTCGACAAGGGAATAATGGCTATTGTTGGGAAAAATGCAGCGGTTGTCTTGTCGGGTAAGTGGGCGCTAACAGGGTTCATCGCTTGGTTGGCGTGGCTATTCATTCATATTCTTTTTCTCGTCGGGTTTCGAAACAAACTCAGCGTTCTCCTGGGATGGGCTTTTGCCTATGTGAGAGATGCACCAGACACCCGGATCATCGTTAACCGGCCTGACTGAAAGACCCCAGTCATTAGAGATCCAGTCTGTTGCATTCTCAATTCCGCATGACCCAGATCCAGTAGGCCGGGGCTCCTGAGATCGTTAGAAATGCCCCTGAATTAGTGCTGGGAATTTTCTTTTGCGGAGAAGGTCGCGTAAACTCTGGTTTGGGGGAATATATGGGGTAGAAAGGATGCTGTTTTCCTCACATCGAGACGGCGAAGCTACCCGAACGACGCAAGACGGTCTGCGGATATTAAAGAACTAAACGCGTAAGTTTGTCTCATTATAAGAGCAATGAATCAAAGTGACTCTCTAATACAAGGCAATTGCTTCTGGCGGGAGGTCTTTTAAGGCGTATTTGGAGGCGGTGCGGGGGGTGGGAAGGGGTGCCCTGCCGAGGAAGGAGAGGCCAGACAGGGTTTGTCTTATTCTTTGTCCGGCCAGAGGCGGTTTTTGAACTGCATGAGGCGATTTTTGGCAGCTTCTTCACTGAGCTCTCCGGCCTCGACAGATTTCTTTAGCTTAAGTTCGGCATCAGCATATTTTTGGCGGCGCATGCGTTGGTCGTTGGCTTTTCCGGATTCTGCGACACGGCGCCGAAGGGCTTCTAGTTTTTCTCGAGCTTCCTCATCGGTAATTTTCCCGGCTTTTCGGGCCTCTTCAATTTCTTCAGCGACGGCGCGCATTTTGTCGTTGGCAGGCTTATTTCCGGATGCTGCTTTGAGTTGTTTGGCGAGTCGGGCGAGCCGTTCCGCGGCCTGGTCCCGGGTCATTTTGCCAGCTTTCACAGCAGCTTTCATCTTTGCCTCAGCCTCCGCGTATTTGGCCCGTTTTTTGATGGCCTCCATTTTTTTGGCGGCTTCTTCTTTAGTGAGGTCACCAGCCGCGACAGCGTGCCGGATTTTTTGAAAGGCCGCCTCTACGCGTTCTTTGTTGGCTTGCTCAAGGTTCGATTTGTTGGCCGGTTTTTCTTCCTCTGCTCGAACAATGCAGAGAGGAAGGAAAGCGGTTGTGGTAAGTAGAACGCATATCTGAAGGATGCGAGGCTTGTGGGATTGAGCTTGAGTTAGGGTATATTTCATTTTTTAGGTTTTCGCTAACTTTAATTTCGCCTGCCATGGCCGGTGGACGAAAAGCCAGAGGAGAGAGAGCTTCGATAATCGGCTAATGTTAGACCATTTCAAAACCTTCCTCAGTGGAGAGTAGAGCGGTGGGAAGTATTTAGCAACGAAACAAAAAAACTCATGCTGACTTTTAGGAATTTGCTTTTAGCGGAGAGGCCGAGAAGAGGAGCCATGTTCTGAAAGTTCTTGGTCTGGCGTACCGAGACCAAGTCGTAATCGAGATCATTCGATCACCTTACGACCAACCCAGGGCCCCTCATAGGCCTCATTGCGCAGTTCCGTCTCGATCCCCTTGTCTTGTTGCTGGTCCATCCAGGATGCCAACGCCCTCTTGAGATCGGCGATTCTCTCGGCGTGTAGTGGATCATCGATCAGGTTGGAAAGCTCATAGGGATCTTTACGAGTGTCATAGAATTCGAACTCGGGCCGTTGAACCCAGCGGTTGAGAATTGCAGCCGCATGCGGATCATTTTTGGCGTCCCGAACCCAACTGACCCAGCAGTTCAGCTTATCTTTGACCATGAGGAAATTGGAAAAGCGCTTCTCATACATCGGGTTCCAGATGTATTTGTAACGATCGTCTCGCACCGAGCGAATCGGATACGGCCCACCGACCCAGGCGCCCTGCATGGTATGAACCCCGTAGACGTAGTCATGATGAGACTGAGCTTCGCCGGTCAGAACGGAAAAGAAACTCAATCCATCAAACCCTCTCCCCCCATCCCGAGCCCCTGGTCGTCCCGTGTCAATGGTCCCAGGATCTCCTCCGGACAATTCAACTAACGTCGGCGCCACGTCCACGTATTGAATCAGGGCATCGCTCCGGCTTCCGGCTTCCACTTCCCCTGGCCATCTCACAATGAATCCCGTTTTGAGTCCCCGATCATAGCAAGTCCATTTACCACCAAAGAAAGCGGATCCCTGCTCACTGGTAAAAATCACAACCGTGTTGTCCTCTTGTCCGCTTGCCTTCAGCTTTCTGAGCAACTCACCGACTCGACTATCTAGCTGAGAAACCTCAGTAAGGTATCGCGCCATCGCGATTCTCGTTTCTTTATTGTCGATCAGGTAGGGTGGCAATGTCAGGGTCGTGGGATCATACCCTTCTACCTCTGGCCACGGGTTGTGAGGCTTAGATGAAGCCTCCACCAGGCAAAACGGCTTTGTTGTCTTCGGAAGCCACTTTCCTTCGATTCGCTCGAACGGAAACGACGCTTTGGGTCCAAAATGTGTCTTCCCGCGAAGGAAGACCGCATAACCCAATTCCCCCAAATGTTGAACCAGGCTCTTCGTGCCAGCTTCAACTTCTGAGTGGTTGGACATGGCCCCATTCCTTACGGGGAACATTCCGGTGTAGAGCTGCTGACGCGTCGGCGCGCACATCGCTGTGGCTGTAAACGCGTTCGAGAACAGCATTCCTTCTGAAGCTAGGCGATCGATGTTCGGCGTATTGGCATCCTTACTGCCGTAGCAGCCAATATCAAACCAGCTCAGATCATCAGCAAGGATCAGAACAATATTCGGCTGATCGTTCGCCTTCAGTTTTAATGCTAGGCAAATGACTAGCAGGCAGATGAAAGTCCTCATGGGTTATCGACACCTCTATTTCTCATAAGGCCATTTCACCTCATGATCGTAGGCGATCGTGGAAGTGCTCTCGTATTTTGTCCTCAGCTTTTCGAGTTCCCCTTTCAGCCCCTGAATGGTCTCTCTGTATTCAGGATTATAATACTGGCTTTTCATTTCATGGGGGTCTGTCTCCAAATCAAAGAATTCCCATTCGTGGGTTTTGTTGTAGTAGATCAGTTTGCGGCGCCCATCGGTAATACCACAGTTCGGTGGAACATTGTGGTTCGCCATTTCGAAGTATTCGTAGAGAAATGTCTCCCTCCAATCCTCAGGTGTCTTTCCCTGCATAATTGGAACGAGGCTTTCGCCTTGAATATCCCCGGGAATCTTGATTCCGGCGATATCAAGAAAGGTGCTCGCGATATCGAGGTTGGAAACAATGTCAGTGTCATTGACGACACCATATTCAACCACTCCCGGCCAGTGAACGATGAAGGCAGTTCTGAGCGATTCCTCATACATGAAGCGCTTGTCAAAGAAGCCATGTTCGCCAAGAAAAAACCCGTGATCGGCCATGTAAATGACGATGGTATTGTCGGCGAGGTCGTGTTCTTTGAGAAAGTCCCTGATTCTTCCCACGTTCCGGTCGATGCCCGCCCCAGTAGCGAGGAAGTTTTTCATAAAGACCTGGTATTTGAAGCGGGAGAGCTCCTTGCTGTTGTCATTCCAATCCATCCCCATAGCTTCGAACGGCTTCCTGTCCTTGGAGCGATAGGCCTCCCAGGCCTGCCGTTGCTCAGGATCCAAGGTTCCGAGTTCTCCTGGATCCCCGAGAAGAAGGCTTTTCCTAAGATCCTCGTAGATGGTTAGGGTTTGATTTCGGATAGCAGTTCCCCTCGTGGAAAAGTCATCAAAGAGATTGTCAGGTTCCGGAACCACAACGTCATCGTAAAGGTCATACTCCTCGGGCGCCGGAGCCCAACCGTGGTGCGTCGCCTTGAATTGGGCCATTAAGAGGAATGGCTTTTCTTTGTCTCTCCCGTTCTTGAGCCAATCGATACTGAGATCAGCCACCACGTTGGAATTGTGGCCTTTGACTGTCCTCTTTTCCTGAACACCTTCGATATCACCCCTGTTTAGCGCAGGGTTGTAATACTTGCCCTGCCCGCTCATCACATCAAAGTAGTCGAATCCTGTCGGGGTCGTTCCGAGATGCCATTTACCGATAAGAGCCGTCTCGTAGCCATGGTCCCGCATCAGCTTCGGGAAGGTCTGTTGCGAACCATTGAAGCGGGCTTTCTTGTTCCATGTCACACCGTTAAGATGACCGTATTTTCCGGTAAGAACAGTCGCTCTACTCGGGCCACACAGAGCATTGGTGACATAGCATTTTCTGAAAAGCATGCCTTCGCTCGCCAGTTGGTCAATGTTCGGCGTATTGGCAATGTGCTTGAGTCGGCTTTGATAAGCTCCGATTGACTGCCACGCGTGATCGTCGCTGAAAACAAAGAGGATATTGGGCTTGGGAGTCGGTTCTTCTGCCAGGACAACGGAGCCCGATAACGCTAAAAGAACCGAAGCAAGCGCTCGTAGACAATTAAAGTGTGCAAGTGAGTTCATGTGGTCTGGTGTGGTAGTTGTGGGGATTACGGCAGGAAAAGATCCCGGGCGAAGCCGTATTTTCACCTCGACTCGGTGACTCTAGCACTTGTTGTATGGACATGGAGCGTAGATTTCCTTCCCGCGTTGCCAAGTTCTTTTCTGCCAACGGTTTTAGTTTCACCAAGCTTCTTGCACGTCAGGAGTCGTCGAGGACTAGGATGCGACCGTCGCCGAGCGGGATTTCGACGGGTCTTCAGGGGGGCTTGGGTCGAAGGGATCGTGTCCGGGTTACGGCCCATTTGTCGACTGACTTCAATTTCCGTTCACATGCAAAACGCGGATGAGATAGGCCGTGAGAGCGGTCCTAAAGAAGGCGCCCTTGTGATATGACTCGAGCTGGATATGGGTAGGTTTTCCGGTTAGTGCATCCAAGATGTCTTGCCCGTGCCGCTTGGCCCAGTGGTCAGCCTTCGTTGAGCAGTCGGCATCGAGGCCGTAGGTGGCCGCCATGATGTCCTGCTTGGTTTCAGCGATCTTGTCGAGCCAGGCCTTGCCAATGTCTTTCTGGGTATGTTCGAGAACAGTGGCGCAAGTGATTGCCAAGGCGTCATCGCCGGCACCGTCTTTCAGTTTGCTCCAGTCGAGCGGGCGGATTTCCTCGGCCGACACGGCCCACGACAACAGCAACGTTTGAATGATTGTCAGGACCGGGATGATAGGGCGAATTTGATGAAAGCTCTTCTTCTTTTTCATTATATATTTTTTCAGTTTGAGAGCTTGGAATCAGGCATTCCATTTCACATCAATTAGCTTACGTCGCCCCCAATTTCGAAAGTTCATGCCAAAAGGAAATTCTCGTCAGTTATTAGCGATCAACCAAGCGGGCTGGATGTTACTTGGAATCGAATGCTCTAAACTTAAAGAAAACAAGACCTGCCGTTAGCATGCCTGCACAGCTGGTTATAATAGCGTAAGTTGCGCCAAAATGTTGCCAAGTTAAGCCAATAACATAAGCACTGGCTGCTGAGAACAGTGCAATCGCAAAGTAGAGGAAGCCGTAGGCTGAACCTTTGTCTTCGGCATACTTTCCTATATAAGAACGTATCGCAATGAGCATGATGAGTTCATGGACACCGAACATCAGAAAAGAGATTAAGTAAGCGGTTAGGCTGGGAAAGAGCAGTAAGGTTGTTGCAGATATACCTATTAGATAGCCGATCCCCATTTGCAGACGTATCGGTCGTTCATCGATAAACCTACCAATCTTTTTACTCACAAGCATTTGAGTGACTTTCACCACAATAACAACCAATAAAATGGTGGCTAAATCCAAACCAAACTCTTTACCTAAAAGAAGATAAAAAGCCTCGTTGAACATGAATAGAGTGATGATGATGAATCCTGCGATTACTCCACGAATCTTGGGCTCTAGATAAAGTGAAAGCGTCGGCTTCTTTTTGGCTTTGCCGCCACGAATCTCTTTGACAAAGATCGTAAGAACAAAAATCGACAAAAGTCCAGGAATCGCACTTGCCAGAAATATTGTGCGAAACACCGACTCTGACATGCCAAAATACGCGATGACACTCAGTAGAATGGTCAGCCCTAATACTTCGCCCATTTTTTCAATAGTCTTATGTAGGCCGAGGCTAGCGCCCATTTTATCTGAGTTAGCAGACAAGGAGATGAGTTTGTCCTTGGGTGCTGAGCGTATGGCTTTGCCTAATCGTTCTCCTGAACGAACGCCAGCAACACCAAGCCAGCTTTCGGTTAGACCGAGTAAAGGTTTTACAAATGCAGATAACCCGTAGCCGACGATCAGAAACTGTTTATTACTGTCCATTTTGTCGCTCGCAATCCCTCCTAAAAATCGAAGCAAGTAGGAAACAAGGGTGGTCACAGCGAGAACAATTCCAAGTTTGTCGACGCCTTGGCCCAAAACAATAACGATAAAAAAGGGTAAGAGCGGTATGACCAGAGAGCTGGCCATGTCGGTGAAGAAGCTCACCATCCCCATCCAGAAAATATTTGAATGCTCCCGACTCATGCTTCGGCCCTAGAATTTTATGCTTCGGGTTGTTCTTGCTCGACGACTTTATATTCGTGCCATTTTTTACTTTGCCAAAGTGTGAACACGATAAGGGCTTTCAGCCCCTCCTCGATGAGGTATACATACCATAGCCCTTTTACGCCAAGGTCAAATTGAGTGACGGCAATGTATCCTAGTGGTAAAGCTATCGCAAACGTGATGCCCAAATTGAAGAGCACGGGTCTGTTTACGTCGCCAACAGCTTTAAGCGAATTGAGCAACACAGTATTAACCGTAGCAAAGAAGGTCAATATTATCGTATAAAACAGGAGAGAGGTGATAGCGGCAGTTATGGCTGCATCTTTGGTAAAAATCCCAATCAGCAAGTCTGCGTTTAGGTAAATCACGAAGGCAAAACCAGAGTTAACGATGCCTGCGGTTATGGCTGTTTTGTTCGCTCTCTTTCTTGCTGTCTCGTTATCTTGCGAGCCTTTGTCATAACCTACTAATACTTCGTTACCTTGTGATATCACCATGGCAACCGTTGACGACAGGGCACCAATCGCCAAAGCCCACGAGCGAGTGTTCACCTCTGTTGTGCCTAAAACAGCGATAAAGGAAACCATCGTAAGTTGGTAGAGATTGTAACACATATTTTGACTCACACTCGGGTAAGAAATTTTGGTGATCTGCTTAACTTTATTGAAAAAGCCAATTGGAGTCGCGATCAAGGATATGTCGAGTTTGCGTTTAAGCACCCAAAGTAAGAATCCAATACTGGCGAAACGAACGATTAAGGTAGAGAGCGCTGCACCATATACGCCAAGCTCAGGGAATCCGAATCTACCGTAGATCAAGGCATACTCAAAAAAGAGGTATACTACGTTTGCAATAATCCCCATGATCAAGATTTCAACCGTGAAACCGAACCCCCGTAGAGCTGCGGTTGCTGAGACTATGAGACCATTGAAAATTATCGTTACAGCAATGACGTAGACGTAAATGATCACGTCTTTTCGAATCTCTTCTGGGGTATTAACCCAATCGGCAAATTGGCCCGCTCCTGCTACTAAAATACCAGCAATGATGAGTCCGAGTAAACAGCTCGAGGCCATGGAAACAACGACGATGTTTTTGGCTTTTCCGATTTGGTTTCGTCCAAGGTATTGGGCGATGAGAATCAAAGCACCAACAGAAAATAGCCCGGTAACGTCATAGGCGACTCCGAGAATTTGATTGGCCATTGAAACCGCCGCAGCTAAGTTTTCGGAATAGCCAGCGAGCAACGCTTGATCGACAAAAATGATACCATTCTGGATTAAATAGAATAGAAAAAGAGGGGCGGTAAGCCTGAATAAATTCTTGCGCTCAAACTCAATCATTTTACCTACCAAAACTCTCAGCTTTAACGCGACTCGAATCAACGCTATTGTCACGTAAGTATCGTTGCACGTCTTCAACAAAAGAGCCTGAACCACAAACGTAAAAATTTGTTCCCGGTTGCAGCTCCTCACTAATTGTCGGATACAAAGTATTACGTTTTACAAGGCTCACTTTTGCTGCGTTGTCATTCCATAGATCTTGATAACAATACCCTTTTCCTGCGTAGATTAAGCGCCAATTTTTATCGATTTTATTAAAGATTAAGCTTCGGATCGCCGTGATTCCAATACCGCCAGCAATGTAGACAGTTTTGTCACTGTCGTTGAGATGGTCGTTAGTAAAATCGCCCTTAATTGAATACATATCGACACGATCACCGACTTTAGCGTTTTTGAATTTTCGCTTGTAGCGGCTGTTTGATTGGGTGTCCATCGTGATCATCAAATGGTCTTCATGAGGTGCTGTGGCTAGGGACATATCTTGAACATCATAGTTGTTGATATGGCTATTGGGCGCGATGACGTGGGCGTAGTATCCAGCATGCAAGTGAAGATCTTGCGGTTTGGTAAGCTTATACGTGAAAACATCGTTATACTCGTTGATGATCTCGGTAATTTCTGTGCTGACGATCTTAATTCCGGGGTAGCCACGCATCCGATATACCCAGAAGTAAATGGGACGAATTAATTTCTTTAAAAATTCCATAATCTCAATGTCCAACATGAATTAGTGCTAGGAATCTGCTTTTGGCGGAAAGGTCGTGAAGAGCGGAATTGGGTGGAGTTCATGGAGGAGAAAGGGGGAGTTTTACCAGCCTTTGTGGCCATGCGGTGGCGCGTATCTTCAGGGGCCTTCTGGCCGAAGTGCTCATCATGCCCCAGCGTCCACGACCTGTCCCACCGTATGTCCGTCACAACTACCATTAACTTGGAATTCTAGGACTTGATGACTTAAAGGAGTCCGCCCTCACTTGGGCTCAGGAAGTGGGAAAGGGCCTTAACGCAGCTCCGCTTCCGTCCACGGAGTCACTCGCTTGCCATGCTTGGCCCGGAAAGCCTTCACTTGAGTAGCCGTAATTTGACCCGCTTTGTTACCCCAGGCATTACGCGCGTATGTCAGCGCATCAGCCATCTGGTCATCTTTGAGGAACATGTGAGGAGGCATGATTGGCGGCACATCGGTGACAGGCTTGCCGTTTATCTTGATGGGGCCGGTCAGTCCATTCATGGCCACCGAAATCAGAACCGTTGGATCACCGTTGACCCAGTCGCTCTTGACCAGAGTGGGTGCGACGTTTTTAAGACCTTGACCGGTGGGTTGATGACAGGCCGCACAGTATTGGCTGTATACGGTCAGACCCGAGCGATATGCACGGTCCAGTTCCTTATCACTCTTAACCCAGGACGACATCTTGTCCTTGTAGACCGAAGCGAAGCGATTCGGATATCCGGTTTTGACAACCTCATCGGCGTAGTCTGCGATCAATTTCACCCTGCTTTTGCCGAGCTTTTCCGCCGCCGCAGCGAATTGCGCAGGGAAAGCATGCGGATTGCCGGTGGCTTCTCCGGCAAGGCGTAGGGCGGTCAGGTTTACAAACCACTCCGTTGACGAGAGATTGTGATCAATCACCTTCTGATCGAGGGCCTTCAACCCTGCAAGCGCCCACATCGCGTGAACTCGTCCATGGGCCGAACTGTTTTTGGCAAGCTCGGTGAGCTGGGGAATAAGCTTGGTCATATTTCCTTCCACAATCCGTTTCTGACTGGCCAAACGCCACCAGAGATAGTCGTGGGAAAGGGCTCCCACGAGATCCGTCGGGGCTACCTTTGGCTGATACTTTTCCGGAACGACTCGCCAGATGCGACCCACTCCAATGTGCTTGTCGAGCTCCCGCTCTTCGGACTGGCGACGCAGGTAACTGGTCAGGAATTTCTTGTCCTGAATGATACCGCGATTCAGATCCACGATGTAAAGGCAGCCGTCGGGTCCAAAGGAGCCGTTGACCGGACGAAAGCGCTCGTCGGTGCTGGCGAGGAACTCCCGCTTGGTCCACTTTTTGTCGTCATATTGACGATGCTTGTATCCCGTGGTCGCTGGCATTGGGGCATTCGGTTGGAAGGCTCCCACGGTATTCGTTCCGGGACTGAAGCTGAAGATTGCCCCCTCCCATTCTGTTCCAAACGCACCGCTGCTGTGAACGGCAAGGCCGCTCACCGAGGTCACTCCGTTGATCCGTCCATCCTCCTGGATCATGCCGGGATTATAGGCGCGGTTCATTGCGGTGTTGGTGCGAATCGCGCGGACTCCCCGGTCGGGAGCCCCCGGAGTGCCGTAAAGGCGATCGTAGATTTCCGAATCCGTCTGGAACCAATTGCTGTTGTTGTTAAAGTAGAGGCGGCCGAAGCCATCCGATGCCATCCCCCATTGTCCTCTCGAATTGGTCCCTTCGCTAATAATCTTGCCGTCACGCCACTGGAGTCGACGACTTGACTTGGAGTTGTACATCCAGTTATCGATCGCGAAGTGCAGTCCGTTTTCGGCGTGCTCAATGTTGCTCGGGGCCGCTTTGGCGTATTCAGCCACCGGTGTCCGTTTGTCAGCAACAAGGTCGCCATCGGTATCTTCGCAAAACAAAAGATTTCCGTCACCGGCTGCTACCAGTGCGCCTCCCGGAACAATCGAAACACTTCGGGGATTAATGACTTTGTCGAGGAAGGTCGTCGCTTTATCCATCCGCCCGTCACCATCGGTATCCTCAAGCACTTGCACCCGGCTGATAGGATCATCCGTTTTTGAGCCACTGGCATCCCTCATATAGGATTGAAATTCACAAACCCAAAGACGGCCCTGCATGTCGAACTCGGCAAAGACCGGGTCCTTGATCATGGGATGGGAGGCCACGAGTTCGACTCGAAAACCCGGTGCCACTTTAAATGATTTCGCGGTTTCCTCAGGCTCAAGGAATGGAGCTGGGTCGGGAGCCCACTTGCGCCAGTTTGTCGAAGTCAAGAGACTCTTGTTCTTCTCTTTTTTGTCGCCGTTCTGGGCAAGCGAGGTCGCTGGCGTCAGAAGAGGGACAAGGAAACTTAGAAAGAGGAAAGAGAGACCTTTTTTGGCACGAAAGCGGGAGAGTGAAGAGTGAGGGTTTGGCATAGGTAAGGCGTGATGGAGCAGATATAGCTTCATGTCTCCGGGAAAAATGTCAATAGTGCCGAACGCAAATTCCCAGCAAGTGGGAGAGGCCTTGCATCGCCCGGCGCACAGCACGAGGGCGTGAGCACTTGAAGTCTACTCACGAGCATCCTCGTCTTCGTTCGTTTACTGCCAAGACTTTGCTTTTGGCGGCGGAACTTTGGAGGCGTATTTGGATTGGATCACAGGGGAGAAAGGAGGCTATTGAGGCAACTCGCCGCAGCTGGCAAGGGCGAGCAGGGACATGTTTGTTGCGGCCTGGGTGATGTAGTGTTTCCCATCGCGGCGGGGAGAGTGGGTGAACCAACGGCCACTCTCTCGTTGATTCGATTTTAGCCAGCGCAGGCCGCTTTGGATCACGGGGTCATTGGTATTCATCCCGGCCTGACGGAGAACAAAAATTGAAAATGCGGTGGCATAACCATCGCTCATCTGGCTTTGGGCTTTTCCATCTTCGCGTTGCCACTCCTGATTTCCGAGTTGGATCAATACCCAGCCCCCATCTTTTTGTTGGAGCGCTCTTAATTCCTTGATCCAATTCTTGGTTTGCTCCGGGCTGGTCAGCTTTGGATCGTATTTGGAGGCCCAGAGGAGCATTCCTTTCTGGTGGAGGG
>Ga0160423_10002862_pt1 | contig 14386 bp, 11 predicted proteins | sample CRUFie14St8metaG_FD_108191 | JGI IMG/M metagenome (GOLD analysis project Ga0160423, IMG submission 108191) | Marine microbial communities from the Costa Rica Dome - CRUD Field 142mm St8 metaG | ecosystem: Environmental > Aquatic > Marine > Oceanic > Photic zone | place: Costa Rica: the Eastern...
GACATCCCTCCCTCCCACACTCTGAATAACCACAGCGGGTCTTCGACCAATCGACCAAAGTTGTAGAAGAATACAGATCCCATCCGGCCGCCGATGACCGCGCCCAGCGCGCCATAGAAGATCAGGTCGGAAATCTGCTCAGCGGTCCATGGATCAGCGACTCTGGCAGCCCGATACGTCGCAAGCATCCAGGCGCCACCGAATGCGATAATGTACATGATACCGTACCAGTGGATACTAATTGGACCAAGGCTTATCGCGACAGGATCAATCTGAGGGTAGGTCAGCATAAGGAACGGCAATATACTTCATGAACAGAGACAAGAGTATAGCAAGATTGTGCCAGTCAACGTGTCCCGGGATTCAGAGTTCACCCGACCGGAGAAAATAGTTCGTCATGTGTCTTATCCTATTTGCCCACGGAATGGATCCTGACTTCCCGCTCGTCGTAGCAGCTAACAGAGATGAGTTCTTCAACCGGCCCACTGCAACGGCCAATTTTTGGCCGGGATCAGAGTCTTTCATTCTCGCCGGCAGGGATCTGAAGGCCGGAGGCACCTGGATTGGCGTCACCAGACAGGGTCGATTCGCCGGAGTGACCAATATCCGCAGCGCGACACAGACGAAGCAGCACGCCAGATCCCGGGGGGAACTGGTTAGAAATTTTCTCAGCGGAACCAGCACGCCTTTGCAGTACTGCGAATCGATTCAGCCACACTTCGCGGAATTCGCCGGGTTCAACCTTTTAGTCGGGGACGGCGGCTCCCTTTGCTATGCCAATAATTCTCAAAATAGCGTCAGGGTCTTGGCGCCGGGAATCTTTGGCCTGTCCAATGATTTACTAGATAGCGACTGGCCAAAAGTGAATCTGGGCAAGAAGCGGCTGGCGGATCTGTTCAGTCAGAACAGTTTTTTATCGACCGACGCCTTAATCGACCTGATGTCCGACCGCGACAGCGCCGCTGATGATGCCTTGCCGGACACAGGTCTGCCGATTGAGTTGGAGCGAATCCTGTCAGCCACTTTCATTCAGCATCAGCAAGGGAATTACGGGACGCGCTGTTCGACCGCCATGGTCCTGGCGCACCGCGGCGGCACGGTTCGCTTTTGCGAGCAATCCTACAATGCGCTCGGACAAGCCGCTGATGCGCAGTATTTTGAATTTCAGTCTGAACCGGGCTCTGCAGCCGTGAAGCGCGAACGAGGCTTATCCGGAACTGAATAATATCGCCCGCCGCCCGTGCTAACTGTCAGTTCGTCCTTGAGGAGCGCAACAGCCGCTCAACACCCGCATTATACAAGGTCAGGTCAACCGCACTTCTCACCGTCTTCGCGTCATCTATCTGCATCACTTGCTTAAGCAATTCCTGCGCCGCGCTTCGGCTGATGCTGCGGATGACCGATTTTACTTTCAGCAGGGATGCGGCGTTCATTGAAAGGATATCAAAGCCCATAGCCATCAGGAGTACGGCTGCACCGGGATCACCCGCCATCTCGCCACAGATACTCACTTGCTTTCCAGCCGCTTTTGCCTCACGCACAACATGGACAAGAGCGCTCAAAACGGCTGGATGAAACGCGCTGTACAAGCTCGCCACCCGGGGATTATTACGATCTACTGCCAGCAGGTACTGGGTGAGGTCATTGCTTCCGATGGACACAAAATCAACCAGCAAGGCAAGCGCTTTGGTCTGATAGACCGCCGCCGGAAGTTCAATCATTACCCCGACCGGTGGATATTGGATGCTGAGCCCTTCCTGAATGAGCTCTCGGTAAGCTCTCTTGATTAACTGGATGGCCGAATTTACTTCATTTACGTTGCTGATCATCGGCAACATAATCTGGAGATTTTCCAATCCTTCGCTCGCCCTCATCATCGCTCTAATCTGGGCGGTAAAAATCTCAGGATGATCCAGAGTCACTCTGATTCCGCGCCATCCAAGGAATGGGTTCTCTTCTTCAATAGGAAAATACGATAAGGCTTTGTCCCCACCAATGTCTAAAGTTCTCATCGTCACCGGCATAGGAGAGAACGCTTCAAGCTGCTCTCGGTAAATTCCTGCCTGCTCATGCTCGCTCGGAAACCGATCACTGAGCAGAAATGGAACTTCTGTTCTGTAAAGGCCCACTCCTTCAGCGCCCTGATCTAAAGAGCGGGCAACGTCAGAGATCAGACCCGTATTTACCCACAAATGGACCCGATGCTTATCCGCGGTTATGCAGGGCAGATCTTTGAGCTCTTCCAGACCAGCAATCAGCTCTGCCTGCTCTCTGATCGTATTTTCATAGCGCTGCCGAACAGTCTCAGAGGGATTCCCTATTAGCTCTCCCTTATAACCATCTAGAATCACCTCTCTGCCATCCAGCTGATTAATTGGCAGATCTACAACCCCCATAACCGTAGGAATTCCCATCGTTCGGGCCAAAATGGCCACATGGGAATTACCAGATCCTTTCAATGAAACAATCCCTTTAAGCTTGTTTTCCGGCACATCAGCCAGCATCGCCGGCGTCACTTCCTCGCCTACCAAAATGGTATTTTCAGAATACTCCGTGTTTACCTGCTCTCCTTGCTGCAGATAAAACAGGACCCGGCTGCAAAGGTCTTTGATATCAACTGCTCGCTCACGCAGGTAATCATCGGGCATCATTTCAAAACTACGAATATGCTCCAGAGCCACTTCAGCGAGTGCACCCTGGGCCCAATGCCCAGTCTGAATCCGTTCCAATACCTCCTTGCCCAGCGCATCGTCATCGAGCATATGAAGATAGACATCAAAAAGCTGCCGCTCTTCCTCTGCAACCTTCCCTGCCAGACGCTCATAGATGTCTCGCATATCCTGACGCACTTTGTTAAGCGCACCTTTAAAGATCCCGATTTCCCTGTTGAGGTCCGGCGCCTGTCTGATCGGCACCTGGTACAGATTGGCTTTAGGGAAAACAACAACCATTTCACCAATCGCCACTCCAGGAGCGCCCGGCACGCCGGCGAAAACGGTGTCTGATATTCTTTGTCCGGAAGGGCTAATGCCAGCAATTGCGCCAGTCGCTTCAGCTGAGGCAATAACCCCTGCCAGCTGTGCTGACAAGGTGATCAGAAAGGCTTCTTCACCCTCATCAAATCTCCTCTGCTGCTCATGCTGAACAACCACTACCCCCAAAACGTTTCGGTGGTGAATGATTGGCACACCGAGAAAAGAGCGAAAGCTCTCTTCACCGGTTTCCTGAATATAGTGGAAGCTGGGATGCCGAGAGGCATCCTCGAGATTGATTGGTTCCGCGTTTTTGGCCACAAGCCCCACGAGCCCCTCGTCAATTTCTAGGCTCACATGGCCGACCGCTTCTTTGTTTAGCCCTCTCGATGCCATCAAAACGTGGGCTTTCATGTCCTTATCGAACAGATAAACGGAGCAAACCTGAGTAGCCATCACTTCGCGTACGCGGACCACGATAATATCCAGCGCTGACTGCAGGTCTTTTGCAGAATTAACCTGCTGAACTATTTCCCGTAATTGCTCGAGCATATATTTTCAGTTCCAGACTTCAGTAGCAGCGCCATGGCATTGCAGGTTTCTACGCCCACAGATTTCGTCAAGCACAGGAATTCCGAACTGCCGAGTCTGTTACTTGATATACCGCTCAAGCGGGCCCGATAACTCATGCAGCGCACGCCGGTAGACATCGCGTTTGAATTCGATGACCTGGCTGACCGGATACCAGTATCTTACCCATCGCCAGTCGTCGAATTCAGGCTCTCCAGATTTATCTAGCTCAACTTGACTGTCATCCGTTTCGAGCCCCAGCAAAAACCATTTCTGTTTTTGGCCAATGCAAAGGGGATTCTTATGGTAGCGAATATAATTCTTCGGCAGGTCATAACGGAGCCATTCGGTAGTCTGATGCAGGACGCTGACATCATTCCCGCGCAATCCAACTTCCTCTTCAAGCTCTCGAAACAGCGCCTGCTCAATCGTCTCATCTTCATTAATACCGCCCTGCGGAAACTGCCATGCGCTCTGGCCAATTCGCTTTGCCCATAGCAATTGGCCTCTGCGGTTGCAAATGACTATTCCGACGTTGGGACGATAGCCTTCTGAATCGATCATAATTTTCCTTTAGACAGGCATCTTTCTCTATTGTTTCACAAGAGATCAAATTGGATCAATGAGGGGGCTACCGAAAAAAAGGGGTTAGTAGTTTATAATCAATGAGTTAGCGTTATCAAAGGGCCCTCAAGGGAGACTTTTGCCCCCCCTGAGCTAACCGCAGGAGAGAGAGACGGTATACTGGTACTATTCATGCGTGTCACTCGCTTTGGATTGCCATCGATATGAAAGGCCGCCTCGCTCTATTTGATCTGGACAATACCCTTCTTGCAGGTGACAGCGATCATGCATGGGGAGAGTTTCTGATCGAGCGCGGTCTGGTAGACGCAGACCGCCATCGTGCTGCCAATGATGCTCATTATCAGAATTATCTGGCTGGCAAACTCGACATTCATGATTATGTTAACTTCACCGTCGCCCCCGTGATGAGCTATACGACAGAGGAGCGCAATCACCTGCATGAAATCTTTATGCAAAAGGCGATAAGGCCCATGATCCTTCCTGAATCGAGGGCACTGATTGAATCCCATCAGACACACGGAGACACCTGCATTATTATCACCGCGACGAATGATTTCATCACTGCACCCATCGCCAAAGAACTCGGGGTGGATATTCTGATCGCCACACAGCTTGAAATCAAAGAGGGAAAATTGACCGGCAAGATTCAGGGTGAGCCGTGCTATCAGCAAGGCAAAGTAAACAACCTCGCTGTCTGGATGCAGCAGGCGGCTTCCCGCGGCCACCATTTTGACATGGCATCTGCTGTTTTCTATACAGATTCAATCAATGATTTACCGCTTCTGAAACAAGTCTCTGAGCCGGTTGCCGTTGATCCCGATGATTCACTCAGGCGAGAAGCGCAGGGCAGACAATGGAAAGTCATCAGTTTACGCTAAACAAAAGCCCTAGCTATTTAATCATCGCTGCAGCTCTGTTTTTTTTCTGCGCTCTGCAAGGTTGCGGCGACCGCAGCAACCTGTCGGACAATCAATCCACATTGCCCGGTACCACTGATAGCGCAGACGAAACGCCTCTCTTACAACCCGAGGCAGAAAGCGCGCTGCGTATACTCATGCTGCAATTTCCAGAATACCTGGATGTAGGGCTAAGCGGTGTGGTCGAAAAAGTAGAAGCGCTGCAAATCTCTACCGACAATTTCCTAAAGCATACTGACCTCGAGACACTGGCGGCTGTCAGGGCAGCATGGCTAAGTGCCCACAATGCCTACGAGCAAACAACGCTCTACCGGAAATTATTTGAATTGTTTGCCGAACAATCTGAGGTATCGCAGCTCACTGGACATCAGTACTTTATCGATTACTGGCCAATTTATGCGGGATACATCGATTATCTAGACAGTTATCCGGGCAGTGGTCTAGTAAACGACATGACGGTACCACTGACACCAGAATCTGTCAGGGCGCAACATGGCCTGCTCGACATCCATGAGGTCACTCTTGGCTTCCATGCACTGGAGTTTCAGCTCTGGGGTGAAAACGTCAGTGGCGATGACACCAGACCTCACGATGATTTTTTTGAAGACACTAATACTGCCTCGCCCGACGCCGTTCAGGGAGTCCCCACTGAGCAACTTCCGAGCAATCGGCGACGACAATTATTAGCGCTTGGCGTTGAAGCGCTGAGCACGGAAACAGACGCTCTATTCAAGACCTGGGGCCGTCAACGCGCATCAATAAGGGCTGCCCTCGAGCAACTTGACTCGCGCACGATACTCTACAGGTTAGCAGACGCGTTTATCTCGACGCTTGATGATGACATTCTTCTCCCGAGCTTATATCCCATGCTAAACGGTGACTATACCGCGAGCCTGCACGCAGTATTCAGTCATGCGTCACAGGATGCTGTCAGCGCTCAACTATACGGTATAGAGCAACTGTTAACGGAGAGCAGCGCAAAAGGCCATACGCTGGACGGTATACTGGCCACTCTGTCCGATGACTATGCCGAATATTTCCTGCGAAATTTAGACGCAAGCAAAGCCTGTCTTGTCCGCCTCTACAGCACGGATGACAGCAGCCGGATTACTGACAGGGAGTTTGCGGCGGTTGAGTGTATTAATCTGATGCAGAATATGGTCGACTATATAGAGCAAATTCGCGCCCTCACGGCCGGGCCTGCCTAGCTTCCCGAGCCTGAAGCCCCAAGCTCGACGATCAGGTCATCAGCCAGTTGTTCTAGCTCCCCCTGCAAATTTTCCAGCGATATCTCTGAGGGGACCTGTAATACCGCCTGCGCGCGGAACAGGACATCACCGGACATGGGTGCGGGCTCGCAATGGCTGGAAAGCTGCTCCACGTTTACCGAAAGCATCGCAAGCGCGTGGGAGATTTCCCGTATGATTCCCGGCCGGTCGTTACCCACCAGATTCAAGTCCACTGTCGTTGGCTCACCTGCCAGCTCTTCTGTTTCGGCTTGCTCAACCATCAACTTTAATTCGGCAGGAAGGCTGTTGAGTGCGTCTATGAGCATTTGCGCATCACTGATTGCCACGCTGACGCGCAGGATGCCAGCAAACTTGCCTGCCAGTTGCGACATACTGCTCTCCAGCCAGTTGCCCTTATGATCGGCAATAACCTCCGCCAAGGTTTCCACTAATCCGGGCTTGTCATCAGCAATAACAGTGAGTACGAGATACGTGTTCATGCAATTCCCATGGATGCAGCGAGGTCCAGCATAGCGTTCAGAACAAGCACAGTTGCCTCTCCAGAATTTTGGACATTGAGGTTTGTTGGAGGACAAGTATTGAATCGGCGATCGAAGCAAATTGTTTATCAATATAGAAGTCGGTACCGATGGGTGACTGGCGCCAGACTGGCCTGGCGAACTTCAGTAAAGGAATCAGGCGACCGCGCAATGCCCCGGATCTGCGAGGAGCCGCTGATAAAGCGCTCCATCAGGAAACGATCCGGAGGCCTGATGCCACCCTCCAAGAGGTGAATCAGCTTGCTGGAAAGTCGGTCCCTATTCTTGTAAAGCTGGCGCTGTCTCTGGCAGTAAAGGGCCGCTATCGATTCTTCGACAAAATCAACCAGCTCAGTCTCACCGATGCGCCAACTGGGAATATCCACCAGCAGGTTTTCTACGCGTTTTTTGAGATGTGCAGGAAAGAAAGTGACCACTTCCTGATTTTCCAGGACGACTCGAAGCGGCCCTTCGCAGGAAGCAAACCAGAAAATCCGCCGAATGCCAGATGATGACTCCTGCTATTGCCGAGTCAGAAGCAGGCCCTCGGCAATAACAGGTTGATTGTTGGTATGGGTACCGAGTGCCTTGCCATCGCGCCCGAACGTTCAGTTCAGACTAAATCGTAATGGTCCTAGTAAACTGCCCAAAGTCCTCCCAGTAGCTCACCTTTTCGGGAAGTTCTTCCTGAGTTGCCTGCACATTACCGTTGATATCAGTCACGCGGGAAACCAGGGTGTGCTCCCCCGCTGTGGGATTTGGCCAGTCTAGGGAAAACAGTTTCCAAGAGTACTGTGTATTATTCGGATTCATTGCAGCGGTGAGCCAGGGCCCATCGTCAATTTTAACTTCCACGCTCCGAAGTGGCGTCCCGTCGTTCAGAACAAACCCCTGAATGTTGTAGTGTCCCCCCAGTTCAGTAACCCTTATGATGGAGGACTTCAGGTTCATCGTGGTCACTGAGTTTTCTACCCACCGGTCGACGCCACCCACGTTTTCTTTTTTGAGTGTCACGTAATCACGACCCATGAATCGGCCCATGTAGCGCGTACTCTGAACGTGAATCTGAGTCAACCACTTGACGTTAGCAACCCCATACCAGCCGGGAACCAGCAAGCGAACTGGCTTGCCATGGTAGTGGGGCAGTGGTTCACCGTTCATCTCGAAAGCTAGCATATTTTCTTCGCGCATCGCGTCCGTTATCGAAAGTGAGCGCGCGAATGCTTTTTCAATCTCTCTGCCCCTAATTTCTTCTGTTGCGAGGTCTGCCCCGAAAAAAACGATCTCCTTGGCGCCTTCCTGAATACCGGCCTGCCGCAAAATATCTGCCAGGGAGACACCGCGCCAATCTGCGTTACCTATCAGGCCGTGGAAAAGACGCTGGCTATTACCGCCGCATTCAAATCCGATCTGTCTCTCGGCAGTCTGCCGGTTCATCAAATCGCTCAGACTGAATTCCAGCTCATTGTCAACCATTCCGGTAACTCGAAGGCGCCATGTATCATTATCAATTTCTGGCTGTCCATAATGTTGCACGAGATAAAAATCATCATTGTCTGTGACGAACTCGGAGACTTCCCTCGTGTCCTGCCAGTACGTTGTGTCTGGCTGGACTGGCCTTACCTGAAAAGAATCGGGCACATCGGTAAACGAGACCAGTCGTTCCCCTTGAGCAAGCGCTGGAAGGATAAACGATGGCGCAGCTGCCGCACCAGCGGCAAGCATACCGCCTTTAAGAACATTTCTTCGGGTTTTATCTTCTGGGATCATTTTAGGTACCACTCTTTGTGCTTATTATTTGATGTATCTATCAGCTTTCTACTAATCCCGGGTCGTTATCAGTCGCTGACAATAAACGCTGGCCGATTGTTGTTGGGCGCTCACTCTGGGTCCCATCATATACTGGCTTTAAGGATTTTTTGCTTCCCAGCGCTAGTATCCTCAGGGCGACTCGCCGGCCCGGTCACGCTTGTTGGCTGCAGTCGAGTCAGCTTCCCTGCGTATCAGCGCGATCAGGTTACCTTCTCCCCCGGGCAAATCAGTATACCTGCTACGGCAATTCTTCGCTGCAACTTCGACCGGCACATTAGCCCATCTCACTGATTTTGTGTATAGTTTAAAAACTATCTAGGGAGTCTGAGCAGTTATGAGCAATAAATCAAAGAAAGAGGCCGTCGTAAACACGCGTGATGATCTGGAAGAGCATATTGCTGCCTTCCTTAAGGCGGGTGGAAAGGTCCAACAGATTCCCTCAGGGGTAAGCGGGCAAACTTCTACCAGTGGCCCCAGACAAATCGTTCTGAGTCACAAGACCAGTTCTTGATCGCCCACACATACGGTGGGCCGGTTCTCATAAGGCGGTGCATGCAAAGCGACCTGTCCTTTTGTTTGAGCGCCTAAAACGGTGTAAGCAAGTTACAGCTTGGATGTTTCATAGCCCCTTGCACGGAGCAACTCGACAAGGCCATCAGCACCGACCAGATGAGCTGCGCCTACCAGAACAAATTCAGTGTCCGGATCATTGAACATCGCTTCAATTTGCGAGACCCAGCGAAGATTGCGCTGCCGAAGCAAGGAATCATAGACAGCGGGCGCCCGCTCCAGCATGTCATCAACAAACAAGGTGCGCAGAGCTTCTGAATCACCAGCCCGCCAGGCCCCGATCATCTGATTCATCAGCTTGGCAGTACTGTCAAGGTCTTCGAGCGACATCATAATGAACTCGCTTTCATTGCCTTCACCCATTGCGGCCAGAAAGCCAATCTGTTCATCCAGCGTCTCCAAAGCACCTACCGACTTACCATCAGTTAGGGCCTGGGTGTTAAAGAAAGCATCAACGCCCTGAGGAGTAAAACCCATGCGTTGGAATTCCAGAACCTGCAAAGTTGAAACAATCATGCCTGGTTTAAACTGCTCGAGCATTATCAGTGGCATGCCCACCCCGGCCGTATAGGTTTCCAGTGCGGCATAGGCTTCCGTGTCCAGCACATCCTTGAGTGTTCGACCGTCACTGTAGGTGAGCTGTTGCAACATTTGCGCCTGCACGCTGAGATCACTCATAGACGAAATATCCGTCTCAAAAAACAGTTCTGATGAACCCTCGTAAGCTTGGTCAAACTCTTCCGGCAAAGGGTAGTCCTCTGGGCGCAAAAGGTGGACTGTCCCGCCGAGATAAACCGTGCTCTCACCGTCTGTGACCCGCCATACCGGGGCCTCCGCCCAGACTCGGGGGGCGATTTGAAGCAGCGCAATGGTGAGCATCAAAGCGAGAGAATTTGGGAGTAGAACCGCGCGACTCATTGACAGACCTCAGCAAATTTACAGGCGTTAGGGTTAAAGGTAGCATTCTGGATAACTGCATGACAGTTCCCCAAGCAGACTTTCTTTAAGCGGTCACAGTATGGCAAAACTTCTGTTCCGAATGCGCGACGTGCCTGATGACGAAGCTGAAGAGGTTCGCGAACTTCTGACGCAGAACGAAATACCGTTCTTCGAGACCTTTGCGGGAAATTGGGGAATTTCCATGCCCGGTCTCTGGCTGGTTAATGAGCAGCAATTTGACGAGGCTCGCACCCTGCTCGATGAATATCAAGAAGCGAGAAGCACGAGAGTCAAATCTCAGTATCTAAGGCAAAGAGAACAGGGCGAGATCAGAACGTTCAGCGAGAGCTTCCGCACCGAGCCAGTGCGATTCAGCCTATATCTTGGCCTCGCAGCACTCGTGCTCTTTTTGTCACTGAGGTTCTTTGTGTCGTTTTAAGGCGCCAAAGCATCAGACTGTCCGGTTTCCGTTGCGACAAATCCGCCCCGAAATACAACGAGCACAGCCGTCGCGCTCCCCAGAGAAGCGCTCTGAGGCCGATTACTTTTCTCTCATCGAGCGCCTCCTTGATACCTCGGAGCTATTCAGAGCGTTGCAGAAATCTGCCTAAGGCTTTTCTCCGGAAAAGCCGCTTTACTCAGTCACATCAGTGTTATATAACGAGGCGGTAGAGTGTTAGAGGTTCTAACAGGGGGAACTTACTAACACCCTTTGCTACCCTGGAATCGAAAGGAGGTGATCCCATTAGTAGTCAATCTATTAGGGGAGCCTCCGGTTATATAGTCTAGTTAGCCTGATCTATCTGACTTGTATAGCTGGAGGGGACTCTGCACTGCCGGTGTCCTTAGCTCCCATACGTAGAAGGTCCCATCGTCGTTTTGCCTGTGATCTCAGGGAAAATGGCGGTGGGATTTTTTTATCAGCTGTAATCTAGCGGGCACCGAGGTAGCTTCTGAGCCGCGGCGGAAAGGTTTTTTCAGTAAGCATCTGTCGCACCTGCCACTGCTCCTCTTCTCCCATCTGCCGTAACAAACGGATCTCTCCTGATTCCATCAGCGCGATGGGCACCCCTCCCCGATAAAGCACCCGATTACCCGCCAAGCGGGCAAGCTTTCTGGTAGGCAAAATCAGGTTGATCAAATTCGCAGGATCAGTTGCCGACACACAGTAATGTGAAGCGGGCGCCGAGGTTTCGCGGGCGTTCTTCAGTTTCCGCAGGCTGTCGATTGTCTCTGAAAAGGCAAATTGCTCACCGCCGACACCAGAGATAAAGCGCCCTCCCCGAACAGTGCCCTTGAGCTCCATCTTCCGATAGAAGGCCAATAATGCTCTCCAAGGCGGTGCTAGAGACTCTTTTTCAATGAGAGCCCGAAAGACCACGCCCCAACGCTGCAGATAAATAATTGCAAGGCGCTCCATTTGCTCATCATCAAGCCCGGCATCAATGCGGGGGTTACGCTGTGTGTTGGCACCGTTGAAAGTTTGCAGCAGTGACCAACGGCCCGCATCCTCAAGCCCGAACATGGCTTTTCGGCTCCCTTTGATGGAAACGCTCGAGCGATTTTGATGTGGCGTCAGCAGTGCTCGTAACCCAGTAAACGAATCACTGCAAACCCTGCCTAGGCTGACCAGCTCTGCCAGACCATCTTCCAATTGCGATTTACGCAAATCAGTTCGGCTTTGTATCTGATCGAGAAAGCTCGCTCCAAATGCCAGCAAGTCCGCCTCGACACGTTTTGCCGGATCAGAAAGTCCCTCTGCCCGGTTATCCGCAGTTTGGGCCTCTGACAGCACTTTCCAGATGTCCTGATTCACTCTGGCAAGTAAGCTGACTGGCGTACTTTTGATCGGACCGGCACTCCGTTTACGCTGGACTGGTAACCTTATCTGTTTTTGGGGGGTTTGCGATGCAGGTAACAGATATCGCCCCCAGACCACCTTGCCGCTGATACACATCGCATCAAGCCACGCTGGTTCGTAGTCAGGAATTCTGGCCGGGAAAATATCCGACTCCCAGCTCACCGCGGGCGCCGAGCTGCCATCAAGAATATGAAGAGTGTTATACAACCGAGTCTGACCATCCAGACCTGATTCCAGATGGTGATCATCAGGACTAATCGGCAGCAGCTGCTGATGCTCGAACAGGTATTCAGTGAACACGGCCAATGAAACTGGCTTGATTTTCTTTTTATGCTGATCGATCGTATAGCGATGAATCCGCTGCAGAAGCCTGCGCTCACACCACTCTGTCGGTGGCGTTTTCCCGGTTGCCGCAAGAGCTACCTGACTCACCGGAGTGAACTGGCCCTGAAAAGCGAAACCTTCCACCTCAAGAGCCAGCAAAGCCTGATCTACATCAGATTGCGGCAGCGCCAGCTCCCCGGCAAGACGCTCTGCGGTAACAGGCCCCAAACATTCCAGACGTCCACGAATAATCTCACGCAGCGCATCAGCGTTCTCCCAAGTTTCTGAGAGCAATAACTCTGGCAGCGACAGCTTCCTCAGCTGCTCCGAAAAAACCGCCCTGTATCGCGGCAATTGTTCAATCGCCACCCACAGCGGATTCGCCAACTGCTTCAACAATGAGATACGGCCTGCATCCATCAAAGTCGAGTGCCATGCTGGCTGAGCCATGCTGTCAAATTCCTGCGGCAGAACATATCCGGCACTTAACAGCGCATCATGCAGCTCTTCAGCATTGCCCACGGATGGCCAAGCCTCTTGCCGAACCCGTTGAATTGCCTGCTCATCAAGCAGACTGAAATCTTTTACCTCAGCCGGATCTGCCCATCTGCGATTACGAATCGCGTTCGTCCTGCGCTCTTCAAAGGGCGCATCGTCAAGAAACGCATAGGGTCTGGCGTTAATGATCTCTTGCGCGAAAGGCGAAGGCTCACGAAGATCTTTCGCGACCAGCGTCAATTCTTTGTTCTCTATCGCGGCAATCAGCTGTTCTAATCCATCAATGTCCATGGCCTCGGTCAGACAGTCGTGAATCGTCTGATTCACCAGTGGATGGTCTGGCACCTCCCTTTGGCCGGTAATATTTTCCTGACAGGCAATCTGATCAGGAAAGACATGGGCGACCAGATCCTCTGCATCCATACGCTGGAATTGTGGCGGAACACGCTTACCCGCCCGATTGCGTTGAATGGCCAGAGAACGGGTCGCATTCCATCGCCAGCGCACTTCAAACATTGGTGCATCCAGCATTGCCTGAACGAGGGTATCTCGAACCGTTGACGTCTGCAGATAGCGATAAACTTCATCAAGGGGGAAGCTGTGAACTGAACCAAGCGAAATAACGATGCTATCTTCATTGGCTGCTGCCTGGAGTTCAAAGTTAAATGACTTGCAGAACTTTTTTCGCAACGCTAATCCCCAACCCCTGTTCAAGCGACTGCCAAAGGGGGAATGGATAACCACATGCATGTCACCGACTTCGTCGAAAAAACGCTCCATCACAAGCGTGTCCCGGCTTGGCATCACGCCAAGCGCGTTCATGCCGCTCTGCAGATACTCAACCAGCTGTGAACTGGCACTGCGCGGCAGGGCAACCGAATGCCCCAGCCAGCGTTCAGCAGCAGCGGCCGATTCATTCATGAGCAGATTCGCGACCTGGTTTCTCAGTTTGGAGACTTGCTCAGACAGCTCCCGGGTTCTGCCGGGCCCTTCGCCGAACCAGAATGGAATGGTGGGCTGTAATCCTTCCGCATCCCTGACCCGGACTTTAAGGCCGTCAACTCTGAGCATTTGCCAGGCGTGGGTCCCGAGGGTAAAGACGTCTCCAGGTGTAGCCTCAAGCGCGAAGTCCTCGTTAAGCGTCCCAACAACCGTATCATCCGGATCCAGCACCACCTGATAATCGAACATGTCGGGAATCGCTCCCCCGTTGGTCAGGGACACGAGATTGGCTCCGCGTCTGGTGTGCACCTTCCTATTGATGAGATCTAGGTGGAGATAGGCGCCACGCCGCCCTCTTCTTGTTGAGTAACCTTCCGCGAGCATTTTGATGAGCGTTTCAAATTCGGCTTTGCTCAGATTTCGGTAAGGGTAGGCATTGACGAACAGCTCGAACAGCTGTTCCAGGTTCCAGCCTGTCGGTTCTGCTCCATCCTGGGTCGATAACCCGGGCGATGACACCTCGGCGACGATTTGTTGAGCAAGAATATCCATAGGCTTTTCGGGCATGACAATCTGGTCAAGCTCACCCTCCTCGATGCCCTGCAGTAATGCCGTCGCTTCAACCAGA
>Ga0160423_10002863_pt1 | contig 14383 bp, 6 predicted proteins | sample CRUFie14St8metaG_FD_108191 | JGI IMG/M metagenome (GOLD analysis project Ga0160423, IMG submission 108191) | Marine microbial communities from the Costa Rica Dome - CRUD Field 142mm St8 metaG | ecosystem: Environmental > Aquatic > Marine > Oceanic > Photic zone | place: Costa Rica: the Eastern...
CCTGATTCCTCTCGAATCATTAGCCAGTGGAACACCGGTTGCTACTGTAAATCAGGAACCGTTAACAGAAATGGTTGACTTGTCAGTAGGCGGGCTATTTGAACGCGGAAATCCAGACGATTTGGCGCGTTGTGTAAATGAAATGTTATCATCTGAGGAGACCCAAAATAAAGCATTTTTAGGTCGAGAAAGAGTCTTGTCAAAATATACTTACGAACACAATGCATCTGACTATGAAACTATCTTCAAACGTGCAATAACAAAAAACAACGAGTAACTTTGAATCGTTGTTTTCAAAACTGATTCCTGTTATGCCTGTACATGCGAGGGGCTAGAATATTAGCGATGTTCCTCGCGGTTACGTTGATTTCCTTCGTTCCCGCTGTGGAAGCTGATAATGATATATCTTCAGCAGCACCTTTGACAAATGGTGTTTCATCACCCGGTTATGTCTGTTCAGATGATGGCTGTTCACCTACAGATCAAACAGATTGGTGGAAGATATCTGGTTACAAAGGAGACATAATTCAAATCTCATTTTCTGGGTCAATGAATAATGGAAATATTTGGTGTATTAATGATGGTTGGGAAGGAGATTTCTCAATACATGGTAACTCTGGTAATCAGATTGCAACTACAACCGTATCGGACGCAAAATCCTCAGATTCACATTCTACGTCACTTGCAACAGCAGGCAATGTATACGTGAAAATCAAAGGCAAGGATACATGGTGTAATGATGGATTTGACTACACATTAATCGCTTCAATCAATCAAGCGAACAGAGATACTGACGAAGATGGATTCATCGACACTGATGATTCTTGCGATTTGGTTCAAGGGACATCAACTAATGATAGAATGGGCTGCCCTGATTCTGACGGCGACGGATGGTCAGACCCAGACGCTGGATGGGAGCCAGGGCCTAATGGAGCCGACGCATTCCCCAGTGAAGTTACTCAGTGGAACGATGAGGATAATGATGGGTATGGAGATAATATCAATGGGTTCGAACCAGATTATTGTCCATTTAGTCGAGGCTATTCCGAATTTGACAGATATGGTTGTTTAGACTCAGATGGCGATGGTTGGTCAGATGAGGACCCTGGTGGCTTAGACACACATGACAATCAACCCTGGTTTGCTCATCCAAATGACAATGGTGCAGATGCATTCCCATTTGAGCCAACTCAGTGGAATGATACTGATGAGGATGGTTATGGGGATAACTGGGCAAATGGTGAATGGAATGGTACCAGAGGAAATTGGACAATTGGCATTTGGTATCCAAACGCTAGTCAGCCAGACGCATGCCCTGTCGAAAGAGGATACTCTAGCCTAGATCGATTCGGATGTCCAGATGCAGATGTGGATGGCTGGTCAGACCCAGATGCAAACTGGACAGAACGAGAAGGTGCTGACGCATTCCCTCAAAATCCAACTCAATGGTCTGACCAAGATGGAGACGGCTGGGGTGATAATCAATCAGAAGGGGCTCTACAGGTAGACGATTTCCCGGAAAACCCATCCCAATGGCTGGATACTGATGGAGATGGCTGGGGTGATAACCAATCATATGGCGCATCACAGGTAGATGATTTCCCTCTAGTTCCTAGCCAATATCGAGATACAGATGGTGATGGATATGGCGATAATTTAACTGGATTCGAAGCAGATGTTTGTCCTAACAGCAGTATCGAAGAAGTTGAAAGCGGCTGGATAAGTTGGGCAGATCGCCTAGGATGCCTTGATTCAGATATGGATGGATATTCTAATCCAGATTCACTTTGGGTTGCTCATCCAGATGGTTTTGCAGATGCTTTTGCTACAGATCTTAGTCAATGGCACGATACCGACAAAGATGGTTTTGGCGACAATTTAGAGTACTTTGATGGCGATACCTGGAGAGAAGCATGGAGAGGCGATGGTTGCATCGCTACAGCAGGCGAATCTACAATGGACAGATGGGGTTGTCCTGACTTTGATAGTGATGGTTGGTCTGACCCGACCACACACTGGTTAGCTAGCCCTGGAGGGGTTGGAGATGCTTGGCCAGAAGATTCAACTCAATGGCATGATAGAGACGGTGATGGCAGAGGTGACAATCCTGTAGGAACCACTGCTGACATTTGTCCTGATATTCCAGGTACATCGATAGGTCCTACCGAAGGTGGTGACCGCTGGGGCTGCCAAGATACTGATGGCGACGGTTGGTCTGACCTTGGTGATGCTTTCCCGAATGAGCCAACACAGTGGCGTGATTCGGACGGAGATAACTTCGGAGATAATCCAGATGGACATGAAGGAGATGCATGTCCAAACGAGCGCGGCAACTCTTTCTTTGACAGATTAGGTTGTAGAGATTCTGATGGTGATGGTTGGTCAGACCCAAATCAGAATTGGCCAGCATCGCCATGGGGCACAGCCGATGCATTCCCAACAGACAGACTTCAGTGGATGGATTCTGATGAGGATGGATTTGGAGATGTGCCAATGGGTGCAAAGCGCGACGATTGTCCTGAAGTTAGTGGAACTTCAACAAAAGACCTCCAAGGCTGTGTTGATTCTGACGGCGATGGTTGGTCAGACGAATACGGTGGCTGGTCGTCTACAATTGCAACAATAGGAGAAAATCCTGCTGGTAGCTGGCTGACTTATCTTTCTCTAGGAGTTGTAATGTTCATCTCATCAGGATTGGCTATATTGCTACGTTCCTCGAAATCTGCTGAATCATTTGTAAGAGAGACAGGTGTAAGAAAAGGAGGTGAAGATAATGCGTAATTTCATATTGGCATTTCTAATAGTATCTTGTGCTTTTACAATGAACACTACAGCTTCAAACGATGATGACCCGTTTACTTCTGAAGGTTTGAATATAGTTGCAATCAGAAATGATACCCTAGACTCGAATCAAGACGGAATGATGGATGCAGTTAGAGTTGTTATAATCATCAATTCAACTCAAGGAAGCGCTGACTTACTACTCACTTTGATAGGAGACCATCAAGGTATCCTAGTGCGTGAAGACTCAGTAATGCGCGTAGAAAATCAGGAAAATGCATCATTGACATATGACTCATGGACTGAAGGCGAACATTATCTCTCGTTAGAAATAAGTGATGCAGAAGGAAGATTATTGAAATTCATGACCATTGGATATTTTGACTTGAGCCCAGCATTAAAAGTTCCTGAGATTTCTTTAGAAATGAATGGCGCTCAAGTAATTGAGACTGGAGATTATTGCGAGATTTCAAGGACATTTTTCGATGAAACAGGACCTCGGTGGGGATATACTGGTACAAGATCTATCATAGGCACTCCATTCAAAGTATTAGATTCAGAAACAACACTAGATTGCAGTAATTGGCCGGCTGGAGATTACGAGATAACAGAAACCTATCAGAATGGATTAGGGCAGACGGCATCGGACGTTTTAGAATTAAAAATAGAGAACAAACCGCCTCCTAAATTCACCATTAGTCTTAATGGAGATGGTGACTTATCCGGAACTCCTTGTACTATCTTACATCTTGCAGATGAGGATGAAAATCATGACTCATTCACAAAAGAATGGACAATTTCACCCTCTCAAGGAGTGATGGCGAATTCGAGCTTAATCGACTGTTCTGGATGGAATGCTGGTGTTTACAAGATACTCCTGAAGGTCACAAATAATGAACAAATTAGCACAACAGGAGGAGAGATGCTGATTCGTTTAACAAATGAAGATTTAACCTCAGAAGACTCTGATGCACCCACAATTTCCCAAGGTCAAGATACTGAAACAACAAAGGTAGGCCTGTATGGTGTTATTGGCATATCACTAATTCTAGGAATAATTGTATTTGTGATTATGTCTCGTGGAAAGTCTGATGAATTATTATCTGGCCTTATGGGTGAAGAAACAATTCCTGATTCTGAGGGTTTACCAACTCACAAAGATGAAAGTGGAATATTGTGGAGAAGACACCCTGATGGAGAGTTAGATTGGTGGGACAAACTAACCTATTCTTGGAAGAGGTGGTAATTTGATAAAAGACATCGCCTTTTGGACGATGATAATTTCAGGAACAGCCCTAATCATGGTTATCATACGTATCATCTGGGACAAATACAAAATTGTTCAAATGAAGACTCCAGCCTTAGAGAGAGATTGGGTAGATGATTGTAAGCATTTAACCACAGCATCATACAAGGGAAGTAAAGTGACTTTGAAGAATGTTAGAGATTTTACATGGATTAGTAAAAGAGAACATGACAATAAATGGAATGATTTGAAAGTTGATCTGAATGAAATTGTTGATATCTGGTTCGTGATTGACCATTTTCACAAAATACGAGGGATGGCTCACACCATGTTAACATTCCAATTCAAAGATGACAAATTCATCACATTTTCATTTGAAACAAGAAGAGAAGTTGGTGAGAGATACCACCCTTGGCATGGGCTTTGGCGAGCATATGAATTGTATCTCTTAGTTGCAACAGAAAAAGACGCTCTTCATTTAAGAACAAATATCCGTGGGAATAAGGTGCATCTGTTTAGAGTACAAGCGCCACCTGGTAAAGACAAAGCATTGTTCAATGCTCTTTGTGATAGAGCGAATAAATTAGCATCAAATCCAGAATGGTATCACTCTCTTACCAAAACATGTACGACGGCAATTGTTGACCAAGTGAACCTGATCACGCCAGGAAGAATTCCTAGAATGTGGAGGACTCTTTTACCAGGTCACTCAGCCAAAGCCGCATGGAAATTGAAACTGATTGAGGACTGGGGCGGTTATGATGCAACTTTGGAAGCCTCAAGAGTAGATGATAGGGCTAAAAAATGGAATGGAAAAGAAGATTTTTCGACTTTTATTAGAGCGCATTTTCCTCCCAAATGAATAGTAAATCCCCCTCGGATTTACCCACTGTAACAATCTCTTCTAATGTAGTATTTCCTAATCCCAAAGTCCCCGTTTTTAGGTCTTGATTATGCAGTTCAAATTCAACACCTTTTATGCTTACAGATTTTGTTATGCCAAAAGAAAATAAAGCACATTTTGAATTCCTTTGAACCTCAAATTTCTTCTCTCCGTTTGGGACTCTTTGTGCTCTCCATCCCTCATAATATAGAATCGCATCAGAACTATTTTCGAAGAGTGCTGTGAATGCTCCAAGTCTATGGTCTAGTCTGCCGCCATCTATACCGAACACTTTCGTAACTGGATACTTTGCCAGAGCCTTTGAAAGATCAGAATTGTTTTGATTTCCGTCAATTTTGTGATTGCTAGAATCCTTGATTGAATCCATATCTCCCATCACTTCGTTCCATCCAGCAAATCTATCTGCAGCTCCATCAAGAGCAATCACATAATTTGCTTTAGAAATCAGTTTTTTCAAGAGTTGATTTTCTTGCCAATCGCCGTTACCAACCACAAGGATTTCTTCTGCCATATACACCCCACTCTAATCAAATTTTCAAGTCGTTTGGTTACTCAATTCTGAACGGCCCCCTTAAGGGGGCCGATTCAGCATCTTTTGGCAATAGTAATGTAGGTCAGTATTTGTCAGTGAAACATGGGTCGACGAAATTCAAAATCTACAATTGCAATATTCGTCATATTTTTGATGCATTTAATGTCTCCAATGCTTATTGATATTCCCTCTGATAATCTCGATGAAGATTCCAAAAAATCCAACGCAGTAGGCTTTTCATCAGGGTCAGGACATGACCTTGCAGGTAATTCAATTTCAATTGACGGCAAGAACTGGAATGTTAGAGGAGAATCTATACTCGACAATTGGGAATTAAAAGACCGTGGAATTATCGTTGACAAACCTGTGGATTTCTACGTAAACGATGCAGGAATTGGCTTTGGCTGTTCAATTAATGGTTCAGACATTAGGATGCATACCCTTCATCTCAACGATTCTTTTGAGACAATTATGGTCGAATCATTGGCGCAAGGATTGGTCTCCGACGAATGTGCAATTTCTGTAGCAGGACAGGATAGAATTCAGATTGCATACAACGTTGAAGATGATTTGAAATTAGCCAGACTAGCAGAGAAGAATGCAATTTATCAACAGCGTACTTGGCATATCAGAACCATTGCAGAAGACATCTTTTCATCAGGTCTTACACTAGAATTTGATTCAGAATACAGGACTCACATCATGTTTCAAGACCTTGACATGTCATTAACCCACTTCTGGTTTAACAAGGCATTCTGGAATCGTACGATCGTAGATAATGGGCCAATAGGAGAGGACATTGAGTTCAAGATAGACGAAAACGACTGGTTCCACATCGTATATACTCAATCTGATGAAGGTGAATTACGACTAGTAAAATTCAATGAAACCGAAGAGGTTAGACAGGTTCTCGCTAGGAATTCAACGATAGATCAGGCAATAGGAATGGATTTGGATTCGAACAACATCGAACAGATTGTTTATTCAAATTCAGACGGGCTTGGTAACAATTCAATGTCATTGTTGAGAAGTTTGGCAGGGAAAGACACAGGAAGACTAGAACCAATTCCAAAGTATCAAATTCAGTATGACGATGATTCTCCAGAAGGAACCGTTGTCTCAGGCGATTTCAACAATGATGGAAAATCGGATATTGCCTATTCTGACCCTGAGGGTAACGGTACGATTTCGATTCATTATGGGTCTTCATCAGGTTTGAATGATTTCCCAGACAAGGTTATCGTGGGTTCATTTTCAAACTCTAACCTAGGGACTGGTCTAGCAGCTGGAGACTTCAACTGCGATGGAATTGATGACCTAGCATCGAGTGAACCAGGCAACTCTGTGAATAATTCGGGTCATATTTCAGTAAGATTAGGATCTAATTCTGGAATTGAAACCTTGGAATGGTGGTCGATGAATGGTACAGATGAGAATGATAATTTGGGCTGGTCTATGACAACTCTTGGAGATGTTGAATCCGATGGTTGTACTGATTTAGCAGTGGTATCTACCAAGGTAATTTTGCTTAACGAAGTAACTCCTACTTTATCTGAAATCGGATTGGTTATGATATTGAAAGGAAATAACTCAACAATGATTCACCATGCCAATTTGACTCAATCAGATTATGGCCCTATGTTTGGCAGGCAGGTTGCTGCAGGAGGGGACATGAACGGTGACGGTTACTTGGACATGGTAATCTCTAACACTGGCACAGAGTCATCGCCGACTGGTTACTCTAGTGTAGAATTCTTCCATGGAGATTCAAACGGGATTAACACAACAGTCGTTAACACGCATTCAGTTGTTACTCAAGGTAGATTGTACGGAGTTTCCATGTCGTTTGTTGGTGACGTAGAAGGAGATGGCTATGATGACATTGTTGTGAGCGAATTGTTTGCAGATACTGGACTTTATCATTCTGGAAAAGTCCACATGTGGTCTGGTTCTCCAAATGGTTCAGCAACAACTTGGTTCACTAAAGGTACCTTCTCGAATGCATTACTAGGTGCTAATATTGCACCTGCGGGCGATATAAACGAAGATGGATATGATGATTTCATGTTAGTTTCACCCACCAGTACCAAATCGGGTAAAATCGATCTTTATCTTGGGTCTAACTCAGGTCCTAGAACTGATATTCAGGTAGTGGCTCAAGGATTAGCACAACAAAATGTTGGAATCAACATCCTATCCGGAATCGACGTTGATGGAGACGGCATGAACGAAATAATGTATTCCTCCAGAGACCTTGACCAAGGACAAGATTTCGCACCACAACTGACATTCATATCTGAAAGAGATTGGGAATTCGTTGTTTTTGATTTCGACCAACCCATTTCTGAACTAGAGTTGTTTACTCCGCAGAGAGGTACTCCTTCGATTATGTCAATTTTAGAAGACAAATCTCTATCGATGACTGAGTATACTCTCGATGGAACTCCTTCGGGTAGATGGGATACACGTGAGTTGGGACTAGTCTCGGATGCAGCTTTTGGAATTTCAAATTCAGGAAAACCTACCATCATGCTTTCTTCATCTAACTGGATAAAGACACTAACAGTAGACAGTTACACAGGCTTAGATTATTCTCTGAATACAGGTACGGGTCTTGGAATGCAAATGGATACGGCTTTGAACTCAGATGGACACTTGAGATTTGGTCACTTTTCACCGTCATTTTCAACGGTCTTTTACACAGAAGAAATAGGTAATGGTTTCTCAACCACAACAACTATTGCTTCCTCAGTTGATGTTGTGCATCCAATCGATTTGTATGTAGATTCAAACGACGAATCTAGATTGTTATATGTTGAAGACACTGGTGAAGTACACCTAATGACATCAGGTTCTTCTTGGAGTGATTTAACAATCACAAACACAAGCCTGGGTAATGATTTTGCAAGTTATTGGACAGATAATGATGAGTTGGTTTATGCACAAATTGCAGAAGTAAATGGCTTCAAAACATTACAAATTGTAAAACATAATTCAACAGAAACTACACTCTCCAACATCACAACAGCAAACATAACTTCAGAATTTGACATTTCTGTAATTTCAAATAAAATTGCTGTTTCAATAATCGATTTCGGACAATTGAGGATATTTGAATCCAATCTTTCAGGTGGGAATTGGACTCAGGTTGCTAATACATGGATGCTTGGAGAGACCTCTAGTTTCAATTTAGAAATGAATGAACAGTTGTTGATGTTTGACGCAAATAACACCATTCAAGGTTTCATGGTAAGGAATGAAACAGGTTCTTGGAACCTAAAATCAGCACCTATTCCAGATACTAATTCATCAATTGAATTCCTCTTAGATGGTGAAAGATGGCATTCAACCTCAACAAACCATGCGAATAATTTGGTTTGGTCAAGCGGGATTTTGGATGACTTGCAGAATCCGGTAACTTCTACAGTATTCCCGAATGTGATTACTACAGAACCAGTTCCTATGGAATTGGATGATGGAAAACTGATGTTCTCTTACTCTCACTCGCCATCGAATGGATTCCTGACAATGAGGCTCATTCCAGACCAGGATAGCGATTTAATTCCAGATATTCATGATGATTTGCCTGCTGTTCCAAACCAGTGGGAGGATTCCGACCTCGATGGTTACGGGGACAATGCTCACGGCGCTTTACCTGATAGCTGTGTATCAACACTTGGAATCTCATCTCTTGGAGAGTATGGCTGTGGCGATTTCGATCTTGATGGATGGTCGAACGCCATAGATGACTGTTCAAATGATAAGGGAACTTCTTGGTGGGGAAGAATTGGATGCTATGACATCGATCAAGATGGTTGGGCTGACAATGATCCTACATTTGTAGCAGGAGACCGCTTCCCACAAAATTGGAAACAAGCAATCGATTCTGATGGAGATGAAATAGGTGATAACCATGGTCCAGATTGCTGTGTTACAGACCTTGAGACATCAGGGCTATCGATAATCCCTGACGAGTTCCCATACAACCACAAGCAATGGGAAGACAATGACAATGATGGGTATGGAGATAATGATTCTGACTTAGAGTTTGGAGACAAGTGTTGGTGGATTCAAGGGTTCTCATATCGAGACAGACTTGGTTGCGTAGATTCAGACGGAGATGGAGCATCAGACCCATCTGATTTTGGCACATCCCGAGAATGGACTGAAGAGGATGGAGCGGATTGGTGGCCAGACGACCCTACTCAATGGGCGGATTCAGATCTCGATGGATACGGAGACAATTCCTCCGATGGAGCTACTAAGCCAGATAAGTTCCCAGACAATAGATGGGCTGCAAATGATACCGACGGAGACTCATATCCGAATAATTACACCGCCTATTCTTATCTAGATGATGATAATGACAACGTGATTAACAGAAACGATTGGTGTGCAAATACTGTTGATGATGCAGATTCTGAAGGATGTAGTGCTGACCAGAAAAATACATCTCATAGCAATTACAATTACACAAATCCAATCGCTGTAATAAAACTGAATTTGGATAATTGTCCTAATATACAAGGTAATTCAACTTCGGCTTTGGATTCTTCTGGAAACATTGTGCCTTACTATGGGTGCTTGGATTCAGACGGTGATGGACGCGAGGATGGTACAGACGCTTTCCCAGAGGATTCTACACAACTAGCAGACACCGATGGTGATGGTTGGGGAGACAACCAAAACGGTAACGATCCAGACGCTTGTCCATATGATTTCGGAGTAATCAATGGAACAAAACCTAATGGTGATCCAGGGATTGGTTGTCCAATCGTTGGCGAAGAAGAAGACGAAGATAATGACGGTGTACCTGATGAATTCGATGATTGTGATGGTACTGAAGAAGACCACGAGGTGGATGAAATAGGATGCTCTGAATATCAAAAAGATGATGATTTAGATTCAGTATCAAATGCCTTAGATTCTTGTCCTAATACGCCAATATCCGAATTAGCAGATAGTATCGGTTGTTCGGAATCACAACGAGAAATCGATTCTGATAATGATGGAATCTTCGACCCGTATGATGTTTGTCCAGAAACAGAAGAAGGATTGATTATTGATTTAGATGGTTGCGCTCCGAATCAACTAGATTCTGATAATGACGGTGTAACTGATAACCTCGATGCTTGTCCTGATACAGAAGAGAATTTGCCAGTTCTAACAAACGGTTGCATCGATGAAAGCGCACTACAACAGGATATTGACGGTGATGGCTATATGGGACCCTATTTCTACAATCCTGATGATGGGACACATACTGGTGATGCATTCCCACTGGACTCAACTCAATGGAATGATATGGATGGAGACGGATATGGAGACTCGCAGTTAGGTACGAACCCTGATTTTTGTCCTGATGAGGCCGGTAATTCAACAATGAAAGGTAAATTGGGATGCATAGATACAGATGGAGATGGATACAGGGATATTGGAGATGACAAATTCCCTACAGATTCAACACAATGGGCTGACGATGACTTAGATAACTGGGGAGATAATCCTGATGGAAATAATCCTGACCAGTGTTTGGGTACTCAAACCGCAGGTGATTACACTGCACAAGCAAGAGCAAATTACGGATGTGCTGACTATCAAGCAGATACAGATGGCGACGGCGTCACGGATGACATAGATGCATGTATGAATACAGAACCGGGTGCGGAGGTTTATCCAAATAACGGCTGTAAAGTAGTGGTGGAGTCAGATAGTGAAGAAACAACGGACTCCATCATGGGTATGGATCCTATGATGTTCTATATCGCAGCTGGTGGTGGAAGCCTATTCTTGATTATTCTAGTTGTAATTGTAATCTCTAGATTAAGAGGTGGTTCGGATGATGATGATTGGTTCGACGATGACGATGATGATTATGAAGATGAAGAAGACGATTTCATGTCAAACATCTTAGGAAATACAAGAGGTTCTACACAAGGTCCACCTAGCTCAAGGGGTCCTACACAAGGTCCACCTGGTGTAAGAAAACCAACACGAAGCCCACCTGGTGCAAGAGGACCAACACGAGGTCCACCTGGAGCATCACCTCCATCTGGAAGGCCACCTGCTAGACCAGCGATGCCTGATCCAAGAGGTCCTGCGAGAGGTAAGAAAGTCTCCAAGAGAAGACCAATCAACAAAAACGAGGTTAAGATAGACCCTGACTTATTCAGTTCGAGTGAAATTGGAGACAGAGATGCCGCAATTGATTGGACAAAAGGCGCTCTAATGGATGGAGAATCTGAGAGAAATATTTTGATGCAACTACAAACTACTGGATGGTCTGCACCACAATCTAGAGCTATAATCGACTTATCGAAAAGGTAAATCCATTCAAACACCACACTCAAGAACTGTAAGAAATTGGCGTTGAAAGGGGAGAGGAAAAATGTCGGAGGATGCTGCAGATGTTTCTATGCCTGAAGGCATAGAGGTTGACGAAGCAGCAGCGTATTTCGGAGTGTTTGAATCATCAGACGCACTTCATCAGATGATGGAGATGCCTAGAGAAAAGGCATTTGAAAAATTCTTTAATTTACTTTCAGACTTAGTTCTAAAACCCGGAGATTTTGATTTCGAAGAAGCAAGCCAGCGTCTGAATTGCGAAGGTGGAGAAATTTACTTCTTAGTTGCAGGTCATCTAGGGGTTATGTCCCTTCCCGAGCAATTGATAGTAGAAATTGAGGAAGGAAAATTCAATGCAGATGAATCGAACGCGTTAAAGGAAATATCTGATCCAATGAAGTTGATGAAATTATTTGCAATAGCATCTCAAACTGGTGGTGATGGTGAGACTACAAAATACCTAAATCAAGTAGAATCATTGCTCTCTAACCCTTCTTCAAATAAAGAGAAATTAATTAGCCTGGCCAAAGAATTCCAAGGGGCATTTGATGTCGCAGGTCATGTAACTCCAATTACTAGTTTAGCCAGCCCTCATGCTGAAGCAAAAGCGATAGAAGCCTCAATTGTTGTACCTTCTTCGGAGCCTACTGAAACTGTATTGCCTAAGCAACCTATTCCAAATGAACCAGTAGTAGTTGAAGAAGTTCCGAAACCTAGTACATCTCAAAAACCAGTTGAGCTTACACCTATTCCAAAACCACCAACAGTTGAGGAAGAATTCATTCCTCTACCTGAGGTTGAACAGGTAGTTGTAGAACAAGATACAAGAAAAGAATCAGAAAAGACAGACGATGCATTCTCTGGAGCATTCTCTGTCATGGCTCCTGAACCGGAGCCTCAACCCGAGCCCGAACCCGAGCCCGAACCTGAGCCCGAACCTGAGCCCGAACCAGAGCCTGAACCAGAGGTTGAAGAAACTCCTGAAGAGTCATTAGAAGCAGCATTTGATGCAGCAGATACGGACAGCAGCGGAGGTCTTTCAGTACAAGAGGTTGCAGATGCGACAGGACTTGGAATTGAAGAAGCAGCAAAACTTCATGCCGAAGCTGATGTAGACGGCGACGGACAAGTTACATTTGATGAACTAAAATCAAGACCCGAGGTTGCTGAAAAGATGGCCTTGCCGAAACCTGTCAAACCAGTTCGTGCAGGGATTCAACAACCTAAACCGGCTCAACAGCAGCAACAGCAATGGCAACAGCAACAACAGCAGCAGCAATGGCAACAGCAACAAATGCAACAGCAGCAACAGCAGCAGCAATGGCAGTATCAACAACAACAGCAAGGCTGGAACAACCAAATGCAACCTGTACAGCCTACAATTCGTTCAGGATACCACTGTAGAGGTTGTAGAATTGGCTTAGATCTAAATTGGAGATTTTGTCCCGTTTGTGGCACACAAAATAGATAATCATTGGATAAATTTGCCATCATCTAGTAATTGAGAGTCGTCTAGCCAAACAGATGGTTTCGTTATTACTCCTGGAATGTGTATGCCGACTGCAGCCGTTCCTCCCAAACTCGTGTTGTCTCCGATTGAAAAATAACATGTTCCTTGTCGTTTTTCATCTTCCAATACGTGACCGGTCAATCTTGCATTTGGATTCATCCCAAATCCAAATTCTGCAACAGTCCAAACAGCCTCTCTATCTCTTGACCTCAGTCTAGAGGCCGCTTCTCCAAATTGTTGTCTGATGTGGGCAGCAGTGGAATCTCCTTTAATGTCAATAACTATTCCGTTTTCGATTGTTAATTCTAGAGGTTCTTCAAGTAGGGTTGATTCCCAAGTGCCATCTATTACAATAGTCCCATTCATCGTTCCTTCCTTCGGCATAACAAATGCTTTTCCAGCAGGTAAATTTGTAATCATTCTTGGTCTATTACAAATACCATTGTCATCTAGTTTCCATTCTTTCCATGAGATTTCAAACTCGACATCTGTTCCATTAGAATCCTTGACATGAATTAATTTCTTCCTTCGCAAGACGCTAGATAGATTGGATAGGTTTTTCTTGATGTCGTCAAAATCCGCAGTCATACCACCTCTGATGAACATCTCATTAGTTAGTCCAGGCATTGTAGCAACTCTCGCACCTTCTTTTAATGCCGAACGAATTGCTCTTGTGTGGGTTAATGAGTATCTAGTTGGTGCAATTACTATCTGTTGTTGACGCATTAGGTTTGCCACAGGCGCAGGTGGTTCTTCTCCATGATGTCTTCCTTTTGGCATGACAATAAGCAAAACTCTCTCCGACCTTTGTGTTGCAGTCTGATGGAGAGCTTGTCCAATTTCTCCAGTTGTGGGATCACAAACAATAAGCACATTTTCACCTCTCCTAATGTCCATACAAGTATGAGTCACTTGTTTAGCAGATTCTAATAGATCCTCAATTTGGATTTCTCTATCATCGAGACCATTTTCCAAATTATCTTCCGGTTGTTCTTCATCAACAACCTCGATGATTTCTTTGTCATCCTCAACACCTTCTTTCGCTTTTTTCCGGCGAAAAGGGGA
>Ga0160423_10002864_pt1 | contig 14378 bp, 13 predicted proteins | sample CRUFie14St8metaG_FD_108191 | JGI IMG/M metagenome (GOLD analysis project Ga0160423, IMG submission 108191) | Marine microbial communities from the Costa Rica Dome - CRUD Field 142mm St8 metaG | ecosystem: Environmental > Aquatic > Marine > Oceanic > Photic zone | place: Costa Rica: the Eastern...
ATCGACGCCCTCGACGAGGTGGGAAGCCGGGTACACCTCAACAACATCAACGTCCCTCAGGAAATCATCGACATCGAACAGGAGATCGAGGAGGTCAAGGAGGAGAAGAATCGGGTGGTGCGCAGCCAGAAGTATGAGGAGGCGGCCCGTCTTCGGGACTCCGAGCGCCAACTGTCCGAGAAACTCGCCGCCGCCAAGAAGAAATGGGAAGAAGACACCAAGACCCATCGGGTGACGGTGACCGAAGACCACGTCGAGGAGGTGGTGGCCATGATGACCGGCATTCCCGTCCAGCGCATCGCGGAAAAGGAAAGCGGCAAACTCAGCCGCATGGAGGACGACATGGCCGACAAGGTCATCGGCCAGCCCACCGCCGTGCGCCAGGTCGTGCGCGCCATCAAGCGGAATCGTGCGGGCCTCAAGGATCCGAACAAGCCGGTCGGCAGCTTCATCTTCCTCGGCCCCACCGGTGTCGGAAAGACCCAGCTGGCAAAGGAATTGGCCAAAAACCTCTTTGATTCCGAAGAGGCCCTCATCCGCATCGACATGTCCGAGTACATGGAGAAGTTCGCCGTCAGCCGACTCGTCGGAGCGCCTCCCGGATACGTCGGATACGAAGAAGGCGGACAGCTCACCGAAAAGGTGCGCCGCAAGCCCTACTCCATCGTCCTGCTCGACGAGATCGAAAAGGCCCACCCAGACGTCTTCAACCTGCTCCTGCAGGCGTTGGACGATGGTCAACTCACCGACAGCCTCGGCCGCCGTGTAGACTTCCGGAACACCATCATCATCATGACCTCGAACATTGGTGCCCGTCAGCTCCAGGACTTCGGAACCGGTGTGGGCTTCTCCACCGAGGCCAAGAAGACCAAGGAGAGCGACGACCGCCGCGGTGTCATCCAGAATGCACTCAAGCGCGCCTTTGCCCCGGAATTCCTCAATCGGATTGACGACGTCATCGTCTTCAACAGCCTCAAGCGCGACGACATCCATCGGATCATCGACCTCGAGCTAAGCAAGCTGTTCGGCCGCATCGAAAGCTTGGGATACGGCATCACCATCACGGATGCCGCCAAGGACTTCCTCGTGGAGAAGGGCTATGACGAACAATTCGGAGCCCGTCCGCTTCGCCGCGCCCTGCAGAAGTACCTCGAGGATCCGCTGGCTGAGGAAATCATCAATGCCCAACTCCAGGAAGGGGACCGCATCGAAGGCGACGCCATGGAAGGCCAGGATGAATTGGCCATCCGCATCATCAAAGGGGAAGCCAAGGACAACGACGCCGAGCCTCCTGTAGATGGCGACAACGAACCTCCTCTGGATGAACCCGCTCCCGAGACGGCTGACGACGGAGAAGCTGAGGAGGACAAGGGCTGATGCGCGATCGCTTCCTCGACATGGTGGACCGACTGCGCGGTGCCAACCGGTATGCTATGGCGTCAGGCCTGTTCCTCCTGTGGATGCTGACGCTGGCTGATGTTGATCTGATCCGGATGGTCCGCACCCATCAGGAACGGACCCGAATCGAAGCCCGGATGGCAGAGCACCGCCTCACCATCGCCGAGTTGGAAACGGAATTGGAGCGGATGTCCACGCACCCCGATGCCAAGGAGCGCCACGCCCGCGAGGCATACTACATGCACAAGCCGGGCGAGGACGTCTTCGTGTTTCGTTGACATTCAACGCGCCGAACCTTTTCGATTCGGCCCCTTGTTCAGCTGCTGTGGTCACGGATGATGACCCAGTCCCCATCGCGCTTCTGCCAAACGAGGCTGAACCATCCGGACAGGGTGTCCAGGCCACCCGTGCGGTCTAAGCGCCAACTGCCCAGCATCAGGGCGTGATCCTGACCAGCAAAGGAGAGCTCTTCCACCCCAAAGGTTAGGGTTCCCATGGCCGTCCGGTCCGGGTAGGAGGTGCGATAGTTAGACAATGTGGTGACCCACCCTCGGGATGGCCCTCTGCTTCCCACGAAAAGCAGACTGTCCGATTTCCAATACGCCGCCATAAAGCCTTCGAGGTCGCCTTCATTCCAAGCCTCCTCCTGGGCCTCCATTCGGTCGAGGATTCGGACCCGGTCTGCTTCACCAGGGACCTGAACTGATCTAGGTTCGGTTGTGCATGCCGTCATCAACGCGCTCAACAGAAGCGCGCCAAAGCAACCCATGAGAAACCGGTGGTGACGGGCCATCAGACGTTGAAGCGGAAGTGCATGATGTCCCCGTCTTCCACGATGTACTCCTTCCCTTCGATGCTCAATTTGCCGGCCTCCTTAACAGCCTGCTCACTGCCGAGTTCCACGAAATCCTTGTACTTCATAACCTCGGCCCGGATGAAGCCCTTCTCGAAATCCGTGTGGATGACCCCTGCGGCCTGAGGCGCTGTGCTCCCTGCGCGCACGGTCCACGCCCGCACTTCCTTCTCCCCGGCGGTGAAATACGTCTGCAGGTCGAGCAGCGCGTATGCCGACCGGATCAACTTCGCCACACCGGGCTCCTCGAGCCCTAGGTCCGCCAAGAACATGTCGCGCTCCTCCTGGTCCTCGAGTTCAGCGATGTCCGCCTCAATGGCGGCACCGATCAACAAGATTCCGGCCCCTTCCGACGCCGCCATGTCCTTGACCCGTTTCACGTGGGCATTGCCCTCCACGACAGCCCCCTCCTCGACATTGCAGACGTACAGGATGGGCTTGCCCGTGAGGAGCTGCATCTCCTGGAAAAGGGCCTCCTCGCTGTCCTCGCGCTCCACGGCACGTGCGGAGATGCCCTGCTCCAGCGCCGTCTTCACGCGCTCGTAGAGATCGAGTTGCTTCCGAGCATCCTTGTCGCCAATGGAGGCCTGCTTGGCCACCTTCTGCATTCGCGTCTCCACCGTCTCAAGATCCTTGAGCTGCAATTCAGTGTCAATCACCTCCTTGTCCCGGATGGGGTCCACCGAACCATCCACATGGACGATGTTGTCGTCCTCGAAGCACCGCAACACGTGAAGGATGGCGTGCGTCTCGCGGATGTTGGCCAGGAACTTGTTCCCGAGCCCCTCTCCCTTGCTGGCTCCCTTCACGAGGCCGGCAATGTCCACGATCTCGACTGTGGTCGGCACCGTATTCTGGGGCTGGACCATCTCGACCAACTTCTCCAAACGCTCATCGGGAACGTTGATGACCCCCAGATTGGGTTCAATCGTGCAGAAGGGGAAGTTCGCGCTCTGCGCCTTCGCGTTGGACAGACAGTTGAACAGGGTGGACTTGCCCACATTGGGAAGTCCCACGATGCCACATTTCAGGGCCATGATTGGGGGTGGATTGGGCGGCAAAGATAACGCCGGTGTTGGCCTGCCGATTTTCCTGCATTTGTTCACAGACAGACTGCCGCACACCAGGCTGGCAGTACTTTCATCCCCGAATTCACGTTATCCCCGCATGTCCTCCTCTCCTTCCCTCTCCGACGTCTGCACGCAAGTGCGCCGCGACATTGTCCGCATGGTCCATGGCGCCAGCTCCGGTCACCCCGGCGGATCACTCGGATGCACCGACTTTCTGGTGAAACTGTACTTCGAGGAGATGAACGTTGATCCCGCAAACTGGTCCATGGACGGCAAGGGAGAAGACCTCTTTTTCCTGTCCAATGGGCACATCAGCCCGGTCTGGTACAGTGTTCTGTCTCGCCGCGGATACTTCCCCGTCGAGGAACTGGCCACCTTCCGGAAGCTGGACAGCCGTCTGCAAGGGCACCCCGCCACCGAGGAAGGACTGCCGGGAATCCGGGTCGCGAGTGGATCCCTCGGCCAGGGACTCAGTGTCGCGTGCGGAGCTGCCCAGGCCAAGAAATTGAACGGTGAAGACACCTGGGTCTACAGCCTTCACGGGGACGGAGAGCTCCAGGAGGGCCAGATCTGGGAAGCGGCACTCTACGCAGCGCACCACAAGGTGGACAACCTGATCAGTTTCGTGGACTACAACGGTCAGCAAATCGATGGTTCCGTGGAAGACGTCATGTCCCTCGGCGACCTCGGTGCCAAATGGGCGGCCTTCGGATGGGCCGTGCTCGAATGCAATGGCCATGATCTCGGCGATCTCGATCGCATTTTCAAGGAAGCCCGCTCCGCAGCCGGTCAAGGAAAGCCGGTGGTCGTCCTGATGCGCACCGACATGGGAAAGGGCGTGGACTTCATGGAAGGCACGCACAAATGGCACGGGGTCGCGCCCAACGACGAGCAGTTGGCCACCGCACTGGACCAACTGACCACGACCCTCGCCGACTATTGATGCGCCCACTCCGGCATGCCGCTCTTCTTCTGACCCTGTTGTTCTCCGCCGAATGGTGCGGGCAAGGCGAGTTGCAGGCGCAGACAGACCGGAACTCCGAGGAAGTCACGCGTCTCCTCTTCGTGTTCGATGCCTCGAACTCGATGAACGCCTACTGGGGCCGTCGCCGCAAGTGGGATGTCGCCCGTGAATTGCTGTCCACCTCCGTGGACAGCCTTTATGGAATGGAGGGCCTTGAGGTCGGATTGCGCGTCTATGGCCACGGCACGAAGCACGTTCCAGGTCAACAGGATTGTGACGACACCGAATTGGTGGTGCCCATCAGCAAAGGCGGCAACCTGCTCATCCAACAGGAGCTCAAAAAGCTGCGGGCACAGGGGACCACGCCCATTGCCCGGTCCTTGCTTCGGGCCGCGGACGATTTCGCAAAAAAGACAGGACCGGGTCGAAATGTCATCCTCCTCATCACCGACGGCATCGAAGCCTGTGACGAGGACCCCTGCGCAGTCTCCCGCGCCCTCCAGGCGCAAGGCGTCATCATCAAACCGTTCATCATCGGCATCGGCCTTGAGGAGAAATACAAGGACACCTTCCAGTGTGTCGGGCGGTATTTCGACGCATCTGATCCGGAGAGCTTCGGAGACGTGCTGGACATCGTCATCGACCAGGCCATCCACCGCACCACCGCCCAAGTCAACCTGCTCGATGGCGAGGGCAAAGCCACGGGCACCAACCTTCCCTTCGAACTCATCGAGCGCCATTCCGGACAGCCGGTTCTCCAGGCGGTCCACACCCTCAACGAGGCAGGGGTCCCTGACACCCTCCTGCTCAATCCCGTCCCGGAATATGACCTCGTCGTCCACTCCATTCCTGCGGTCCACAAAGAAGGATTGACCCTTGAACCCCGGACACACAACCACCTGTCCGTCAGCGTCCCTACCGGGTTCATCGACCTGAACCCGAGTCGGGAACGGAGCGCCTTGCGGGGCGTACCGGTGACCGTCAGCCGACAGGAAGACGGGCTTTGCGAAACGGTGATGATCCAAGACGTCGGAACGCGCCAACGGTATCTCGCCGGGACATACTCCCTTGAATTCGGCACCACTCCACCCGTCCGCGTCGACAACGTCCGCGTTGGCGACAAACGCATTGTCCCCGTGACCATTTCCGAACCGGGCATCCTCAATCTCAAAACGGGCACGGCGGGATACGGCGGAATCTTCCAGCGCACCGAATCCGGACTCGACCTTGTGGTTCCCTTTTCGGGGGATGACCCTTCCGGACGATGGACACTCCAACCCGGTCGGTATATGGTGATGTTCCGTGCAAAACACGCGCCCCGAACCGACCTCTCCCTGAATCGCTCTGTGGATATTCGCCCCGGAGGAAACCACTCTCTTGAATTCTGACCATGCTCGACTTCCTTACCGCCTCCCAGTCTGAACTGGATGCCCTCGACCGCAAAGACACCCGGAGCGGCTTCGGCCAGGGACTGCTCGAAGTGGGACAATCGCACGACAACGTGGTTGCCCTCTGCGCCGACCTGACGGGATCCCTGAAGATGAATGCCTTCCGGGATGCCTTTCCAAACCGCTTCAAACAGGCCGGCATCGCCGAGGCCAACATGATCGGGGTGGCTGCGGGCATGACCATTGGCGGGCTCGTCCCCTTCACCGGCACCTTCGCCAATTTCTCCACCGGCCGGGTCTATGACCAGATCCGCCAGAGCGTGGCCTACAGCGACAAGAACGTCAAGATCTGCGCGTCCCACTGTGGCCTGACGCTCGGCGAGGACGGTGCCACGCACCAGATTCTGGAAGACGTCGGCATGATGAAAATGTTGCCCAACATGACGGTCATCCACACCTGCGATTTCGAACAGACCCGGAATGCCACGCACGCCGTGGCTGCCCACCATGGCCCCGTCTACTTCCGTTTCGGCCGGCCCAAGGTGCCCGTGATCACCGCCGCAGACGAACCGTTCGTCATCGGCAAGGCCCGCCGGGTCATGACGGGAAGCGATGTCACCCTCGTCACCAATGGCCACATTGTCTGGAACTCCATCCTCGCCGCCCGCATGCTGGCAGCAGACGGCATTTCCGTCGACCTGATCGACATGCACACCATCAAGCCCCTCGATGAAGGGGCCCTCATCGAAAGCGTCTCGCGCACCGGATGTGTGGTGAGTGCCGAGGAGCACCAGCGCTTCGGCGGTCTCGGTGAGAGCGTGGCCGGCTGCCTGGCTTCCCACCAACCGACCCCCCAGCGCTTCGTGGCCGTGGAGGACAGCTTCGGCGAATCCGGAACCCCGGCTCAGCTTCTCGAGAAGTACGGTCTCGGGCCGGTCGCCATTGCGCAGGCATGCCGCGAAGTGATTGGCGTCAAGCAGGGTTTGCCCGCCTGATTCTTCCCGTCGACATCAGCCACGGGCATGACAAATTTCCGGTGGTTGGCTCAGGCGTCGGACGACTGGATGGGGCGATTCGAAACGGCATCCATGTCGGCCATGGCCTTGTAGAGGACCTTGCGGTGGGCGTCTGAGGCCGGCATCAACGGCATACGCGGCGACGGGCCGCACAAACCGAGCAGATCGCAAACGGCCTTGATGCCGGTGGGGTTCCCCTCGGCGAACAGCACGTCCATCATGGAGCGGTGGGCAGCCAAATGCTGCTCTGCTTCCTTGACCGAACCGAACAAGGCCAGGTCCATGGCCTCCGCCCAAACATCAGGATAGGCATTGCCGATCACGCTGATCAGCCCCTCTCCCCCGAGCGCCATCATGGGAATGGCGTTGGCGTCATCTCCCGACAGCATCACGAAGGACTCGGGGGCTTCCCGACGAATGCAGCGGAAATCCATCAGGTTGTCGTCGGCCTGCTTCAGTGCAACGACCTGAGGACAGCTCTGTGCAATCTCCACGATGGTGTCCGGCGACATGCCCACCCCCGTTCGGGAGGGGACGTTGTACAGGATGATGGGCAGGGGCGATGCCGCATCGAGTGCCTTGAAATGGGCCACAATCCCTTCCTGTCCGGGCTTGATGTACGCCGGAGCACTCATGAGCAATCCGTCCAGACCAGTGGTATCCAAGGCCCCTAGACGGGCCACAGCGGCTGCCGTGCCGCCCGAGGTATCGAAGCCCGCGACGATGGGCAGCCTTCCATGGTTCACTTCCTGGACGAAGTCCAAGACACGGCGATGCTCTTCTGCATCCATCAACTGTGCCTCGCCGGTGCTTCCCAGCACCACGAGAAAATGGGCCTTGCTGCCCGCAACATGGTGTACCATGCGCTCCAGGCCTGGAAAGTCAATCGCGCCCTTGTCCGTGAATGGTGTGATGAGGGCCACGCCGAGCCCTGTGAATCGCTTGGTCATTTCAAGTCGAGTGTTTTCAGGTAATGGAACGCCAATTGTACAAAGGATGACATGTCGCCGCCTACGGGCCAGGTCAGCATGAAATCCAGCGCATCCACATCCGACCTCGAAGGTCCGACCTTGAACGAGACGTTCGACCGCTTTAACAAAGCGTTCAGAACAAGGCTGTCCGGAATTCCATCCAAATGGATCAGCACATCGGATGTGACGAGTGAATCCGGCAATTCAACCGGCAGACCTTTCGAATCCAAATCGTCCCGCCAGCACAAGTGCACTGCGGCATGCTGCGGAAACTCCGGCGGCAGGGTCTGTGATTCTTCGAGGCGCTTGATGCGCTGGGCTCGGGCTTTCGCATGGGCTTTTCGACTCATGCCCGTGTCCACCACCAAAGACCAACTCCCGATGTCTGGATGTCCATCCACGCCATCGACGAGGTCAAACAACTGGGCGCGCAACGATGGCGTGTGGCCGGGTGCCAGAAACACCACCCGCGTGGAGTCATCCAATCTCCGGCCCTTTCGGATCCTCTCGGCTGGGGCTTCCCTTCGGAGAGCGGCTCTCCCCCATCGTGTCTGCAATCGGTGAAACATCCTTTGGTGACACGAAGGTAAATCCGAGCCTGTCCGAAGCGCAGGCCATGCCAAAGGCCACAAGGGCAGTTGCCAACAGCGTCACCACTGCATGGGCACCTCAATCAGGAGAAGCTGGCAATCCTGCGAGGCGAGGATGTCCACGCTTTCCGCATCCCAAACGCCGATGGCATCCCGTTGTCCCAGCGTCTGCCCCAATACCTCAGCCTCTCCTTCCACGACCATGGCATACACCCCCTGTCCCTTGCCATGCAGGACATAGGACGTCCGGTGGCCGGCGCTGAAGTTGCCCAACTGGAACCAGGCATTCTGGTGAATGCGCACCCCAACGCTCCCGTCCGGAGTCACAAGGGTGGTGAACCCATTGACCGCCGCGCCCACGTCATACTTCTGTTGGTCATACCGAGGAGTCAGCTCCCGCTCATTGGGGTAAACCCACACTTGGAACAAGCGCACCGCCTGATCAGCATTGTGGTTGAATTCACTGTGTCGAATGCCGGTACCCGCCGTCATGGCCTGAACGTCCCCGGTCCGGATAACCGAGCTGTTGCCCATGCTGTCCTTGTGTTCCAAGGCGCCGGCCGTGGGGATGGTCACGATTTCCATGTTGTCGTGAGGGTGGGTGCCGAACCCCCCGCCACCGGCAATGACATCATCATTGAGCACGCGCAACGCACCGAAATGCATTTTCTTCGGGTCATGCCATCCTGCGAAGCTGAAGCTGTGGTGTGCATCCAGCCAACCGTGATTGGCGTGGCCGCGCTCGGAAGCACGGTGTAGAACGAATTGGGTCTGGGTATCCGTCGGGCTGTTCATGGAGCTTGGATTTTCTGGAAATAGAAGAAGTACAGCCATCATGGCGGCCTGGGAAAGGGCAAATCCGTTGGGCATCATGAGAATGACAAATCAAGCCGAAGAGAGTTCGGCCTCAAGCACTGCCTTGGAACCGGGAACCGAGGTTTCCTCTTCCATGCGGCCATCATTCGGTGAACCCTCACCAAACAAATGTACCTACATGTATTAGCCATGAAAAAAAGGAAGGGAGGCCATTTGACCTCCAATCGCTCAGGATTAATCCAATCAGGCGCTTTAACGTGACTTGGCGAAAACCTGCTCAGCTCAGTGGGCGGACTTCAGCTTGTCGGCGAACAGCGCCTTGAACTTCTTGACCTTGGGCCCGACCACCGCCACGCAATACCCCTGATCGGGGTTGTTGGCGAAGTAATCCTGGTGGTAGTCCTCCGCCACATAAAACGGGGCCAGCGGCTCGATGGACGTGACGATGGGGTCGTCCCAAAGCCCAGCTTCTTCCGCAGCGGACAGGGAAGCACGGGCAACCCGCTCCTGCTCTTCATCCAGGGGGAAGATGGCTGAACGGTACTGCGTGCCGACGTCTGCCCCCTGACGGTTGAGCGTCGTCGGGTCGTGGGTTCTCCAGAACACCTCGAGGAGGTCGCCGAAGGTGACCACAGTGGGGTCGAATGTGATGCGAACCGCCTCAGCGTGCCCGGTGCGACCTGTACAGATTTCACGGTAGCCAGGGTTCTTGATGTGGCCTCCCGTATACCCGCTTTCCACCTTGTCCACGCCTTGCATCTCGGCATAGATGGCCTCGGTGCACCAGAAGCATCCACCCGCAAGGATGGCGAAGGACTTGCCTTCAGGGGGTCGAACGGTTTGATCGGTGTTCATGGAATGGGCTTGGTAAGGTTCGGCCTGCGGCTCCTGACAGCCTGCCACGGCGGTGGTCGCCAAGGTCAACAGGAAGGTCAGTGATCGGGTCAGGGAAAGAATCGTGCTCATGGGAGAAGAATGAATGGGGTCACTTCCCCCCATTCAAATCCTGTGCCGAACCGATTGTTCTGGTAAGGCTCCATCCCCATCCCCAGCGTCGCTCAGGCGCCACCCATCCGAAGAGGTCGTCCGTGGCGAGCCCAAACTGGGTGGGGCGGTCTTTCCGGTTCCAGATCAGGGCAATCGGCCACCGCACTGCTCCGCCTTCTCGCCAGCGCATGCCCCCCATCGCCATCAGTGGTCCGAGACGGGATTGTCCCCCAACGCCGAATTCGGCAGGCTGTTTCAGCAAGGCATCATTCAATGGGGCGCCAATTTCAATGCCGATCATCTGGCTTTGACCAATGCGCATCCCGCCATTGACAGTGACCCGCGTCGGCATGTCCACCACCCTGCGCTCCGGAGTCGCCTCCAAAAACAAAGCGGAAGGCGCCAACCCCTGGTTGAGGATGTCGAATACACCGCCCCCCTGCGCACTCCAGTCCTCAAAGGAAGACACAGGGTTGTTCAGGCTGTAGCGTTCGCCCTGCCAATCCATGCTTCCGATGTCCGTGATGGCCACAGAGGCAAACCACAACCCGGCCACATCCACACGGGCGGCCAAATCGAGGGCGAGTCCAAATCCGGCTGGACGCAGTGCACTGCCCAGCGTGGCGTCGGGCGCCACCAACTCGGCACCAAAGCCACGGTTGAACGCCGCAAAGGCCCACTGTTCCTCCGAATTGATCTCGTAATACCCTGTCCCCCGCAAATACCGGACAGACGCTCCTGCAGACAAGGACAGCGCCTTGGTGTCCAACAATTTGACGCCGAATCCAGCGCCATAAGACCGCACATGCTGGACAGCCAGAGAACTGCCGTCCAGAAGTTCGAGGGCCAACAGGCTGCCCTCCGCACGCAAACCGGTTTCCACCATGCCGAATTGCTCGTTCGTCAAGGTGTCCACACCGACAAGGGTTCCGTCCGTCAAGACCACCTGGTCGTAAAGGGAGGATGCAGGTCCGAGCATCACGAATTCGGAGAGGTTGGCACTCGGATTCACCGATGCCGCATACCGGTCTTCTACCGTCCAGCCCCATCCGCCTCGACGACCGTGCCGGGACCAACCGACCCACCGAAGCGATGCCGCGGCATCCGTCGGAGACATGGCCAATTGGTCGGCCACCGCTCGGCGCTCCTCCAAGGTCCACTCCGTCTTGCCCTGCGCCCAATCGACCAGGGACGTTCCGTCCAACAGCGGGGTCTCCGCTACGATGGCCCCCTCGAATCCACTGAAGAACCGAAGCCGATCCTGACGGCGCAAAGCGCGTCGCGCCCTTCGATTCAAGGAGTCAGGAATGCTCAACTTGCCGTCTTGTCGGGAGAAGGGCCGATTCGTGGCCAACAGGGCCGGATTCACCCCAATGGCATGATGCCCCATGGCCGTGATACCCGGAATCGGGCTGCCCAGAAGGTCCACCCCCGCTTGCTGGGCGCGAAGCGAACCAAAAGAGAGCAAGAAAACGAATGCTGTCCCCCGGAGGACAGCAAAATGAAGTGTGTTCAGAAATGGCCGGGTCAAAGCACGAATCTCCATCCGAACGGGTCTTCCACCGTGCCTCGGCGAATGCCATCGAGCATGGCTGCCAATTCAGGCATGATGGACCAGGAGGACACGTCAGGCAATTCCACATCGCCGTCGTGGAATCCGATGGCCTCGATGGGCGTCATCGTGGCGGCTGTGCCCACGCCGAAAGCCTCGGACAGGGCGCCACTCTCGGCAGCAGCCTTCAGCTCAGCCACGGCAATGCGCCGTTCCTCCACTTCGATTCCGAGCTGCCGTCCCAGATTGAGCACACTGTTGCGGGTGACTCCGTTCAACACCGTATCGCCAAGCGAAGGAGAAACCAGCTTTCCGTCGAGGACGAAGACGGCATTCATGGTCCCGCTTTCTTCAATGTACTTGTGTTCGACTGCGTCGGTCCACAGAATTTGCTGATAACCGGCTGCCTTGGCCAATTCAGTCGGCTTCAAGGAAGCGGCATAGTTGCCTGCTGCCTTGGCGTATCCGGTCCCACCAGGCGCGGCCCGGGTGTATTCGGTTTCCACCTTCACCCGCACGCTCCCTTTGTAGTAGGGCCCCACAGGGCACGTGAAGATGATGAAGCGGTATTCAGCACTGGGCCGGACCCCCACGTGTACTTCCGTAGCAAACATGAAGGGCCGGATGTATAGGGAGCTGCCCTCTCCAGAAGGCACCCAGCCTGCATCCAACTTGACCAACTCCACCAACGCCTCGTGAAAGAGCTCCGGATCCACCACAGGCATACACATCCGTTCCGCACTCACATTGAAGCGGGCGATGTTGGCGTCGGGACGGAACAGAGCCACGTCTCCGTTCGGCTGGCGGAATGCCTTCATGCCTTCGAAAATGGCTTGCCCGTAGTGCAGCGCCATCGCTGCCGGACTGAGGGTCATGCCCCCGTACGATTGAATCGCCCCCGTTTCCCAACGCCCTTCTCTGTAATCCATCACAAACATGTGATCCGAGAAAACACTTCCAAACGGAAGGTCCTGCAGGTCCACCTGCCCGAGTCGGGATTCATTGGTGGGATGGATGTCAAAAAGGGTCGTCGTCATCATGGGCCTGTCATTAAGGTCACTCTCAATCGCTTCGCAAAAATAGGGGGAAGCAAAGCGTCCCAATCGCCTGTAAATCAGGCCTCGCGTGCGAACAGGAACTTATTGGGGCTCACCAAACCGGCCTGCACGGCGTACATGACGACCGCGGCTGTGTTGTTGACCCCCAACTTTTGGAGAATGTTACGACGGTGCGTGGTCACGGTATGCGGACTCACGAACAGCTTCTCCGAAATCTGGGGGTTCGTGAAGCCTTCCGCAATCAACAGAATGACCTCCAATTCCCGCTTGCTGAGGCTGATGCCCGCGCAATCCGGTTCAACCACATCGAGCGATTCCAGATTGATCCCCTCCTTCTTGATGGTCTCCAGAATCTGGGAGCAGAAGAACTTGCGACCGCAGTGGGTCTCGCGAACGGCCTCGACGATCTCCTGCAAATCACAGTCCTTCTTGACGTACCCGTCAACGCCAGCGCGAAGTGCATTCACCAGCGTAGCCCCCCGCTGCGCATCCGTCAGGGCCAAAACGCGAATTCTGCCCATCGCCTTGAGGCGAACGATCGAGTCCACCGAAAAGCCCTTGGACACAAAATCCAGAATGACCACCTCAGGGGAAAAGTGCCGAATCAAATCCGTCATCTCCCCTTCCGTCCGGGCCTGACCGACCACCTCTTCGAGCCCATGCGAACGCAAAGTGGCCTGAAGACCACAGGCTACAAGTTGGTTGCTGTCGGCGATGAGGATGCGGGGCATGTCTTATTGAGACTCAATCCAGATAACAAATGTAGCCCACACAACCAGAGGCTGAGTCACCTCTACTCAACGAGGGGCACAAAATTCTCAAAACGAATTCACATCCACCTGCATACCATCTTCCGCCAACTCCGTTCGTGGAAATTCAGCCTGGGCTTCAGCAAGCAACTCATCAAAGTCGGTGTAGCGCGCTGAAATGTGACCGATGATCAGCCGACCAACTTCCGCTTTAGCTGCAATCCGACCAGCCTGAGCTGCTGTGCTGTGAAACGTTTTCTCAGCCCGCTGATTCATCGCTTGCCCGAACGTCGCCTCGTGATACAGGACATCCACCCCCTTCACAAAATCCGCAACCGATTCCCAATACCGCGTGTCCGCTGCAAACGCATAACTCCTCGGCTTCGGTACGGGATGACAAGCCCCAGAAAATGGAATGACCGCACCGTCCTCACGGACCACATCTTCTCCCCTCTTTAAGGCCAAGATTTCGGAAGGAATCAGATCGTGGCGCCTGACCCAATCCCGCTTCACCCCAGGCTCCTTGGGCATCTCTCGAAGAAGAAATCCAGTGGTGGGGATCCGATGGCGAACTGGGAAGCTCTCGAGCCTGACCGAAGCATCCTCGAACAAGACCTCTGGATCTTCCATGGACGTCGAATGAACGTGCAGGGGGAAATCCAGCCTGCCCTCACCCACCTCCTGATGCAAGTCCAGAATGGCCTTCAGTTTTGGCGGACCATAGATGTGAAGTGGCCGGGTCCGCCCCAACAAATTGAACGTAGACACCAAACCCGGGAGGCCCAGGTAATGGTCGCCGTGCAGATGGGAAATGCAGATGTGGTCAATCCGCATCATGCGGATCCGCTTGTTCCTCAGCGCAATTTGCGTTCCCTCTCCGCAATCGAAGAGGAACTGCTTTTCATGAATGTTGATCAGCTGCGCAGTCGGGTTCCTTCCCGGCAAAGGAAGGGCCGCACCACAACC
>Ga0160423_10002865_pt1 | contig 14376 bp, 14 predicted proteins | sample CRUFie14St8metaG_FD_108191 | JGI IMG/M metagenome (GOLD analysis project Ga0160423, IMG submission 108191) | Marine microbial communities from the Costa Rica Dome - CRUD Field 142mm St8 metaG | ecosystem: Environmental > Aquatic > Marine > Oceanic > Photic zone | place: Costa Rica: the Eastern...
CTCCACTCCAGCTGCCCAGATGATAGCTCCTGATCGGATTACTTCTCCTCCCTGCAGGTGGACTTCCTCTGGCTGAATATCCTCTACAAAAGAGTTGGTTTTAACTTCAACTCCCAGCCCCTCGAGATGTCGCTTCGCGTAGAGCCGTTGTTCCTTACGAAACGGAGTCAGGAGGTCTGGCATCCCCTCGAGTAGGACGATTCGCTGGGTTCTAGCATCAAAATTACGAAAACTGTTACGCATCGTGCGCTTGATGAGGTCGGAGAACGCGCCGGCGAGTTCTACCCCCGTTGGACCTCCTCCGACAATCACGACGGTAGAGAGCTTTTTGCGCTCTTCTTCATGGGCACTTTGGTCTGCCAACTCCAGATTTTTAAGCACGCTTTTTCTGATTTCGAAAGCTTCACTGAGGGACTTAAGTTGGAGGGTGTGTTTCTGCCAATGGTTCTTGCCAAAGAAACTGGTGCGGACTCCGGTGGCGAGGACAAGATAATCGTATTCGAGGCTGTGACCGGAGGAAAACTCTACTCGCTTGTCGTGTCGATGGATCTTTTTTGCCTCGTCGAACCTAACGTCGACGTTTTGGTGGGTTTTGAAAATACTTCTAACAGAACGAGCGATGTCAGGGGCCGTAAGAGTAGATGTCGCGACTTGGTAGAGCAGTGGTTGAAAGAGGTGGTGGTTTCTCTTGTCCACCAGCGTGACGCCAACATTTGAAAGTTTTGCTAGTCTGAACGCACATGCCATACCACCAAAACCGGCTCCGATGACGATAACATGCTTTTTTCTGGATGGTTCTGGTTTCACAGATGTTGAGGGGAGATATTGGTTAGAGCTTGAGGCAAGGGTTGTTTGCAAAGTGATCGAAGCCGACAAGTTCCTCCCCTGACGGTTCGATCACGCTGATGATCGGAGTGTCGTTTTCGTGAAAGAAGGTGAGAATTCGCCTTCCTGCGTGTCCGTTGACTCTGCTGTGGTGGATCAATGCAGGCTGTAAAAAAAGAAAATCTTCGGCGCTGCCTATGGTGAGCCAACAACAGATACGAGAGACGGAAGAAATGGGCAAAGTGTCCCAGATTGAGACTTCTTCGTTTGGGTTAACGAAGCCGAGCGGAAGTCCCCGTTGATAGTGCTCTTCGAGGAGGGCGCGTATAGGGGCGAAGTAAGCCGATTTTTTACCATTTCGGCAAGAGTCTGCACAGGTTAGATTGTTAGCTCTTCTTAGGTGCAGGACATCCCAGACATCGCCCTCGTCGGAGACAAAAGGAAGGAGGGCTTCGAATGCGCCACGAGCCACTTTTTCATCTCGGTAGCAAAGCTTGATCGTTCCCTGGCCGGAACTGTTGGCAATTTCCAATGAAGAAAGAAGTTCACCGCGACGTTCTTCTCGATACCACCACACTTCATGCCATGAATGTAGGTTGGCAGTTAGACCGCGGCCGCCATTCTTAAAGAAAGAGTAGCCGTTGAATAGGGTGGGCTTTGGAAAGTGGCCTTGGTAACAAAGAATGACCCCTTCGGTCCGATAGACGGTAGCACTGCTTTTCAGTGTTGGAAGAATCTCAAGAAGTTTCGGAGCGGTCAGCTTGAGGGAGAGAACCGGTCCGGTATCAGATAAAATCTCTCCCCCTAATTCTTCGCCGTATTCGAATATTTCTCCGTTCATGAACCATCGGCTTCGTCTTCCGAGACCCGAAGAGTTTAGTTGGGATTATGGAATAAGGCTCGCGCTGGCTTGTCACAAATAGACTGAGGTTTGCTAAGACTAACAAAACATTATCAGTTATTGGCTTATTCTTGTCTTTGTCTCCCGCTTTGTTGTTTGTTGGGCATTTTCGGGGAGGACTTGACTTTGAGAATGTAATTTCTCGGCTAGAGAAATAGGCTACGGCTTCCACTGCCCCAAAGGGAGCCTCTAAAAAAAACGGCAAATTCTCCTAGCTGGTCAGCCTTGAATAAGCGGAACGTTTGGTAGAGACCAGCGGGTGCTTCCCAAATGTTGAGACATACTGGTTAGGCTAGAAAAAGACGTCTGCCTAGGATTTTGAAAGGGCGTCTGTGACAAGGCCATACCATTGCTCAAACTCCTCGTCGTAGTCGACGTTGCAATCAATGCGCTCAGTGAGTTTTTTCGCTCCGCGAGCGGATAGTTCCCGATCCAAGTCTTTTCCAAATTGGCAAAAGAACTCGTAGTCGGTGTCGCCGAGAGCGAGGATTGCGTAACGAAGATGGGAAAGACTAAGGCTTTGGTTGTTTTTTAGATCGAGATAGAAGTCCTCTGCTTCGGTGGGAGGATCACCATCACCCCAAGTGCTCACAACCGATAAGAGTGTATTCACCTCAGTTAGTTTTTCGGGGGTAAAGTCTTCGAGGTTTGAAAGCGTCGTTTCGAAGCCTGCGTTTGAGAGTTGTGTGGCAGTGTCTTCGGCGAGGGATTCGGCATTTCCGGTCTCCGATGCGTAGGTGATATGAATCATGGTGTGCTTAGACAGTATTTGTTGGGTTAGTGAGTTCTGTTAGCCTGAGAGAGTTGTGGAGAGTTTTCGCAAACGTGTTTCCAAGACGAAAACGAGGACGAACCCGGCGTGGAAAGCGTGAGGTTATGTTTGCCTTTAATGTCGTAGACCTCGAGCTCCGTGTGGTCTTTGCCATCGATGTTGGTTGTATTTAGTCTGAGTCCGTGGACGAGTCGAAGATCTAATTGGAGCAGTTTATTAGCCAGCGAGAGACTGACTAATCCACTCCCATCGTCGGCAAAAATGGGATAGGGACATTTCTTGAAATCCGTCACGATTTCGGCGTGTTTCGAGTGGGCAGTGATGATCAGTTCCTGATCCTTTTGTGCTGAAAGGTGCATTAGGATTACGCTGATAGGATGCCTTTCGGGGTAAGCACCTCGACTGATCGCTTTTTCCTGACAACACGAGCAAATGTTGAAATCCTCGTCGATGCCTTCCCGGTTTCTCTGCAATTCAGTAAGTGAGATTTCCTTCTGCTTGAGTGACCTGATAAACAATGGGAAGTCCTGAAGGTGAGATCGACCGGGCAGGAAATGGAAACTCAATCCTCTTGCTTGGTGGGTAAAGTCAAATTCCAGCCGGTAAGAATCTTGAAGCTTCTCATGTTCAAGCTTGACCAAATATGAGGCCTCTACTGTTTCCAAATTGATCCGCACTCCCACTTCAGGATTATGCAAAACGCGGGGCCCTTTTTCTTCCTGGAATTTGGGAAATGAGGCTAGGAATCCGAGGGAAGAGATGGGATTTTCAAGGCTGATGAAACTTGGCCCAAAGGCGGATACGGCACCGATAAGAAGTTCTGCTTTTTCGTAAAGCTGAATTATCTGCGAGGGTAAGGGGGGGGCTGGAATCGAGTTGATGTTCACATTAGTCTTCTAGACTAACTTGGCGGAAAATACTGTTGGCTATTTGTCAGAGAAAGACGGCAAATTGTTATTTGTGCCAGAAAATTAATCATAATGATCTCCGGACGGTCACTTGCCTGGTTGCCATATCCTTCATGGTTGATGACATGCGCGTCGCGATAGACAAGCCTAGAACGATTTTTGGCGAGGTATCGAGTGTTTTGCGTGTCAACGAGTAGGAGGAAGAAAATACACACCAAAAATTATCGATTGGTGAAAAAAATGGCAATTTCAGGCAAAAGGGTGACAACTCATCGCAAGACAAGTTAGTCGCTCTCCCGATATTGCGGTAATGAAACTAGTTTTTTCCCTAATTGTCAGCTTTGTTACTTCGATCGGCGTCTATGCGGCGGAACAAACGATATGCCCTATCATGGTCGATTGTGAAATCGATGAGGAAGAGGTCGTGGAATTCGAAGGCACTGTAATTTACATGTGTTGTGGAAGTTGCATATCCGCTTGGGAGAGAAACCCCATCTATTACCTGAAGGTGGGTATTGATTTGGGTTTGATACCACAATTTGAAAATCCCAGCGACGAGTTACAGAAAAAGCTCGATGAGGTCGAGTTACTGGAACAACGCTTTTGTCCTCTTCGTCCCGAAAACGTCATTTCTCCACAGAGCCCATTCGTCGACTACAAAGGCAAAAGAATTTATTTTTACCGGGACAGAGACATCGATCGCCGCTGGATCGGTGACCCCGACGGTGCCTTTAAGACGGCGCGTGAAGCGGGGCTTCTTCCCCAGTTCGACTGAGATCATTATACCCTCTCCGCTTGGTGGCGAGAGGACTGGTTTGCAGAAGGGGGGGCAGCTAACGCCCCCTAACTCTTCTCGGATACTCGCGGCCTATGGCGCTTGGTCCGTTTCACCGTCGTACCCATTTTGGGAAAAAATGTAGTGCAGTTAGCTTTCCAACGCTTCGGGAGGCTCGATAAGCACGGCTCAAAGTCAAGGTATTCATGTTTTGGTGTAGCAGACGCTCTCCCCGTAGTCGGCCCGAGATAAAAACACCAGCTGCGAGGCATAATCTATTATCGAGGCCTTGACTGCACCGGCGAAAGGCCTTCCTTGGCAGCATGACTGACGAGATTCCCGAAGCTTCGAGCCATGCATCGAGGGGCGGGCAGGCAAAGCCTCAATCTTCAGATCAGGATATAGATTGGGAGGGTGCAGGTAGAGTGATCGGTCGTTTGGCAGGAAGAGCAGGCAGTTTCCTTGGGAAAGCCAGCGCAGTGGCGAAGAATCAGGGTGAGAAGGTGCAGCAACTCGGGGTAGCTGGAATATTTCAAAAAATCTGGGACGAAGCCGGTGATTTTGTGAAGCGGGGAACGGACCGTGAAAATATAGCGCGTCTCAAGGAACTAGCGTCCCTGGCGAAAGAGAATACAGCAGAACTGTCTGAGGGGGCTGCCGAGCGAATTGCCAAAATCTACGGCGACTGCACCGGTCAAACAACGACAGCGGCCGAGGTGAAACTGGTGGCACTTCGCTTCGGCATGATGGCGCTGGTGACTTTCGTGACGGCCTCTGTGCTTGGGCGCGCAGGAGCGGCGCAAAACCTCTTTTCTCAGGTCAGAAAGATGGCCCCGGGATTCGGATCCGATGAGGGGCAGGTTCGATTTGACGGCAGTTTTGAAGAGCGCACGGCTCAGTTTTATTCCAACAAAGGAGGGACGGAAGGCTCAACCTCGGTGATCGACGCGGACGCTGTCGTGATCGATTTGGAGTGAACGCCCCAAAATAAGCTAGCTTCCAGCCGCCAGAGTGCCGTTCATATCATCTGGCTACTGGTGAGTCGATCCATCTCAAGGGTAGATTTGGTCTCTTAACAGGAATCCGGTAGTTGTCTTCGCCCTTGCTCTGGGTCATGCTCAAAGTCGATGAAGAGGATTCAGGCGTTCGTGGCTTTGTCGATGGCTCATTTAGCCATTGGTCAAGACATCAATTATTCCGACCCACACAGTCCGGCCCACCAGTATCATACCCGTGAGCTCAACGATCCGTTTACTCGGATGATCGAGGGATTTGAGACCGGGGAACGTGAACTAGACTATGGCAGCGGGAGAGCATTCATTGCCAGCTTGCTCGAGCACCTCAACGTTCCGGTCAGTTCGCAGTTGTTGGTTTTTTCGAGGACGAGCCTCCAGACACGATACATCTCCGGGAAAAATCCTCGAGCAATGTATTTTAATGAAGACGTTTACGTTGGTTATATTCCCGGGGGAAAAGTCGAAATCATTTCGCTCGATCCGGACCTAGGCGGAATCTTCTATATCTTCGACCAACCGAAAAGCGGTGAATTACCTGTGATCGAACGTTCGGGCCGCTGCATGAATTGTCACGCTGTCGCTGAGACTCGACGCATTCCCGGGCTTTCTCTTCGGTCGGTGACTCCGGGCCCTAACTGGGGAGCTATCGAGACGTTTCGTAACAAGCAGATCGGGCATCAGATTCCTCTCAGCCAGCGTTTCGGTGGCTACCATGTGACCGGGGATGCCGGGTTCACTGAACACAAAGGTAACCGTATCGGACGTGAAGTCGGTGGGAAGGTCATCACCGAAACGCTTGAGCCGGGCACGCAATTTGATTGGTCCATCTATCCCGCTGCGACCAGTGACATCCTCCCGCACCTGCTTCTCGAGCACCAGTCGGGGTTCGTGAACCTAGTTTTAGAAGCGACCTACCGAGCGCGAGCTTATCAGTATGTTGGCAAGGGGGAAATCAATCCGAGGCATTATGCGGTGCTTCAGAGTCTAGGCGAAGAACTCGTTCGCTACCTCTTGTTCGCTGATGAAGCGGAATTCCCAGCCGGGGGGATCAAGGTGGATCCTCAGTACTGCGAGGATTTTCTTGCCGATCGCAAAGAAGCTTCGAACGGCATTTCCCTGAAGGACCTCGATCTTGAAACCCGGCTCTTCAAACACCGTTGCAGCTACCTGATTTACAGCGAAGTTTTCAAAGCGACTCCAGATCTCTTCAAGCAACACGTTTATCAAATCCTCGGTAAAGCGATTAGCACGAAAAAACCAGACCCGAATTTTGCTTATCTTTCGGACACCGAAAAGGATGCGATCGCCAGTATTCTGCGGGAAACACTTACTGATTTGCCGGACGGATGGTGATGGGCTGGGCGAGCTGGCTCCGTAAAATACGGTTTGAAATTCTATTGGCCAATCGATGGCCCTTCTCACGTACCAATTCAGGCTTGATCCGACAACTGTTTCTGGCGATCTTGTTGGCATGAGAATCGCATTTGTCCTAGCATCCCTTATGGGAGTCGTGGCCCTCCAAGCTGCGGAGCCTCTGATTGTTCCGGATTGCGTGGTCTTTTTCGAAGACCTCGAAAATCTCGACGGAGTGAAAGAGGAAGCTGCGAGAACGAACAAAGCCATTACTTTTCTGTTGATGGAACCAGGCTCGACGTGAGGCCCTTCCAACGCCGCCAGTTTGACGGCTATCAATGCAGTAAAAGACGACTCGGTGATTGTTTTCATCGACGGTTCAAATCTTCATCTCACCCCGGTTCCGGTTCAGCATTCCTATGCGAGTCCGGCCGCGGCCAGCGGTCTGCCGATTGTGGTTGTCTACGATCATGTGATCGAGAAGGAACTCGGCATCCTCGGCTACAAAGCGATCCGAAGTCGCGACGGTTTTAAGGACGTGAAGGCTAAGATTGCCCAACTGCAGGGTGACGGAACCTAGAAGTGCTCCGGTTTAGTCTGAAAGCTTTCCTTGGGCCGCTTATTCGCGGTGACATTGGATTCCCTCGCCAGCTCGTGGAGGATACTTGCCCTGCGTTCTGTCTAATTGTCGTCGTTGATAGATGAAGAAGGAAATCGGCCTACAGAGTTTGTCTCACAATCATTCGAGCGATCCAGAATTGGTTCGAATGAGCGGGTTTCCACGCCGGAGCGACGCGTTCCTTAGGCTTGAAATTCTGCTGGCGGCGCTTGCTTTTTTAGTTCATTTAGGAACCGGCTCTCCCAGTGCGTATGGGGAAGAGTATCGGATCGCCTCGGAGTCGGATCGACTGAAGAACTGGCCAAACTTGTTGGGTCCGGCAGCCAGTGTGTCATCTGCCACCGGCTTGCTGATGAATTGGGATGGCGAGACTGGTGAAGGGATCAAATGGAAGACGTGGATTCCGCTAGCCGGCTACAGCTCCCCGATCTACTGGGATGGAAAACTATACCTTACTGGAGCCAATGCATCGACCCGGGTTGTTTACGGTATCGACGCTGAAAGTGGTGAGATTATTTGGGAGAGGCAGGTGAAAGCGATTCCCGGATCCCCGAGCGGTGTCAGGGTGGGGGAAGACACCGGTTACGCGGCATCGACAATGGCGACTGATGGTGTTCGAGTGTTTGCCAGTTTTGCCAACGGCGACCTTGTCGCCTTGGATTTGGAGGGGCAGCCAATCTGGTCGAAACATCTCGGTAATCCGGAAAATCTCTATGGCCATGCTTCATCACTGGTGACCCATGGTGACGACTTGTTGATTCAATATGATCAAGACAATCTTGGTTATGTCGCCGCGCTGGACGTGGCCACCGGAGCTGAACGCTGGAAAACGGAGCGGGATTTCGGTGCTTCCTGGTCGATGCCCCTTGTCGCGTCAATCGACGGGCGTGAGGAGGTCATCCTTGCAGCCGAACCCATGGTGGTTTCCTATGATCTGAGTTCCGGCGAAGAAATCTGGCGGCTTGAGTGTCTCAAGTATGGCGAGGTGACTTCAGTTCCAGTCTACGCTGACGGGTTGGTCTACGTTTCGGCTGACTCTGCCAATCTTAGCGCGATCGATGTGAAGACTCAGGAAATTGTCTGGGAAAGTGCCTTTCTCAAATCCGGAGTCTCCACACCACTACTTCACGAGGGTCTGCTCTACTGCGGTGCTGACGATGGCGCCTTTGTCTGCTACGACGCGAAGACGGGCGAAGAACTATGGGCCGAATTTGCTAATTACGGCTTTTACGCCTCTCCGGTTTACGCCGACGGCAACGTTCATCTACTGGACCGCAGCGGTAAGATGTTCATTCTAAAAGCCGGCCGAGAATTGAAAATTATCGGGGAGGCCACGCTTGGAGAGGAAGCTTCCAGCACCCCGGCAGTGGTTGGTAACAGCTTCTATATCCGTGGACTGAATCACCTTTTTCGGATCGGTCCCTAAACGAGTGGCCGGAGGTGTTACCGACCTGCGAAGACCCAATGCAAGAATCTCCGTATTTTCTGCGTGAAGAATAGGGTATAACGTGTTGGAGTAACGCAAGTAGGTTCTATTTACTATGAAACGACGTCATTTCCTTCAAGGCACTTTTGCCTCCGCAATTACCATGCCCGCTTTCGCTTTAGAGGCGGATAATCCCTATCGCAAGAACATCGGGATTCAGCTTTATACCCTGCGTAACCAGATTAAGGAGGACGTTGCCGGCACCATGGCAGCCGTGGCCGAAGCCGGCTACCAGCAGGTAGAGTGTTACGGTTACCCTGATGCGGCTGAAATGATCGCGGCCGCGAAAGACAACGGGATGGCTGTGAATTCATCGCACTTTGCGTGGGAATCGGTTACTGAGCCAGATAAGAAAGGCGTGCCTGACTTTGCTTCCATCCTCGATGAGGCGGGCGAGGTGGGTATCTCTCATCTCGTCATACCCTATCTTTACGGGCGTAACCGGGAAACTCTGGATGATTACCGCGCCCTCGCGGAAAAGATGAATAAGGCCGCTGTCGAAGCGAAGTCGGCTGGTATCCAGTTGGCCTATCACAATCATGCATTCGAATTCGAACCGAAGGAGAATGGCAGGACCGGCTTCGATGTTTTTGTCGAAGAGTTCGTTCCTGAGATGAAGTTTGAGGTGGACGTGTTCTGGGTAGTGGTGGGAGGAAAAGATCCGGTAGATTTGATTCGATCCCTAAAAGGGCGGGTCTCTCAGTTACATCTCAAAGACCTCGAAAAAGGAACTAAGCTTCCCAATTTCGGAAAATTGCCCAACGAAGCATTTCGCGAACTCGGGAATGGAATGATTCCAATGGAACCTATTATTCAGGCTGCTTCTGAGGTGGACGTTGACCACTGTCACGTGGAGCAGGACCAATCAACCGACCCAATCGCCAGCATTGGGACGAGCATGGAGTATCTAAATTCTCTCTGATTTTAATTTCGTGGAGATGGGGTAGAGAGCGGGCGTTAAATACTCAATATTTCCTCTAGCGAAACTGATCGTATTCCGGGTTCACCTCTGCGTTTTTGAAGATTGGTTTGTCTCTCCAAAGGTCGAAGGTGGCTTTTAGTTGAACGGCAGCCTCGGGATACTGTCCTTGGTCATCGGTTTCTTTTGTCCACGTATCGAGGATTTCTCGGTGTCGCTTCAACTCTCCGACATACTTCGGGTCGCCGGCGAGGTTATTGATCTGATGAGGGTCGGCAGCAATGTCGTAAAGTTCTTCTTCCGGACGTGTTCCAAACCAGTGCTTTTCCTGATAGGTGGTAAGTCCTCCCTCGTCACGGAGACGCTTGATCTCAGTAATAGGGGGACGTTCGTCGCGATATTGTGCCTGGAGCAGGGGGCGGTCAGGGAAAAAATTACGAATGTAGCGAAGTTGATCAGTTCTTACGGTGCGGATCCGGTCGATGGTGTAGTCGCAGCGGTCGCGGGCGGAGATGACATGACCTACAGGAACATAATCGTTGCTGAACAGGTCCTGGCCGTCGAGGTAGTCCGGCAGTTCCGCTCCTCCAAAGGCTAGGGTCGTGGCGGAAATGTCGAGGCCGTTAACAAGTTCATTGCGTATCGTGCCGGCTTTTAAAGCGGGATGATTGCCTTTGATCATGAGCGGAACATGAACCCCGCCCTCATAGCAGAACTGCTTGTGGCGAATGGATTGGTTGTTTCCGTGATCGGAGAAAAAGAAAACGATCGTGTTGTTGAGTTCGCCGTCTTCTTCAAGCATTGCGAGGATTTCCTCAATCTGGGCATCGGCACCACGGGCTGCATTGTAGTGCGTCGTCCATTCTCTGCGGTAGGCAGGTGTGTCAGGAAAATAGGGAGGGATCGGGACATCGTAGTCGCCGAGCTTCTCACCATCGCGAACGTGGCGGTGTCCTGCTTTTCCTCCCCAGATCATGATCTGGCCGAACCAGGGTTGATCTGAATGAGGGCGTTTCGTCCAGGTCTTTTCGATATAGGTGCGCTTTACCTCGGTCTCCGCGAAGTTGCCCTGCCAACCGTTCATCCCGACCTCGTAATCATCCTTGGTGCCATAGGTGTAGAGCTCACGGCGGTCGTAGTGGAAATTGTAGTCATCTTTCCCAGTGTTGAAAGTGAAGTAGCCGGCGTCGCGCATCAGTTCGGGAATCGTTTTCATGCCCACAGGCAAGTGAATGCGTGTGTCCTCCGGAACGACGGTGCCGTCAGGTGAACGGCTTGAGCGATGCTGATGCGTTCCGGTAGTGGTCTGCATCACTCCGGTAATCATGGCAGACCTGGCAGCAGAACAGACCGGTGCAGGCATGAAGGTCCGTTTGAAGAGAACTCCGTTGGCGGCAAGTTGATCAATGAACGGTGTGTGGCCAGCGTTGATCGGATCGTCGTAGCAGCCAAAGTAGGGGGAGAGATCTTCGGAAAAAATCCACAAAATGTTAGGTTGTTCACTGGCCTGACCAAACGCAGAGAGAAAGAGGAGAGTGCTTGCGAGAAAAGGCTTCATTAGTCCGACAGTTTCTGACGTTAGAGAGTTTTCTCCATCTCTTTTTAAGCGTGATTGTGTGATAAAAGCCTCTTTCAAATCCGCGAGGGACAGCTACCGCTCCAACTATTTTTCTTGCAACTCTGCCAGCATTTCGAGGAGATGTTTTGTTAGAATCTCTGAGGAATTCGCTTCAACGCGGCAGGTTCCCAGCCAAGTCTCATAGCCACCGAGATCATGCTGATCAGGTGTTGGTAGATAACCAAAAGCACCATTCGCCAGACCGACGACAATGGTCTTTTCGAATGGGCTTTCCTTTTTAATTTCGAGGCCGATTTCCACCAAGACTTCGAAGGGCAGCGTAACCAGAGCGCTGTCGCCCAATCGAATGGCTTGGATAAGGACCTCGTAGGTCTCGCCGGGATCCTTGTGCTTCATTGTCCGGCTGGCGTAGTTGGTTGCTAGACGGGGAAGGTCCGCCTCTCTGATTTCGGCGTCACTCATCTCGATGATTCGGATGGCCCGGTCTATTTCAGCCTTGGTCGCGGTTCGTTTTTGAAGACTAACCTCGCGTTGAAGAATTGCGATTTTCGGATTTCGATCCATCTCAAGATCACGCGTCGCCCGCCAGGTGGCGTCTGCCACCTTTGAGGCTACAATCTGGATCTGCTCGAAAGGAGCTCGTGGAGGTCGTGTGCCTTCGAAATCGATGTTGTTGATGTCTCCACTCGCCCCGTTGGAGAGTGCAGCTACAAACCCATCAGCTTGGCGTTTGCGCTGGAAAATGATGCGTCCGTATTCACCGAAGTAGTCGCTAGAAACCATTCCGCCGGTGGCACCGATGTAGTGCAATGGGTAGTTCGTGTAGATTCCAATCGGGCGGTTGCGGGTATCGCGAATTTCTAGCACTGCCACCGTGGGATCGGTGGGTCCTGCCGGTTTTAAAATATGTTTGCGGTTGGGATTCATCTTCACCTGATCCAGTTCGCCGAACGGATTGAGTGGCATTTTCCCTTCTTCAAGAAACCAGCGGCGATTGAAGACTTCCTCGGCTACGGTGTCCTCGCCGTAGCCGAGTTGTGCGGGCTTTAAATCGTGAATTGCTTCGATCAAAGCTTGGGATGTTCCAGAAACAAAAGTTTCTCGATAGGTTGGCGCTTGCGGTGAGGGAGCCGAGTGAGTGTGGGTTGAAGAAATCATCATCTCCGAGGTTAGCCACCCGGTGGCTTCAGCTGCGATCGCCTTGCATTCGTCGAGCACTTCGCGCGACGCCACACAGGCATCGACCGTAGCAATAACGACCCTGCCATCACCATTTTGGAAGGCAAACGCCCTTGTGTTAAGGGGATCATGAGCCGTTTCACTCGGTTTCGGGGTGAAACCGCCAATCAGGTTTTGGGGCCATTGCGTTGGGGTGGTTTCAACGATAGCGGAGCCTGCTTGAAATGTCTGAGACGGTGCGATTACGGCGCCGAGGAGAATCAGACTGTAGATTAAAGAGATCCGGACCATGACACTAATTAACCAAGTCGAGTCTGAATTAGAATAACTTTTTGAGCCTAATTTTGTCCTTTATCTCGGCGGACTATCTTTCCAATAGAGTGAGTGAGTAAGCGCTATTGGAATATTTCTTTTCGATTGCCTCACTTCTGGGTAAGTTGTGACCCCATGAAATGTTACCTGTTGGTTCTCGTTCTGTTCATTTTCTCCTCTCTATATCCGATACCTGCACTGGCACGAGACGAGGCGGATGCTCCACCAAATTTCGTTATTATTCTCTGCGACGATCTTGGCTATGGCGATCTCTCTAGTTTTGGTAATCCCAGCATCAAAACTCCACACCTCGATCGCATGGCAGTGGAGGGGCAAAAGTGGAGTCAATTTTATGTGGCTTCGCCGGTCTGTACTCCGAGTCGCGCTGGGTTACTGACGGGGCGCTATCCTATCCGTAATGGTATGACTTCGGCACAACGCGTCGTGCTTTTCCCGGATTCAGCCAAGGGGTTGCCAGCCTCCGAAGTGACGATTGCGGAAATCTTGAAAGAAAAAGATTACGCGACGGCTATGATTGGAAAATGGCACCTCGGGCATCTACCTGAATTTCTGCCGATCAATCAGGGTTTTGATTCCTATTACGGCATTCCTTACTCCAACGACATGGATCGCATCGAAGGATCACCTAATTATCGTGAAAAAGCAGCCGACCCAAACTGGTACCCCGACACTCGGAATTATAATGTGCCTCTAATTCACGATGATAAGGTGATCGAGCGTCCTGTTGATCAGAATACCTTAACGCGGCGTCTGACAGAGAGATCGGTGGAGTTTATCAGAGCAAACGAAGAGCGTCCGTTCTTTCTCTACTTAGCGCATCCACAACCTCATATTCCGTTATTTGTTCACCCCGACTCACTCGGAAAATCGATGGGTAGTCTTTATGGTGATGTTATCGAAGAAATCGACTGGAGTGTTGGAACGATTCTCGAGACTTTGCGCGAGACTGGCTTGGCGAAGAACACCATCGTGATCTTCTGTTCAGATAACGGACCTTGGCTTTCTTTTAAAACCCACGGAGGTTCTGCTGGTCCGTTACGTGCCGGAAAGGGGACCACTTTTGAAGGAGGGCAGCGTGTGCCTGCAATCTTCTGGGGTCCAGGTATCGTCGAACCGGGAATGGTCACTGAAATGGGTTCAACTCTCGACCTGATGAAAACATTCGCGGCGCTCGCCGGAGTAGAGGTTCCCTCAGATCGCAAATTGGACAGCAATGACCTTTCTAAAGTGTTGCAGGGTGGTGAAAGCGGACCGCGCAACGAATTCCATTATTGGACGCGTGCCGAATTACACGCACTGCGGTCTGGGAAATGGAAACTACATCTAAAACAGCGTGAACCAGTAAATTATGGCAGAGCAGTGGAGCTGAAGGAACCTGAATTGTATGACCTTGTTGCTGACATTTCTGAGGCTCACAACGTGGCAACTGATTATCCTGAGGTTGTTGCAGAAATGCTGGAAAAGGTTGCGGCGCACCTCGCCGACACCTCTGACAGTGCCGCGGATCAATTGGTAGAGAGGCTAACGAAGAATAAAAAGATTAAATAATTTAAGGAATTTCTGGGCCCTTTGAAAACACTGCCGTCAAGTTTAACGGGTAAACTCAGTCTAATCGGAGCCTGCCCGGGTTCGACTGGCTTTTCGTTTAGTTGCAGTTTCATGAGGTCTTTTTGATTTTTTCTATTTCAACCGGCCTCGTAGTTTCGAGATA
>Ga0160423_10002866_pt1 | contig 14376 bp, 10 predicted proteins | sample CRUFie14St8metaG_FD_108191 | JGI IMG/M metagenome (GOLD analysis project Ga0160423, IMG submission 108191) | Marine microbial communities from the Costa Rica Dome - CRUD Field 142mm St8 metaG | ecosystem: Environmental > Aquatic > Marine > Oceanic > Photic zone | place: Costa Rica: the Eastern...
CGGTTTGTCCTGATGGAAGAGGTCCTCGCATTGGGCACGACATACACTCAGGTGTTCTACATGGACCGCGATGTCGATCCTGCCGATAACATCAACGAGCCCAATTCCGCCGGGAACTATTCCCAGTCCATCGGCGTTTTGAACGTTAACGTACAGTATTCTTTCTAAACCGTATGTCCCTCTCTGCCATCAGGGGACACTCGAGTGCCCTGGAATTTATCCATCGTGCGCTGCACCGTGATCGACTGCACCATGCCTATTTGTTCGCCGGCCCGTCGGGCGTTGGCAAAGGCATGGTCGCACACGCATTCGCTCAAGCCCTCCTGTGTGAATCTCCGGTTTCAGGGGACAGTTGTGGTGCCTGTAATACGTGTGGACGAGTCGCTGTGGGTCAGCACGCGGATCTACATATAATGCGGCGAGAAGACAAGAAAGCGGGCGGTGTCGAGCGACATATCAAAATTCATCAGGTACGTGAACTGCAACGCGCGCTCGCGTTCAAGGCCTATGAGGGTACACGTCGCGTCATACTGATTTTTGAGCCAGAATCCATGACCGCTTCGACGGCCAATGCGCTGCTTAAAACCCTGGAAGAGCCCGGAGATGATACCCATTTTATCTTGGTGAGCCATGCGGCCCACCGCTTACTTCCCACTGTCATCTCGCGATGTCAAAAGGTCAGGTTTGGCCCGCTGGATACGGAGGTTGTGGCTGAATTAATCCTGCAGAATGGCGATATTGACGCCGAACGTGCAGACTTGATTGCTCGATTATCAGAGGGCTCCGTCGGTCGAGGTCTCCATTTAATCGAAAGTGAAACTTTGACGGCTCGGGATACTTTGCTCACGCTCTTAGAAAATGGCAGCCATCAGCCTTTGACAGCGGTATTGGAGCAGGCTGAAACACTGTCAAAGGTCGATCCCGTGCAAGAATTGCCAATGATTTTCCATCTTCTTAGAACCTGGTTTCGAGATCTGTTCGTCATTAAAGTGGCGGGCGTGACTGATCGTGTGGTGAACGTCGATCGACTTCAGAGTTTGGAAGCGATGGCCGGCGATTTGAGTGCAGAGGTCATCCAGATGCGTCTCAACAGGATTAATTCGGCTGCTCAAGCTATTCTTGAACGTATGGCCAATGCACGCTTGGTCCTTGAGTCCTTATTGGTGGACCTCATCGGTCGAACGCCCCATGGAGGTGCAACGTGAGTGACCAGCACATTCAATTTGTGAGTTTAGTGGATGCGATGCTTGAACGGCGTCCGATCCCTGAAATGCCACCTGAGCCTATCATTGAGGACGACGAGACTGAGGTCTCAGAAACCCTCGAATTGGTGAAAAAGGTGCAACCCCAAAGGGCGGCCGGAGAGGTTGACTCTGCACCAGTGGTTCGGCGTGATCAAACATCCCAAAATCAACGTCGCAAAGGTAGACGGGGACGAAAAGGCAGCGGTCGTCCGGGTCACGAAACAGGCACGCCCCAAAACGGCAAGAGGCGTCGTTCCGCAGAGCCTGAGCAGTCTCGCGCCCCTAAAAAATCCGGGACACACGCCCGTCGGTCAGACGGTGAAGTCGGCGAGAACGATCGTCCAAATCGTCGTCGTCGACGACGACGGGGCGGCGGTGGGCAAAACAAACCTGAATCCGGTGGACCAAAGACGCAAAACTGATAGGCTACGGGAGTTTAGGTCGACGCCAGCCCACCACTAATTTCTGCCCAGGTCGGAGATGTGATCGGCGCCGCATTCGATTCCAGCGTCTTAATTTTTTCACACTGACTTTGTACCGTCGCGCAAGTTTCCAAAGACTATCACCGCGCCGCACCTTGGCATATCGAGGGACTGGTTTGAGTGCCTTCGCTCCATTCCTGCGGACAAACTCTTTCACGGCCGCTTCGGATTCAGGGGCGTAGAATCGGATATGGAGGTGGTCTGCATGGCCTCGGAGGTGGCGAATGATACCGGGCCCCCCGCTGTACGGAAAAATCTTATCGAGTGTCTCTTTTGGTACCTTTTCAACGTCGCGTGCATGTTTGTGGAGTGCTCGCATCAAGCGTCGATCACTGAAGATATACTTCACCTTGTTGTTTGAGATCAGTGATTCGAGGAACGTCCAGACCCGTGGGGTATCCATCGTTCTCCGATTCGCCAGCTTCAGCCGTCGGTCCGAATGCCCCTTCTTGAGATAGTACCCAATGTCGGCATCTCGACCATTCTGATGGGATTTATGAGGGGGAAATCGACCGCCACCCTCTCGAGATAAATTCCCGATGGGTAATCGCGGTGTGTTGGGGTGTTTCGCGTGTACTGCATCCACAGCCTCGATGATGGCATCGACCATTTCCTGAGTACCGAAATTCTTTTTCTCGCGCGCATTGAGGCGCGGTGAATCTTCGAGTTTGACTCCATGGGCTAACCAGCCATTGAAGGGTTTTCCAATGGAGACACTCCTGGGCCAGGCAGGTTGGGTCGTCTTAGGGGTCGTCGGACTTGTCTTGGAGACGGTGGTTTTCTCGGCCTTCTGACGCCGTTGCTCAACGGCGGGTGTGCCCCCCACATTTGCATTCGAAATGGGTGATGTATTTCGCGCTTTAGTCTCCGACTGCGGACTCTTGTCAGTCTGAGGGGGAATCCCCTTGAGCGCATCCTGGAGCCGGATTGTCCAAATCGCCGCGTTTGGGCCATAGAGGCCTGAAACATCATCGCAGACGCCTTCGACCTCGCACTCGATATCCAGAGCCTCGAGACTGTCATCTGCTTCGCTGTTTAAGCTCCAAAAAACGAGTACGATGGCGAGCCATTTGACACTCCGTGGAGCGTATTTGTATGTGAATGCTGAGCGCATTGAGGGGCTCTTTACCAAACTTGATTGGCGCGCACCTTGCCAGAGTCAGGGATAAATTTCTAGTCCATGCCAACGGAGGCCCTTTTCGAGGAGACTGCCGATCTCACTCCAAGGGACACAGATGTCCAGCAACGCAGACCTCATTGTCGCAGAAACCGCTATAGCAGGTTTCGTTTTGCGCGCAGCGTTCCCCCAAGCGGCTGCGTGGTGTGCACAGTCCGTCATCACAGACCAATCCAGCAGCACACACCTGAAAAACGGGTCCTTCCCCGCACGGTTGTCCGTCTCCTGGCGCCGCTCGACAGACACCTTCGATGTCCTGTGCATTGATGTCGGTGTCCGCGCAGTATAGTCCTCGTCGACATTGATCGGGCAATCCCGGGCGACAGCGTTGGTTCTCCTCACGGCGGTTTTCACAGGTGAAGCGAATACCGAAGAGTCCGGCGTCGACGACACATGCAAGGCCATTTCCGCAGAGTGGGCCGGCATTGATATCACACTCATCGCTTTGTCCTGCGGTGCCATCATCGTATGTTTGACAGCGACCGGCTCCTCCATTCTCTCCTGTACAGTACAGACCCGCCTCACACGGAGGCCCATCGCCACCGCATTCACCGTTTACGGCTGAGGCGCTTTGGCACGTCCCGCGGACGCATGTCATCCCTGCCTGACACCCGACATCAACGGTACACGTTTCGTCGACGCTGGCCCGTGGTTGACAGGTACCAGGACACTCCTCTTGCCGATCACAAAAGGCATCACCTTCGCAGACCTCATGGTCCGTACAGCCTTCTCCGACTGGCACCAATCCGTCAAATCCGTCGGTGCAGTCTCTCGAAAGCGCGGTAAAATCCAAACTGCATGGCAGCGTTTCGATGGCCATGAGACACGCACGATTCCCCTGCGGATTAAACGAAAGCTCGCCCCTGTTCTGGAGTGGACTGAGTCGACTGACCACAGCATCTTCCATTTGCCTTTCGATCATCTGCAAGCAGGGCTCGTTTAGGACCTCCTCGGCAATTGTATTGTAGTTGCAGCGTTCAAGATATCGGCACACTACAGTGGCTGTATCGGCGGCGAGGCTGGCCGGGAGGGGAATCGTAATCCCCATCCGCGGGGCACTCATGTCGCCTTCGATCGCATCGGTACTTGAGGCGTCCACTGGGCTGCCTTGGTCGGTCTGATTGGGCGGCATCGTACCACCTGAACCGGCGAGACCCGCTTGTCCCCCTTGAGCCATGTCCATGTCTCCATCATTATCTGCGGGTTCACTACAGGCGATTGAGACTCCCAAAATACCGATCAGAATTATCGTAATTTTTGATTTCATGGGTACGATGATACCGCGAGGAAGATTTGGTTGATAGTTTGCGTTGACGCCCCGAGGATGTTTTTTGAACGGGATGGTTGAGTGTATGAATCGATGAGCGTTTCAAGGCCGGCGAGATGGGCATTGGTTGTCATGTTTGCTGGGGTCATGTTTGCCTGCGTTGCTGGGGCTCAGACCGTCACATGCTCGCCGGGCCGAGTGGCCACTAAAAACACAGAAAATCATTGTTGTTGGCCTGGCCAATCATGGTCTAAAGACCGAATGTCTTGCGTGGGGCAAGGACAGTGCCCTGCGGGTAGAGAATGGTCTGTAGCCGAGTCTGATTGCGTCAGCTTTCGATGCACAGGTGGGCGCGTTGAAGTGGCGGGGCGATGTTGTTGGCCCGGTCAAAAATGGTCGAGAAAGGCAGGGCAATGTCAGGGTCAACCTGCATGTCCGTCTGGCATGAAAACGTCTGCCACAGAATGCATTCCTCAAGGCTCTCGCATTCAGACACACTCAGAAGAACACGGTCTGAAGACTCCACACGGATACATTGTGTTGGAGCCGGGGGTTTTTGCACGAGGGTCACCCCGTCAAGAGCCTGGGCGCTTCAGAAATGAAACTCTGCACACTGTGGCTCTGACTCGCGCGGTATGGCTGAAAGAAACGGAGGTCACACAAGCTGAATGGCTGGAGCACGTTCCGAAGAACCCATCCCTGTTTATCGAATGTGGTGACCACTGCCCGGTCGAGCGTGTGAGCTGGTATGAAGCCCTTGAATATCTCAATCGGTTGTCGGTGTCTGAGGGATTAGAGCCCTGCTATCGATTCAGGGAGTGTCTTGGCACTCTGGGAGGCGGCTGCGGAAATACGAAGGGGCATCAAAGAGCCTGTGAGGGAGATTTTGTATGTTCTGGAGTCGAATTTAAGGGACTTGATTGCCCAGGGTATCGACTGCCGACAGAAGCCGAATGGGAATATGCTGCCCGAGCGGGCTCGGCCACGTCGACCCCGCGAGGAAATATCACCCTGTCGAAGGGGCGAGATGCACGCCTTCTGAACCCAATCGCCTGGTTCCAAAGAAACTCTCGTGTCCTGTATCCCTCAGGGCAATCCTGTTCTGCTCAAGTCAATCAAGATCCGGGTCAAGAGAGGTGCGGAACCCATCCCACGGGTCAAAAGGGACCGACGGATTGGGGGCATTTCGACTTATTGGGTAACGTTATGGAATGGGTTTGGGACGGATTCGACAAATACCCCACGCGATCGGCCCTCAATCCTGTTCAGAATTTTGGTTTGGAACGTGTTGTCCGTGGCGGGGGATGGGCGAGTCAGGGACGTTATCTTCGAGTGGCTCTTCGGAGCCGTACCCAACCCAGTGGTCGCAGCGCAGAAATTGGATTTCGAGTAGCGCGTACTGTGCTCTCCAAAAAAGACACACAGGCACAAAAATCAAAGACAGTGCCGGCCATTGATCCATCTACTCCACAGACCGATACGGCAGAGGCCATGCCATCGGATGCGATTCCATCTGCAGAGTCAGTGCCCGTATTGGACATCGATGATGCAGGGACGGATCAAGATTCTGAAGAGGATGCCGATGAGGCGAGTGCGGATGCAGGTTTGAAAAAGGATGTCAGCACATCACCGAAGTTCAAGCCCCCACCGCAGGGACAACCCATTAAGACCGACTCACCGTAGCCATCCATCACACTGCCTAGTGGGGCGATTCGGTGCTTGCTTTCTCATCTGTCGACGGCGTAGTTGGAGCCTTCAGTGGTCCACCAAACAAGAGGTAACTCAGGAGAATGACCAAGGCGAGTGGGATGAATATTCGGAGCTTATTCTTTCGCGCCAGTCGGTCAAAAATAGCCGCCTCTTCGTCTGGGTCAATGGGTTCATCGCCATCCAGTTCATCATGGAGGTCTGCCTGATGGTCTAGCTCTACTGCGTCATCGTCCTCATTCATGAATTATGCTTCCTTTCTCGCGAAACGACCTCACACCATATGACCTTTGGAGACGCTCGGAAAGCCCGTGTGAGGTGAAGAATGACATCGACGGTGTCTCATGTTACGCACAGGCAGACATCGACGCTGGAATCGAGGGAACATCGTGCTCCGTAAGAATGCCATACAGCTATACGTGGATTGTATCCAGAGGCGTGCGTATCTCATCTTGGCGGCCACTCTGATTTTGACGGCATTCACGGCGTATCGTGCGGCTCAGATTAAGGTCAAGAGCCAAATGTATGAGCTCTTGCCTGAGTCTGCCGACAGTGTGCAAGCACTCGAAGAATTGAATTCGCGCTTGGGATCCGCCGACATTCTTCTCGCAGCGCTGATGAGTAATGACTTTGATACGTTGATCCCTCACTTGCCAGCGCTGGCAGCTGCGTTGGAAAAACATCCAGATATCGAACGGGTTCAGTGGCGCCAAGATGTGGATTTGATCGATCAGAATGCGCTTCTCATTTTTCCGACGCTCGATGAACTGAACGAGTACCATCAGGATCTTCGGCAAAGGATTCGGGACGCCGTCAAAGAAAAGACTAAACTCCTCGATGAGGATGAGGATGATGCGGCAGACATTGAGCCCTCCGATGAGTTCGACACGTATACGTTCTCATGGGCTGAGCACGAGCGCGACGATGGACTCAGTCAGCTTGGACGCAGATTTCGCGAAGGCCGGGGCGAGTACCGCGAATACTTCTTCAATCATCAACATACCACCATCGGCTTGCAGATCTTTCCCACTCAGTCATCGGGTAATTTGAAGTTTGCTCAGGGGATTCTCAAAGATACGCAGGCAATTCTGGAAGCCGAAATTCAGGAGAGGCTTGGTGGTCTCGGCGAAGATGCTGTGGTTCAGCGAGTCATTCTTGCCGGAAGCTATCGCAATATTGTCGAGCAATCGGGTCAGGTACGTTCCGATATGCTCAGTTCGGTTTGGATCTCTCTGGGTGTGCTCGCTCTGATCATCATGGTGTTCTTCAGGAGTATCCGTGCGCTCTTCTGCGTGCTCTTGCCCGTGGCGATTGGCATTGTCTGGACTGCGGGACTCGTTGAAATGACCTTGGGCTATGTCAATCTGATCACGGCGTTCATATTTGCGATTCTCCTCGGGCTTGGAATTGATTTTTCCATCCATTTCTTTGCGCGTTATCGAGAAGAGTTTGCGTCGGGCCGATCGCCGAATGACGCCATGGTGGAAACCGTACTTCATTGCGGATCGGCCAGCATTCTCGCCGCTGTGACCACATCCTGTGCTTTTGCGGCCTTATCGATCGCGGATTTCAAAGGATTCAGTCAATTTGGAGGCGTAGCTGCTCTGGGGGTTTTGCTCAGTCTTCTATCGGTATGCCTCGTTCTCCCTGCATTGGTGTTTGCGATCGAACGATGGATGCCCATGAAACTGATGGGGTATGCCGTATCTCGGTCCGGAGACGGTGAAATTCCTCGAAAACCGTTTCCGCTGGGTGGTCGGTTTCTGCTGGGTGCCGTCGTACTGGGTGGGTTTTCGTATGCGCAGGCGGGCAACCTTGAACTCGAACTTGATTTCGGGCGTCTGATGCACAAGGAAACGAAGAAAGCTGAATATCGAAAGATTACCTATGGCTCCACGAAGTCTTCGGCGCCAGCGGTTATTTTTGCGGATTCTTTTGAAGAGGCGAAAGCTCTGTATGGTCAGCTCGATGGGCTTGTGAAATCCAATTCACCTCATCCCATTATCAAGGACTATCAGGCGCTTTTCTCTTTAATCCCTGAGCAGCAAGAAGAAAAAAAGGCTGTGATTAAGAAGATTTGTCGGAAGCTCAAACGCAAGGTAAGGCTTTTCGAAGGTGACGAACGTGAGGGCGCTGATGAAATTTTAAAACGCTGTCAGCCTCAAATTTTCACTCACGAAGATCTGCCCGATTGGATTCGTTCCAAGTTCACCGATAAATCTGGGGAATTGGGCCAATTTATTTTCGTATCGCCCCGTGGGAGCATTAGCGATGGACGCACAGCTTTGGCGTTCCGAGAGGTGATGTACGGCCTTGAGGGTTTGGATGGAAAACGCCCCATGGTGTCAGGCAAACCGATTGTTTGGGCCGATGTAATCACGGCCATGAAAGTGGATGGCCAGAAAACAACCATTGCTGCATTGATCACGGTGTTCTTATTGCTGCTTCTTTTTGAACGCAGTGTCCTATCGGTTTTGGTCATTCTCCTGCCGCTCATCCTGGGGGTGGGATTCACCATTGGAATCATGTCGATTCTCGGGATCAAGTTGAATTTCTTCAATATGTTGGCCTTACCGACAGTCATCGGGATGGGTGTAGATGATGGTGTCCATATCGTGCATCGATACCAAGAACTGGGCCGGGGGAGCGCGCGCTATGTCACTCGAACGACGGGCATGGCGGCCGTGCTCACCACATTAACAACAGCCGTAGGGTTCGGAAGTCTCCTAACGGCCAATATCTTTGGCCTCAATGCCCTCGGACTCTTGACGATCATCGGTATCTCCATGGCACTTCTCACGACCCTTGTCGTTTTACCCGCAGCCCTCCAGTGGAGGGAAAATCGGGCTGAGCATCCGAGCGTCAATTCATAGAACAATCGCCCTCGGCTTTGACTCAGAGCGCGAACGTGATACACCGCAAGACCTAACGGCACGCACACATAGGAGTAGACCATGAGTTCTACGTCCCCTCAGGACGGTCAAAAGACCCTCACCATTAATGAAATTGCAGCGCAACTTGAGTCTGGTTCGATCAGGCCAGGCGCCCTCATCGAGGGGACGCTTGGGGAGAAAGAGGGAGACTTTTTTACTGTAGCCCTCGACGAGGCCACGGGTCGTGTACCCGCGGATGAGGTCGCTGATCAAGAGCCAGGGGCCGTCTGCATCTTCTTTGTCGAAGACGTCGGTGACGAACAGTTGCAGTTGTCTCTCCACAAAGCAGAGCGCCTCAAAATCTGGAATTGGTTAGAAGAGCAACGCGAGAGCGGGACCGCTGTGTCGGCGACGGTCATTTCTGAATCCCGTGGTGCATTGGCCGTGGAGGTGCATGGTCTGAAAGCTCTTTTGGCGCACCGCGATCTCGAAGCCGGTACCCCTCGGGATATTTCTATCCTTCGCGGTCAGAAACTCGATGTTCAGATCACTCAAGTACGCGAGAAGAAAGCTCAAATCATCGTATCTCAGCGCGCTCTCACGGAAGGCACTCCTGAGGAGCGAAAAGCCGCGACCTTGGCGGCTCTCGAAGACGGTCAAGTTCTCGAAGGTGAAGTGCGTCGTCTGGCAAATTTTGGTGCGTTTGTAGATATTGGCGGGGTTGATGGCTTGCTGCATGTCAAAGATATGAAGTGGAAGCGGGTCAATCATCCGTCGGATATCGTTCAAGTGGGCGACATCATTCAAGTCAAGGTGCTGAGCTTCACCCTAGATTCTGAAAAAATCTCTCTGGGTATGAAACAACTCTTACCGGATCCGTGGTCGGATGCAGAGCAGCGCTATCGCACCGGGCGTCAGGTGACGGGCGACGTCGTTGGGCTGACAGATTTTGGTGCGTTCATCATGTTGGATGATGGAATCGAAGGTCTGGTTCACATCTCGGAAATGTCCTGGACGCAAAAAGTTCAGAAGCCCAATGACATCCTTACACCGGGTGATCGGGTGGATGCATGGGTCTTGAGATGTGACATCGAACGCCGCCGACTTGGACTGACCCTGAAGAATCCGGAAGACAGTCCTTGGGTCCGTATTCAAGAACGTTTTCCAGTGGGTGAAAAGGTCTCCACCACGGTGACCAATGTGGTGGATTTTGGACTTTTTGTGGAACTGGCAGATGGCCTCGAAGGCTTAGTCCACATCAGTGATTTCTCCTGGACCCCCCTCTCTGAAACTCCTCAGGAGTTGTATGAGGTCGGCCAAAGCATCGATGTCATGGTCTTAGATATTGATGCCGAACGTGGTCGCGCCAATCTCGGCATCAAACAACTTCAGGAAGATGAGGTCTCGACGCGAATCTTAGAATATTCAGTCGGTCAAGTCGTGGACGCGACGGTGACCGGTATCCAGTCCTATGGTGTGTTTGCAGAATTGACGCCCGGATTAGAAGGAATGATTCACGTCAGTGAGCTTTCCAATGATGCTGAGGGGGCTGGAGCGGCCCTCAGTATAGACCAGATGGTTCGAGTTGAGATTACGGCAATCGATGTGGACGAGAAACGGATCAGTCTTCGTATGGCATCTGGCGACGTGGACATCACCCCAACCGAGACCGTGACGGACGCTGCCTCCGGAGCATCGGATGCGTCCGAAGCTGTCGCGAGTCCCGAGGAGGTTGAGGAGGCCCGAGAGCAGCCTGAGCCTGCAGAGCTCCAAAATGTGCTGACTGATGAGTCCGAGACTGAATCTGATGCCGCAGACGCCGGGCATGATGAAGTGGACGGTTCGTCTGCGGAGGCGGCACCTGCATCTTCAGATGACAGTGAAGTGGTGGAAGGCTCTGGGAGCTCATCCGACGATGCCGATCAAGCATCTCTTGCCACCCCTGAGCAGGCTGAGCAGCAATCGGAGATGGACGACGCCGATACCGCACAGACAGACGGTGATGATGACAAGGACGGCGACGCCGCGTCATAAGCGAGGCATCGATACCCCTGGGTTTGAACAGCTGTGATGGGCATTCATATCGGCCCCTCGCTTCTGTAGGGCCCATCCGCGCACCGAATATCTCCTCTCCTGGCGCATCGATCTGATCCAGAAGCGCCTTTGATACCCGAGTCGCTTTAGGTGCGTCTGAGCGCTCACTCTCGACACCCGGTGTTCAGCCCTCGATGGTGTGCGCCCCTTCGGGCAATGGTCTATGAGCACTATCCTCGCAGTCACCCTTGATGCAGATGATGCAATCTATTCATGGGGTCTCACGCATAGGGAGATGCCCCACGGAACCGTGGTCGGATGTTCATGCACTCGCCACTCAACAGGTCATCCGTGGGGGGCGTCGCCATCGGTAGACGCTCTTAGATGCGCATTCCACCGTCGATATCAATACACCGACCAGTGAAGTATCCACATTCGATGATGAATCGGACGCCGGCAAAGATTTCATCGGGGGTGGCGACACGGCGCAATGGCACAGCCTTAAGCATACCTTCGAGCACATCAGGCCGCATACCCTGAAGAATCGGCGTATCTACGAATCCAGGGGCGATGGCGCCCGTGCGAATCCCATATCTGGCCAACTCTTTACCCCAGACCACAGTGTCGGCCACCAGGCCGGCCTTGGCGGCCGAGTAGTTACTTTGTCCCTGGTTTCCATAGCGCGCAATGCTGCTAATGTTGACGATGACGCCTTCGCCGCCATCATTGGCGATATGCCTCTCGGCAAATTCTCGCGCACACAGGAAAGGGCCAGTGAGGTCAACATCCACGACCATTTTCCAATTCCGAAGACTCATCTTCTTGATGTCACCGGTTTTTCGATCTTTCTTGACCAAGAGTCCATCACGGAAAATGCCAGCATTATTGATCACGCCGTTCAGACCGTTAAAGTCTGCCCATGCGGTATCGAACAGTTGAATGACAGACTCTTCTTCCGCCACATTGACTGTATAGGTACGAATGGTGCCAGGTAGGTCAGCAGCGGCCTCCTTTAAGCTCTGGAGGCCGTCCTCATTCATGTCTGCTGCCGCAACATCGGCGCCTGCCTCTGCCAGCATAAGGCAGAAGTGTCGGCCCATGCCGCTCGCTCCACCGGTTACCAAAATTTTTGCATCATTGAGATTCATATCGGGCACTCCTCTAAGTCATTTTGGAAACGTTTGTGGACAGGCATGTACCATATTCGTTGACTATGGTCATCCAGTGCTTGCAGACCGCGTCACGGAAAGGGACTATCCTGGAATGACAACACCTCAATTATCGATTCATCCAAATCCTGAAGTCCCTTTTACGATCATTCGTGAGACAAAAGATTTCCTGGTGGTGAACAAACCATCGGGCGTCGTCACTCAGCCAGGTAAGAAACATGAGCGTGACGCTTTATTGAATGGGCTCTTTGCCCAGTATGGTAAATCGCTACAGAATCTCGGAAAGAAAAGAGATTTTGGACTTCTACATCGGCTCGATCGACAAACCAGCGGCCTGGTTTTAGTGGGGTTGACACCCGAGGGATACGATCAACTTCGAATCCAATTCATGGAGCGGAAGATCGAGAAGACATATCTTGCTCTGGTACATGGATGCCCACAGCCTGCGGGCGATGTAGAGACCATTCCCATTCGCGAAATTCGGGTGAATGGACGCAAGCGTGCGTCTTTGGGCGGAGGCCGCGGGGCCAAAGAAGCCATCACGAAATATAGTGTTTTAGCGGGCACCGGTCGATTTACCTTGGTCAAATGTCAACCCAAGACGGGCCGTCTGCATCAGATACGGGTTCACATGGCGCATCGGGGATGTCCGATTGTGGGTGATCTCGACTATGGGTTAAAAACAACCATCGATCGACGCATGGGAAAGAAAGCGATTTGTTTGCACGCCGCTCAATTGAGCTTTCGTCACCCCATCACTTCAAAGAAACTCACGTTGAAAAGTCCAGTACCGCATGCGCTGGAGAAGGCGATGGGTCAGGTGGCAATCAGATGCCCGCGGCAATGGCTCTCATGATCAGAGGGCTCTTGGCTCTCGGACTGTGTATACCGGCCGTCGCCTACAGCGCAGAGTCCCAGACGATGACAGCATACGAATCACTCCATGTTGATCAGGCGTGCTTGGTTCTCGACTGTGAACCTGTGGAGGTCAGTGACGGAGAGCAGATTCGATTCATTCGTTTGCATCGATTTCCTGTCTTCGTAGATTTTGAACCCTTTTACACCTTTCCAAATGTTCTCAGAGTGATGACCAAACCGTACGTGATTCAGCGGGAGGTCATTCCAGAAGTGGGAGACGGCTGGACTCAAGAACTGGTCTCTGAATCCAGAAGAAACCTTCAGGGCCTGCGTATTTTCTCGATTGTCGTCTTGGTCAGTGTGAGAGATCGCAAAACCGATGAGATTGGACTTTTGGTCGTGACTCGAGATCTCTGGAGTCTGCGTCTTGAGGGTAATTTCCAATTTACCGGGGGCCATGTCGACCGTCTACGTACTCAATTGACAGAGCGTAATCTTGCCGGACACGGAAAGCAGGCTGCGATTCGATTAGGTCTCGAAAAGTTTACGATGAACACGGGTATGTTTTACCTGGACCCCAATCTGATGGGTCAGAGGTATGCGCTCATGGCCAGCGCAGATGCTTTGTTCAGACGTGACTCTCAAACCTACGATGGCTTCACAACAAGCGTTCAATTTTCGCGTCCATTCTATCGATTGTCTCAAGCCACCGGCTTTTCCACATGGGTGTCTTGGACGGAAGGCAGAAGTCAGAATCCCGTCGCATATGATGATCCAGAGACCGATGAGTTCGAATCGATTCCGAGAGTGTGGCGCTATGAATCCGCGAGCACTGGGTTTAATTGGACATGGCAACATGGTCGTCGATTGATCCTCCGGCATACTTTAGGCATGGGTGCGTCTCTCATGAACCCGGACACTGTTCCAGAGTCAGCACTCACTCAGTACTCAGACGCCACCAGAAATCGCTTCATCCGAGACGTCCTTCCGGAGGAGCGTCGCTGGCTCTATCCGGTCGCTCGAACCTATCTGTTTTCCAATCGATATCATCGATTTCGGAATCTCGCCGGGTATGCATTCAGTGAAGATGTGCGTTTGGGATGGATGTTTTCTGGTTCACTCAGTGCGCCAAGTACCCTTTTGGGTTCAACAGATGACTTAATTCGTGGTGGCGTCTCCGCATCATGGACGGAAGTGTTTGGAGGGTCCGGTTTGTTTGAGATGGCCGGAGGTATGGAGGGGCAGTTGGACCTCGATGAGGATATCCAGAGGCGGAAGGCCTATCTGGCTCGAGTCCGTCTTGCGAGTCCAGCATGGCGCATGGGTCGATTCGTTCATCGGTTGGATTGGATACGACGGGATGACCCCATCTATTCCTATGCTTTGAGTCTGGGTGGAGAGAACGGACTCCGTGGATATCCGAGCCAGCGCTTCATTTCATTTGGGGGCGGTCGTATTCGAGGCAATCTTGAATATCGCAGTGTACCGTGGACCATCTCCACAATTCGGACGGGACTCGTCACATTTTACGACGGAGGTCTTTTGTACGATGGCAGTGCGGACAC
>Ga0160423_10002867_pt1 | contig 14372 bp, 16 predicted proteins | sample CRUFie14St8metaG_FD_108191 | JGI IMG/M metagenome (GOLD analysis project Ga0160423, IMG submission 108191) | Marine microbial communities from the Costa Rica Dome - CRUD Field 142mm St8 metaG | ecosystem: Environmental > Aquatic > Marine > Oceanic > Photic zone | place: Costa Rica: the Eastern...
CAACTCTTCAACGGGAGTGATCCTTCCGGCGGTAATGGGATCACCAACTGGGATTCGCACGCCAACATTCAAAAAAACCACGCCATGCAGGCAGAAATCATGGACCAGCCTACGGCTGCCCTGATTCGCGACCTCAAGCAGCGCGGACTGCTGGAAGACACTCTGGTCGTATGGTGCACTGAATTTGGGCGCATGCCCTTTCTTCAAGGAAATGGAACCGGGCGCGACCACAACCCAAACGCCTTCACCTGTTTTCTAGCTGGGGCAGGCGTCCGAAAAGGATACAGTTACGGTCGCAGCGATGCTTTCGGGTTCAAGCCGAAGAACATCCGACGAGCCTGTACGACTTCAACGCCACCCTCCTGCACCTGATGGGCCTGGATCATGAGCGATTGACCTTTTATCACAATGGTCTGGAGCGTCGGCTCACCAACGTCCATGGCCACGTCATTCATGACATGCTCCAAAGCTAAATCCTAATGGACGTTGAACAGGCTTCCAATGGCGCTCATGGCGATGATGACCGCCCACTCATTGACCACAAAGCCTTCCAGCGCTTGCTCGATGCCTTCTACGATGCCATCATGCTCACACCGTGGTCATGCCTCCTAGGACAAGAGAGGCAGGCAAGCCTGGAGCACCGAGCTTTGAGCACATGCCATCCTATCCACACGACCCTGAAGGCAACCTTGAATCGAAAACCTGGCAACTGCTAGCCCACTCATGTCCCAAGAGACCAAGATCCCCGCAAGCGGCCGAATTGAAGGCATCTATCTAGCCGCTGGACACAGTTACTTTGGGCGCCATGGCAAGGATGCCGCCACCTTTCCCATGGTGGCTGCCCCTGAAGCGGAATGCATCGCCGGCAAAGGGCTCTTTGGTGATCGTTTTTTTGAACACAAGTCGGCCTACAAGGGGCAAGTGACTTTTTTCGCCCTCGAAGTCTACCAGCACCTTGAGGAGACCTTGCCTCGGTCCCATGGAAGTCCCGAGATCTTTCGCCGCAACATCATCACCTCCGGAATTGATTTGAATCGATTGATCGGAAAACGTTTTCGTCTGCAGGGCCTTCTTTTCGAAGGTACGGAGGAGTGCCGCCCCTGCTACTGGATGAACCGAGCTTGGGGGGAAGGCGCCGAAAAGGCTCTCACCGGTCATGGTGGACTGAGGGCAAAAATCCTCGAAACTGGTTGGTTACGAGTTGGATCCGCTTTCCAGGACCCGACATCATGACTTCTGGAGAGACTTGGTGTGTCGGGAATTTCATCTTGCGGCCCAGATAGGCTTGACATACGATGTAAAGGACTCAAATGGCTGCCATCGGACGATTCCAAAAAGGTGATGACATCTTTTACGCAAAGGTGGTCGATGGCGAGCTTTACAAACTCAAAGGAGACGTCTTTGGATCTCCATCGTTTCAGAAGCGCCCGACCAACCCCAAGGGCATCAAAACCCTGACCCCAGTGGCCCCTTCCAAGGTCATCGCCGTCGGCCTGAATTATGCCGATCATGCCAGGGAATCTGGAAAGCCCTTGCCCAAAACGCCTCTTTTTTGGCTGAAGGCACCCACCTCATTGCTTCCCGATGGAGGTAAGATTGAGATACCCTTTGAAAAAAATCGCGTCGACTATGAAGCCGAACTGGCTATCGTCATTGGTAGAAGGGTCCGCAATGTCACCCCTAATGCAGCTGCTCGATACATCTTCGGATACACCTCAGCCCAGGATATCAGCGATCGGACCATTCAACACTCCGAGAGCCAATGGGCGCGAGCCAAGTCCTTTGATACCTTCACGCCCCTGGGGCCCTATGTAGAAACAAAGATCGACCCCCACAAATTGACTATTCAGCTCTTTCAAAACGGTCAGTTGAGGCAAAACTCGCTGACCGGTCAGCTGATTTTTAATTGTTTCGAGCTGGTCAGCTTCATCTCCACCAACATCACCTTGCTCCCTGGAGACGTCATATTGACGGGGACTCCAAGCGGTGTAGGCCCCATTCAATCGGGAGACAAGCTGGAGGTTCGGATTCAAGGCATGGCTCCCTTGGTCAACTCGGTGAAATAATCAGGATTTGCCCCTTGTTCCGCGGCTTACCTCCGTATTAGGTTTCCCACCTGATTTATGCGCTGGTCACGATCCTTTGCCCCCACCCTAAAAGAAACACCTGCCGAAGCTGAAATTGCTTCGCATCAACTGCTGTTGCGAGCCGGCTTGATCCGGAAGCTGGCGGGAGGCCTTTATACTTTCCTACCCATGGGCCTGAAAGCCTTGCAGAAAATCAGCCAGATCATCCGCGAAGAGATGAACCGATCCGGTGCGCTGGAAATTCTCATGCCGGCACTTCAACCCCCCGAGATTTGGAAGGAGAGCGGACGCTACGAGACGGCCAGCGATGTCCTGTTCAAAGCCAAAGATCGGGCCCAACGGGAATGGGTTCTGGGCCCTACCCATGAGGAGGTGGTCACCACCCTTGCAGCCGGTGAAATCAATTCATACCGACAGCTACCCAAAAACTTCTACCAAATTCAGACCAAGTTTCGCGACGAGATTCGCCCCAGGTTCGGGCTCATGCGTGCTCGTGAGTTCATCATGAAGGACGCTTACAGCTTCGATACCACCGATGAGGCAGCACAGGCGAGTTACCAATCGATGTTTGATGCCTACGTGCGCATTTTCGAGCGGTGTGGTCTTCGAGCGCTGCCCGTGGAGGCCGATACCGGCGTCATCGGAGGCAAGTTTTCCCATGAGTTCATGGTCCCGGCTGAGGTGGGTGAAAACGATGTGGTCTACGTTGAAACCGGTGAGTATGCCGCCAACGTCGAAAAGGCAACCAGCGGCTTGAAAAGCCCCTTGGCTTCCATACCCAAAGAGGGCACGGAGTCCCTGCCCGCGTTCGAATCGTTCGAAACCCCAGGGGTCAAGACCATCGAACAGCTCAGCAAAGCCCCCTTTGAGGTGGAGGCTCACCGACAAATCAAAACCCTGGTCTATGTTGTAGAAGATCAGCCCGTTCTTTTCCTGGTTCTGGGTTGTGATCAGCTCAATGAATCCAAGGTTGCAGGGATTCTAGGGACGACCCAGTTTCGCCCTGCTGAGCCCAAGGAAATTCACGGTTGGCTCGGGGCTTACCCGGGCAGCCTTGGTGCAGTGGGTGTGAAAGAGATCCCCATTTACGCCGATTTATTTCTGGAAGGAGGCCAGGATCTGGTGACCGGCGCCAACAAGGACGGCTACCACCTCAGGCATGTCTGCATGGACAGAGACATCCTGGTCAAATCCTACGCAGATCTGCGAACGGTTCAGGCTGGAGAGCCCTGTCCGGTCACAGGCAAACCACTTCAAATCCAGACCGCCATCGAGGTGGGTCATGTCTTCAAACTAGGCACGAAATACAGCGAGGCCCTGCAGGCTCAATACCTGGATGAACAAGGAAAAAGTCAGCCCTGTGTCATGGGTTGTTACGGTATTGGCGTCACGCGAACCCTTCAGGCAATCATTGAACAGTGCCACGACGAACAGGGCATTTACTGGCCTGTCTCAGTGGCACCGTGTGTGGTGTGCATCACTCCTCTGATCGTCAAACCTGAAAGCGAGGTCATGGAGTGCGCCGAAAGGTTTTATCAACAACTTAGCGAATCCGGCGTGGATGTGATTCTCGATGATCGTGATGAACGTCCCGGGGTAAAATTCAAGGATTCCGAACTGATTGGTTTCCCCATGCGTATCGGTATTGGAGATCGATCCCTCAAGGAGGGTGAGGTGGAAATCAAGCCTCGCAAGGGAGACCTGATCAAGATCCCGAGGGATCAGGCAGTGGAGTATGTCCTGAATTGGCTCGACGAGACTTCCAAGTAAAACCTCGATTCTCGGAATCTGCTCTCACCTCAGGCTTTCTCTCAAAAAGGGTCGAGACTCGCAGGTCTTTTACTCCCTTCGCACACAAGAATGATGCGATGTGCTCTTCCAAGCTCCAGCCATGCCGCTGGATCCAGGGTCTGAACGGAACCCGAAACCTGTGCATCTGAACCCTCCGTACTGCAGGCATAAACCCTACCCTGCAGCTGAGAGAGCACCTCTTGCATGGTTGGATCCTGATCAGCCCACTTTCTGAGTCGATCAATCGCCACCGCAGGTTCCAGGAGAATCCCCACCGAGACACACCAGCGCGTATCCCCAAGAAAGTAGCGTAACCATCGGAGTCCTTCCTCAGCGCCGGTATGGCCATTGAAGAGAGTGCGCCACAAAACCAGAATCGCTTGACTGGGAGGGGCGCATGCATCCACTGATGAATCAGCGGATGTTTCAGGATGGGTTGAAAACACCGATTTCATCAGAGTGGAGAAGAATATCCGACAACAGGGTCAAACCCGCTGGAAGGATCCATGCGGGTGGTTCCATGTCTTCCTGTTCCAAGGCCAGAGAGCATGCAAAGCATCGGACACCCAGTTCTTCCAGGGAGGCCATTGCAGGGTGGTGGGCTCCTCTGACTGCATGGTGGAGAAGATAAAGATAGGTTTGCTTACCCTCTTTCAAGGCCTCCAGAGCATGAGCCACGGCGTGATGGAAAGCGCAATCTTCCGGAGGGGCATGCACCAAGACGCCAACAGTGATTTTCGTTTGGCTATCGGACCGTGGAGTCGATGATGAGATCATTTTCAGGATCCTTGGGCAAAGGGCGATGCTTTGACCATGGCTTGCCAAACCTCTGAAGGCAAGTTCCTCACATAATCAAAGAGATATTGCTGTGCATAGCCAGAGTGAGGACCGAAGTAATCCGCAACAAAAGCCTGCACTTGAGCCACAGAACTTTTCTGACCAGGGAGATAATAATCCTCAAGGATGCGTCTGATCCAGACATCCATGGGAAATGCCTCGTGAAAACCATACCCGAAGAGAAGGACGCATTCAGCAATCTTTGGGCCCACTCCAGGGCATTGCATCAGGACCTCGCGTGCTTCCTCCAGAGAGCATGTTCTCAGAGAGTCAAGTTGGATTTGGCCCTCTTGAATCAGGCAAGCCGTCTGGTATAAGTATTTGGCGCGGTATCCCATACGGCAGGCGCGTAAGCGGGATTCACCCGCTTGAACCAGCTGCGCAGGATCAGGGAAAGCCCAGGCTGGTGAATGATGCGTCTGTATGGCGTGAGGAGAACCAAATCGACAACTGATTTCCTGAACCGTTTGTCGAATCTGAAGTATCTGTTTGGTGGATGAGAGGATGAAAGAAGCCAAGGTTACCCACGGGTCTTGTCGCAACAGCCTCAGCCCCTTGTAAGCATGAGTAGCTTCTCGCATCAGCGAGTCTTTAGGGAAGCTTTTGAGGATTCTTTGCAGGGATTGATCCAATCCGAAGTAATGACTGAGGTCCTGACGCCCCAGAGAGGGGCTTGCGGTGGTATGCACTCGCAAGAAGGAAGCTTTTGGCTGATGCAAATGATAGAAGTGTTTGCCCAGCATTCCATGCCAATGGCATCCATCCGATGTCGCCCAGTGAAACACTTGCCCAGAGCCCAAGGTCAACCCGAGATTGAAATCCCGAACTCGTAGATCAAAGCTTTCCATGATCTAAAACCTCGGAAGGACCCTTAATAGTGAATCAGGGATCTTGCCGAGACATCCCCCAGGCCTTTGCGCCCTCCGAGAAAATCCAATTCAATCAGAAAGACCGCTTCCTTGATTTCAGCCTCCAGGCTTCCCAGCAATTGAAGAGCTGCAGCTGCAGTGCCGCCGGTGGCCAAAAGGTCATCGACAAGAAGAATACGTGCTCCTGATGGAACCGCATCGACGTGCATGGCCACGGTGTTGGAGCCGTATTCGAGATCGTAGGACTTTTCAATCGTCTGGTAAGGAAGCTTCCCTTTTTTACGCACTGGAACAAACCCTGCGGAAAGTTTTCTCGCGGCGGCCGCAGCAAATATGAAACCCCTGGCATCAATCCCCACCACCGCATCGATGTCACCTTGCTGATAAGGTGCAGTCATCAAGTCCACGGATAGTTCAAAGAGCTGTGGGGCAGCAAGCAGCGGAGTGATATCCTTGAATTGAATACCAGGCTGAGGAAAGTCTGCAACGTTGCGTATGGCCTGCCGGAGACGCTCAATATCGGATGACATGCTTCGCTCTCTTAGCTGATCGGTCATTTCTGAGCCGACTCCATTTTTTCAATCATTTTGCGTAGCTTGGAGAGTGCCAGATTTTGAATTTGCCGGACACGCTCACGAGTGACGTTGAAATGCTCACCCACTTCTTCCAAGGTTCGTTCCGAACCTCCATCCAGGCCAAATCGATATTCGAGAATGGTGGCTTCCCGGTGAGGCAAGGTTTTGATCAGGTCGTAGAGCATGTCATTGACCGTCTTGTCTTCGAGTTGCTTGTAGGGATTCTCGGCTTTCTCATCACTGACAATTTCGGCAAATGTGCTGTTGTCATCCCCAATCGGAGAATCCAAGGAGGCCGGACGGATGGCGGCACGTCTGAGCCGAGCAACCTTCAGTGCGTCCATTTCCATTTCCTCTCCCAATTCCTCGTCGGTGGGTTCGCGACCCAAAGCCTCCTGCAACTTCAAGGCAGTACGCTTGAGCTTGGAAATTTTATCCACCAAATGGACAGGAAGGCGGATAGTTTTGGATTGATTAGCAAGACTGCGCTTGATGGCCTGTTTGATCCACCAAGCGCTGTAAGTGGAGAGCTTACTTCCTTTGGTGGGATCAAAGCGCTCCACGGCCTTCATGAGGCCGATGTTACCCTCGTTGATGAGATCCAAAAGAGGCAGTCCCAGTCCTTCGTAATCGTGTGCAATTTTGACCACCAAGCGCAAGTTGGCCTTGATCATCTGATCTCTTGCCTCCCCATCACCTTTTTGAATCCGCACAGCAAGCGCGATTTCCTCATCAGGTGTGAGAAGTGCCACCTGGCCTATTTCGCGAAGATACAATTTGAAGGCGGTGTCCCCATCGTAACGCTCGCGCACAGGTTCTCCTTCAGAAACTTCAGTCTTGGGAGTGGAACGAGGCACGTCAGCATCTTCAAAATCGGAAGCATCTTCTTCTTCAGAAAAGCCAGAAGTATCCTCTTCTTCCTCCATCAGTGCATGACTGAGATTTTCGTCATCGCCCGCCAAAACACCTTCTTCATCCTGAAGGTGAGTCTCTTCAGCATCGTCCAAAGGAGGTTCTTGAGTGGGCTTTTGAGCTGCCATGGGGCTTAATGAGGATGGTTAAGAAATTAGAAGGTTGTAGCAAGTAAATAAATCCCGAGGCACCCAATCACAAAGAGCCTTTACAGGGCTCCAAGGCTCCTCTACTTAGAGTCACTTGGAAAGCACAGACGCCTCTTGTTTTTCTTCGGAGATCAAAACCAACAAAACCCTACCCCCATGCACATTCTTCAGGCACGATTGCGCACCATACCACTGAAAACCCGCATGCCATTCAAGTATGGCATCGCAACCATGACCACCTTCCCCCTGGCGTTCATCGAGCTCCAATGTCAGATAAATAGCAACAAAACCAGAGGATGGTCTTCTGACATTCTTCCGCCCAAGTGGTTCACCAAAGAAGCTGAGAAGGATCCAATGGTTGAGATCATCGAAATGCAGGAAGTCATCGAACATGCTTGCCTCGCCAGTAAAGAGTTGCAAGCCGATCAACCCTTTGATTTTTGGTGCAAGCTGTATACCTGTCAAGCCACGTGGGCTGCTGAGAGAAACATTCCCTCCCTGTTAGCTCAATTTGGCACCTCGCTCATCGAACGAGCCATCATGGATGCTTATTGTCGATTCCAAGGGAAACCATTCCATCAGCTCATGCTCCATCACGGACTGGGGTTTGATCCGCATTGGTTTGGGAAACCCTTTGCTCTGGCGAGCATGGATGAAACCATCCCAGCCAAGCCTCTCAAACATCTCATAGTGCGTCATACCGTGGGACTGTCTGATCCCATACTGGATTCGGATATCCAACTATCGGAGCGACTGGAGGATGGTCTTCCACAATCCCTTGAGCGTTGCGTCGCACATTACGGAATCAAACACCTGAAGATCAAGATCGCGGGTAACATGCAGGAGGATGCGGAGCGGCTCTTACGCATTGAACGCATGCTTGAAACCAAGCCTCACGAGGACACGAGGTTCAGCCTCGACGGAAACGAACGTTTTAATTCCATGGCCCTTTTCAAGGATTACTGGCAACGACTCGAGAGTGATCCACGCTTAAAACGATTCTTTGAGCGCATTCTTTTTGTGGAGCAACCCTTGCACCGACAGAGCGCTCTTGAGGGAGAAACAGCCGCTACATTATCCTCCTGGGACCACCCCCCCCCCATCATCATCGATGAATCTGATGGAGACATTCACAGTAATGAGAAGGGACTCTCCCTTGGCTACGCAGGAACCAGCCACAAAAACTGCAAAGGCATTTTCAAGAGCATCGCCAACGCCTGCCTACTCAAGGCAAAGGAAAAAGAGTTCCCCAACCGTCCTTTCCTCATCAGTGGGGAAGACCTCTGCAACCAAGGCCCGATTTCGGTCATTCAAGATTGCTGCGTAGCTGCCAGCCTGGGTATTTCCTCCGTCGAGCGCAATGGACACCACTACTGCACGGGATTGGCTAACCATCCTACCGGAATCCAGAAGGCCATCATGCAGAACCATGATGATTTTTATCGCCTCCATGATCATGGGTGGCCAACCTTGCATATCCGCGATGGCCTGATTTCGACGCAAAGCCTCAATCAATACCCATTTGGCCTGGGTTTTGAACCGGATTTAGACGACTATCCTTGTGAAGTGGATCGAACTTTCTAACCGGGTGGCGTATTGACCTTGCGAGTTCAAGAGGGCAAAGTGAAGGAGTAAAGAGCAGTCATTCATTCGCTACCACAACACATCACAGACAACAGACATGCCAGAGGTTACTCCACAACATCCTCTCACGATCACGGCGGCAGCCGCGGAAGAGATTCAATCAATGCTCCAGCATCAGAAAGAGCATCAAGGCAAGCCCCTGAGAATCTACATCGAAAAAGGAGGTTGCTCAGGCATGCAATACGGTTTGCTTTTCGATGAAATACGAGAAGGTGACACGTCATGGTCACAACATGGTATCGACCTGGTGATCGATGCGATCAGTGCAGAAGTTTTGATAGGATCGATGGTGGACTATTCCGATGACCTCAATCAGGGAGGATTCAAACTCACTAACCCCAATGCCAAACGCTCCTGCGGCTGCGGCAAATCCTTCGAGGTCTAGCCACCCAGCAGAAGATCGGTGATAAGCTGGTAAAATTGGGCACTTGAATGCCAGACATAGGGTTGCTAGGTTCCCCTTCTCGTGGGATTCTGCTCCACGCGACCAACCTTGCCGGTGTGGCGAAATTGGCAGACGCACAAGACTTAAAATCTTGCGAGGGTTAAACCTCATGTCGGTTCGAGTCCGACCACCGGTACCACTCATACCTCTCCAACAACCATTTGCGGTTGACGCTTGTATCTATCACTTCAGCTCACAAGGATGGTTCCATCAGCGCGCCTTGAATGAGTCGCTCAAAAGCACAGCAAGGATGACATCCTGAAGACCGTATTGGCTTTGGATGGCCTCAGCAGTGAGCTGCTGCAACACGCGACGATCCCCAAAACTTAATTTCCGTCCCAGGCTGTAGACCATGAGTTTTTCGATCAGACAGTGTGTCAATAAATCCATGTGCCCAAGAAGGTATGCCTTTAGATCTCTCACATCTCCAATAACCGTGCCATCAGCTAGTGTGGCGGATGCATCAATGCGTGGCCCAAGTCGCGTACCCCGTCCTTGGTTGGCATAGAACTCTTCTTTCAGCGTTTGGGAGGCATCTTCGGTATAAATGGGATAATGTTCTCTCCAACGACCCACCGGATCAAATGGCTCCATGACAAAACCCAAAGGATCAATTTTTTTATGACATCGAGCACAGTGACTATCTGATACATGCCTGGCCATTTGCTCACGCATGCTACGGGCACCTGAGGTATCGGGCGCGATGGCTGGCACACCAGGCGGAGGCGGCGCCGTAGGTTGCCCCAATACATTTTCCAGGAGCCAGACCCCTCGATGCACTGGATGGGTATCCACCCCATTGGCCGTGGCCATCATTATGGCAGCCATACCTAGAAGCCCACCTTGGGTGCCGCCTTTGGGAAAGCTCACCCGTTGCATGGCTGATTCGGTCAATGTTCCACCATAGATTTTATTGAGATTTTTATTTCGAAAACTGAACCCAGGATCAATGAAGTCTTCCAATGGACGATTATGGCGCAACATTTCGTCGAAGAAGAGTTCGACCTCCTCGATCATGGCTTGGCGATCGGGTTCGTAAAACTTGAGTAAACGAGGATCTGGCATGATATCCTTGAGCTTGCGCGTCGCAAGCCACTGACCCGTGAAATGTTTGACAAATTGCTTCCTACCGGGTTTTTGCAACAGACGACGCGCCTCTGCTTCCAGCCCCTCAGGCTGCAGAATGCGATCCGTGTTGGCAGCACTCATCAGCAAATCATCGGGTGCACTTCCATTCAGAAAATAACTCAGGCGACTGGCTAATTCATAGGCACCGAGCCCCCCATTCCCGATTTCACGAAATAGAAATTGGGGAGAGATCAGCACCTTTCTCACTGCCAGATGCAGCGCATCTTCGATCCGCTTTTTGGGGAAATCAGCCCGATGAGTCTGAACCATCTCCAGGTATTGGGAGAGTTGGCCTTCTTCCACAGGGGAACGAAAGGCTTTGGAGAGAAACCCTCTCAGGAAGCGCTCTGCAAAGTCCACATCCCTTAATTCGCTGGAGCGCCGCCCTAAAAACTCACGAGAACGCTTTATCTTGGCACGCGTCTTTTGGCTTGGCATCACACGATTTGGCCCCGTAATCGAAAGACCCAACACATCCAGAGCTGGACCTTGTCGATGCATTTCTTCCTGAGCGTAGGCCTTACACCAATTGTGAGGCCCATTGAACAGGCCTCCACCATAAACCTCCGGCGGATGGGCCAGCGCAGGGTCATTCAAATCGAGTGTCTGGCCTTCCATAAGTTCTCGAATGGCCTCGTAGAATTCCACCTGTGAGGAGCCCCGCTTACCCCCATTCAACTCAAGAGCTGCGGCATAAAAGGCACGATTATTCAAAAGACGATCCTCTAAAAATGCATGCGACAAATCAATGCGGCCAGGATCGGAGTAAACAGGACCATCGGTCCAGCGCAAACCCAGTATTTCGCCTGCATCCATCTCTATTTCAATGCCGTTACCAAGGCTTGGGGCTCCACCGGCAGAGATGAACACCTCGCCCACCAATCTCAAATCCGAAAACCGGGCATATTTTTTTTGGCCGTTCTGACGCGCATAAACCTGCAACTGGAAGGGGCGAATTCGTTTTTCGTAAAACATGTCTTCGGTTTGAAAAGTACGCGCATCGATCTTGAGATGATAGCTCCCGCTGTAGGGAGCCTCGAAAGACCCTGTCCAACCTGCAGCACTTGCCATATTGCGGGAAGAAACCAGCCGGAACGCATCCTCAACAGCCTTTCCCCCGCCTCCCTCGTCCGTATTCAAATCAGATGGAGTTACCCTGTAAGATCGAGGTTGGACTCGAGGCAATTGAGTCGGCTCAGGAATCCATTCATTGGCAATGGCAGTGGCAATTTCCAGATATTGAGCCATTAAAGGCGGAGACATCACCAGACCAGAGGCGACATTATCAAAACCCAGATTGGAAACATCAGAGGGAAAGGATGGAGGCAGTTCAAATTCGGGATAATCAAACAAATCACGGATCGTGTTTTGATATTCCACACGATTGAGACGCCGAGGCAAGGTGCCTCCAGGGGGGGCGTGGTTGACTAACTCTGCCTCAAGCCATTCCAAAAGGCCTTTTCGTTGCTTTGCCGCTGGAATGGCATCGACATCTTCTGGTGGCATGTCGCCAGACTCCACAACCTCGTGTATCGTCGTCCAAAGATCGAGTGTGTGTGCAGATTCCCAATCCAGAGAGTCGATGTCCAGCCGAACCCCACCTTCCAATGCATCATCACGACCGGCATGACACTGGTGGCAGTGTTGCTTCAAGAAGAGCTTTATACCGGGTGGTAGAGATTCACCAATCAGCAAGCCGCTTGCCACAAAGCTCAAATAAAAACAAACGTTCCACTTCATGAACTAGGATAGTTGCTCATTCAAGTTATGACTCGCTCCGGCAAATGAGGCTATTTCCATGCCCATCCCTTGCATGAGCGTCAGCAGTAAATCCCCCAACATTCTCGCATGGCTTGCCGATCGATCGTTGGCCCAGTGATGACCGTGAGAAAATCCGCCACCCGCAACTAAAGTGGGCAAGTTGCTATTGTCATGGGTGTTGGAATCCCCCATCCCACTGCCATACACGATGGCGGTGGATTGCAGCAAAGACTGCCCATCGGAATCCTGATGCTCCTGAAGCTTTTGTACAAAACGAGCAAATCGTTTCACATGTTCCCTGCCGACCAGATTGTAATCAGCTATTTTTTTCGGGTCGTTTCCATGGTGAGAAAGACCATGATAGCCGGCACTGAGTCGACGACCACCAATCTCAAAGACCTGACTCCATCCAGGCACCAGAAACGTCATAACCCGGGTGGAGTCAGTGCTCAGAGCCAGTGCCATAAGATCATACATCAAGGACTCACATTCCAGGGATTGATCAGGAGAAACAGGATCAAAAGACGGTAATGCATAGTTGGTTTTAGGGAAGGGTTTCCCCAACCAGACTTCCTGTTTCTGCACCATTTTTTCCACATCTCTCACCGAAGCGAGATACTCATCGACTTTCCCTTGGTCCCGACGAGACACTTTCCTTTTTAGCGTCCTGGATTCCTCCAGAACATCGTCCAACAAGCTACCGTTTCCTCTCAAGACATATTCCAGCCTAGATCGATCGCTATCAGAGCGAAAGAGAGTCTGATAGAGCACACTTGGACGGCCCATCATGGGTAAAGCCACTCCCTCCTTGCTAAAGCTAAGTCGGGCGACATCCGGAGGCGTACCACAGGTCAGCTGCAGGGAGGTGTATCGGGTATGATGCCCCACATGCTCAGCCACCAGCTGATCCATGGACACGGAACCTGTGGCAGAGCCGCTCATCCATGCCTGCCAGCCTTCATGCCCATTGCGACCACGATGATCCAAGCCGGAGAAAATGGAAAATCGATCCCGAAAGTCAGCCAATGGCTCCAGCACATAGGGCATGTCGTATAGGCGACCGGTTTGTTCAGGGAAAAAATCGGATTGATGGAAACCGAGATAGGTACCAACGCACACGATGCGTTTGACTGGATGGGAAGTTTGGGAGGCCGCCGCACTGGAAACTCCCCATGATTCCAGCATGGGAAGAGCCAAGCTCACCCCCAACCCCTGAAGAAAATGCCTGCGATCCTGCGATGGGGATGGAAGCCAATGGCTGTTGCCTTGGGGTTTGTATTTTTTCAGTGGCATCGCAGATTTTGAATTAGAATGAGTCATTAAAAATGAGCAGATTAACTCCAAGAGCGCTGATGAACTAGGTCTTATCCAATCAAAGTATTTTAATTTAGCACGTGCTCAACAAGAAAACAGGCAAAACAAATATCACGTTCGTTGCCTTGCTTCGATGGCCCATTTGAAACGTTCCCCCCTCAAGGCTCATCAAATAAAATGATCACTTAGGCATGTCGTGAGCAACCTCGCCGATCCCTTTAGTTGTCTAACATTTTTCGATGGCCTGTTTAAAATCGGCTATCAAATCATCCGCCTCTTCGAACCCGATGGACACACGGGTGTAGCGGGCCGGAATCCCCCGATCCGTTTCTTCCTGGCGTGCCATGATGCGCGAACAGGAGTCTCCGAGGCTGGTCGCATTGAGAATCAACCGGACATGATTCCCCAGAGACTGATGCACGCGATCGTGTTTCCATTCAATCCCCAGCATACCACCAAAACCTCTGGGTGAGGCTTGCTGCCCAAGAGCATTCCAGGAGGGCAAACCCCCATAACGAACCCGTTTCACCGCAGGATGGTCTGTCAAATATTCGGCGAGAATTTGGGCCGTTTTGGAATGCTATGTCATTCTCAATGGCAGTGTCTTGACTCCTTGGGTGACCATGAAGGCGTCCATGGGCCTGAGGAGCCCACCCAACCAATTCTGCGATCGTTCAATGGTGTAGATGAGATCCCTTCGACCGTTCTGGTTGATTAAAATCCAAGAACAGCACCCCAATCCCCCAGGCTGGCAGATACTCTCGCAGTAAGGTCATCACCCAGTCATAATTGCATCGATGCGCCACGACGCGATCCCCCTGGCCGGAGCAAAGCCGTGTATGTCTGAGCGATGATTCCCA
>Ga0160423_10002868_pt1 | contig 14372 bp, 12 predicted proteins | sample CRUFie14St8metaG_FD_108191 | JGI IMG/M metagenome (GOLD analysis project Ga0160423, IMG submission 108191) | Marine microbial communities from the Costa Rica Dome - CRUD Field 142mm St8 metaG | ecosystem: Environmental > Aquatic > Marine > Oceanic > Photic zone | place: Costa Rica: the Eastern...
GAGATTTGCAAATCTGGCTTGGAGTGTGCTTTGAAATACAACCAAGAAAAGGAAAATTCGATAAAAAATAATAAAAATAAGGGAATTTTTGAGAAATTTTTTAATCTTTTTCAAAAAATATAATTGTATTTTGTTGTAATAATACTTGTATGTCTAATTAATTAGACATTTATTATAAGTTTTGAGTGTCATTATTAACTCAAAAAACTTTAAGCAAAAAATTCTCAGTTAGTGGAATAGGTGTACATACTGGTGCTAGAGTTAATATGAGTGTTTTGCCTGCCTCAGCAAATACAGGAATAATTTTCAAAAGAATTGATTTAAAGAATAACAACTTAATTATACCTAGTTACAATAACGTAGTGGATGCAACATTGTGCACCACAGTATCAAACGAACATAATGTAAAAGTTTCAACCATAGAACATTTGATGGGAGCGTTTTATGGTTTAGGAATTGATAATGCTATTGTTGAATTAGATTCACAAGAAGTTCCAATAATTGATGGATCAGCAAAAAAGTTTGTAGAATTAATTTTAGAAGCTGGTTTTAAAAACTATGAAGACCCTATCAAATTAATAAAAATTGAGAATAAAGTTGAGCTTATTGATGGAAATAAATCAATTTCAATTGATAAATCAAATGTTACTTCAGAAATTGATTTTGAAATTAAGTACCACAACTCAATAATTCAGACACAAAGAAACAAAGTAAGTCTTTTTGAAGATGATTTAGCTGATGTTTATAGCTCCAGAACATTTTGTTTGTATGAAGATTTAAAAAAATTAGAAAAACTTGGTTTAGGTAAGGGGGGAAGTTTAGATAATGCTATCGTTGTAAAGGATAATTCTATTTTAAATGAAGAAGGTTTAAGAAATAAACTAGAATTTGTTAATCACAAAATACTTGATTGTATGGGAGATCTTTATTTGTCTGGATATAGAATCATAGGTTCTTTAAAATGTTCGCAAGGAGGCCATAGTTTGACAAATAAATTGCTAAAAAAGCTTTTTGACAACAAAAATAATTATTCTCTAATTGAGATCAAAGGTAAAAACTTACCCCATTCATTTGCAAACAGAAATCATCTAAGATCTATAGCTTAATAATTAGAATTTTCTAAAAATTCTGATAAAATTTTTCCATGTCAAATCTAAATAAATTTATAATTATTATACTTTTTTTCTTAATTCTCTCATGCGCCAAGAAAGAAGAAAAAATTATTGTAATAGAGGAAAGGAGTTTAGAGATGCAAATGATAGATGCATACAACGAAGGTTTGGCTGAATTAGAAAAAAATGATGTAATTTATGCAGCAAGAAAATTTAATGAGGCTGAAATATTATACCCACAATCAATATGGGCACCAAGAGCAGCACTTATGGCTGCTTATGCATATTTTTCACAATTATATTATGGAGATGCAATAGTAGAATTAGAAAAATTTTTGGATAAATATAAAAATCACCCAAGGAGAGATTATGCATATTATTTATTAGCACTATGTCATTATAATCAAATAGTAGACGAAACTAAAGATCTTAACGAAATTTTAAAATCTCAAGAATATTTTAATTTAATTATTAAAAATTATCCAAACACAGAATTTGCTATAGACTCTGAATTCAAACTAAATCTTATTCAAGAAATATTAGCTTCAAAAGAAATGTATCTAGCTAGATATTATGTTGATAGAGAAAAATGGATACCAGCCATAAATAGATTCAAAAGAGTTATAAATGATTATGAAACAACTATATATGTTGAAGAAGCATTACATAGATTGGTAGAATTACATTATAAGTTAGGTTTAGTTGATGAGTCAAAAAAATATGCTGCATTATTAGGCTATAATTATCAGTCTAGTGAATGGTATGAGGAAAGCTATAAAATTCTTAATAAGAATTATGTAAAAAAACTAAAGAATAAAAACTTAGCTAATGAAGATTCGATATTGCAAAAATTTAAAGATCTACTCAAATAAAATAGTCTAATGAAAAAGACTGTTAAGGAAAATTATAATAAAAAAATCAAGGAATTTGAAAAACATAATAAGCTTTATTATGATAAAAGTTTTCCATCAATTCCTGACAGTGAATTTGACAAACTTAAAAAAGAAATACTAGATTTAGAGAAAAAATATCCTAGTTTAAAAAGCAATAAATCTCCCTCTAGAACTGTAGGTTTTAAACCATCTAAAAATTTTAAAAAATTTAAGCACAAGGTCCAAATGCTCTCTTTATCTAATGCTTTCGATAAAGATGATCTAATAAATTTTGAAAAAAAAATAATTAATTATCTAAATGAGAAAATTTCTTTTGAGTATAGTGTTGAACCAAAAATTGATGGTATTTCAGCTTCTTTGACATATTTAAATGGTCAACTAACTTATGGAGTTTCAAGAGGTGATGGAAGTGAAGGAGAATTAATAACTAATAATCTTAAAACAATAAAAGATATTCCACACAAAATTGATAAAAAAAACATTCCTAATGAAATAGAAATTAGAGGAGAAGTGTTTATTGAAAAAAATGATTTCGATAAAATAAAAGATAAATTTGCTAATGCTAGAAATGCAGCATCAGGTACACTAAGACAAAAAGATCCAAAAGAAACAGAAAAAATACCTCTTAAATTTATAGCCTATACTTTTGGGTTCATAAGTGAAAATAAATTAAAAAATCAATCTGACTTTTTAGATAAATTGAAATCTTGGGGTTTTTTAACTAGTGAATATAATAAAGTAATAAAGAGCATTGATGAATTACTTAAATTTCATCAACAATTTGAAAAAAAGCGACATGATTTAAAATATGATATTGATGGACTTGTTTACAAAGTAAACAATCTAAAGTTACAAAAAAGACTAGGATTTACATCTAATGCTCCAAGATGGGCAATTGCGCATAAATTTTCAGCAGATCGCGCTTACTCCCAAATTCTGAATATAGATATACAAGTAGGAAGAACTGGCGCTTTAACTCCAGTTGCAAAAGTGAAACCAGTAAACATTGGAGGTGTGATGGTTTCTAATGCAACATTACATAATGAAGATGAAATTATTAGAAAAGATATAAGAGTTGGAGATACTGTTAAAATTGAGAGAGCTGGTGATGTTATTCCGCATGTTTTAGAAGTTGATATTAAAAAAAGATCCAAGAATACAAAAAAATTTGAATTCCCCACCAAATGTCCTTCGTGTGGTTCTAAGACCGAAAAAGAATTTAATAAAATTACTAAAAAATTTGATGCAGTTAGAAGATGCACTAATGAAGGCTTCGATTGTGAAAAAATTGCAATTGAAAAAATTAAGCACTTTATATCTAAAGATGCATTAAATATTGATGGTTTAGGAAAAAAAGTAATAGAAAAATTTTGGGATTTAAAATTTATAAAATTTCCTCAAGATATTTATAATTTAAATTATCATAAAATATCAACTTTAGATGGATGGGGAGCCCAATCAGTATCAAATCTTAAATATTCAATTGAAAATTCCAAAGAGGTGAATTTAGAAAAGTTTATTTTTTCATTAGGAATAAGACATATTGGAATGGAAAATGCTAAAATAATTGCAGATTTTTCAAAAAATATTCAAAATTTTTTAAACCTAGCAAAAAGCAATAAAATTGAAGAGCTTATTAACATAGATGGAATTGGCGAAACTCAAATTAAATCTTTAGAGAAATTTTTTGAAAATAGAGCAAATTTAAAAGTAGTAGAAAAATTAAGCACTATCCTTAAAATTAAATCAAGAGAGGTTAACGAAAATGGAAGATTTAAAAATAAATCTTTTATGTTTACTGGTAAATTAAAAAATATTAGCAGAGCAGAAGCTAAGAGTTTAATTGAGGAAAATTCAGGAAGTATTTCAAGTAGTGTGACAAAGAAATTAGATTTTTTAGTAATAGGTGAAAAGCCGACCAATAGGAAAGTGGATCAAGCAAAAAGTTTAGGGGTTAAAATACTTACTCAGCAGCAATGGGCTGACTTGCTAAATTAGTTTTGCAAGCCATTTCCTTTCATTTTTATTTAAATACAGAGATATTTTTGAATAAGTTTCCAGATGATACTTAAGGATATAATCTTGTTCAGCTTTTGAAAGAAGATTTTCATCAATTAAATCTTTTTCTAAAGGTGCATAAGTCAAATTCTTAAAGTAGAGATTTTTTTTATTTCCATCAATATAAACAAGATTTTCTATTCTAATTCCAAATTTGTTTTCTAAATAATATCCTGGTTCATTACTTACAATCATACCCTTTTTAAGCTTAACAAAGTTATTCTTAGATAAACTTTGTGGACCCTCGTGAACATTCATAAAAAAACCAACACCATGTCCTGTGCCGTGTCTATAATCTAAGTTAACTGAGTGAAGACTTTTCCTTGCAATTTTATCTAAATTATTTCCATTTTTTATTCTTTCAATTTTTGCGGTTGCAACAGCAATATGCCCTTTTAAAACTCTTGTGTAGAGTTCTTTTATTTTTTTACTTGGATTATTAAAACTTATTGTTCTGGTAACATCTGTTGTTCCCCATTTATATTGCCCCCCAGAGTCAACTAATAAGAGATGATCTTTATTTAATTTACGGTTAGATTTTTTATTTGATCTATAATGAATGATTGCTCCATTTGGTCCAGATCCAGCTATAGTGCTAAAGCTAGGAAAGAGGAAATTTTTTCTTTGTTTTCTAAATTTTTCTAATTTTTTTTCAACTTTAATTTCATCCAATTTTTTAATATTTGAATTCTTGATCCAATATAAAAATTTCGTTACAGCCACACCATCTTCTATATGCGCATTGGCCATATTTTTAATTTCAGTTTTATTTTTAATTGATTTTAGATCATAAATTGGATCAACCCTTTCTTTTATTGAAAATTTTGAATGAATTAAACTTTCATTTAATACAGAACAAGTTTTTCCATCTATACAAAAATTTTTCCCATTTAATAAATTTAAAATTTCAAAAAATTTATCCATTCCAAAAAATCTAATTTTTTCTTTTAAAAATTTTTTTTTTAAGTTTTCAAGTTTTTTTATATTGCCTAATAAGATAATATTTTTTGTTTTAGTTATTATAGCTTGAAAATTAGCTACTGGTGAATTTGGCAAATCTTTTCCTCTTATATTTAAAAGCCAGCAAACATTTTCACCTGAACTAATATATAAATTATCTATTTTATTTTTTTTGATAATTTTTATTAATCTTCCAATTTTGTTTTTAACACTTTCCCCAGCAACATTGCTATCAATTGAATAAACTAAATTATTTTTATTTATTATTTCATAATTCTGTTCGAATAAATTTTTATTAACAGGCAATAAATTACAGGTATCACCAAAATATATTTTTAGTGTTTCACTTGTAAAAATTTTAGGATCAAAGCCTATATTTAAAGATTTTACTTTTAAAATATTTTTAGGCCACACATAGGGTATTTCATGAATTATGAATTTTTTACCAGATTGTTGTTTTGCCTGTATGATATATCTACCATCTACAAATAAGTGATTACTATTTTTTAAAATTAATATAAATCCAGCTGAACCAGTAAATTTGGCAACTATTTGGAGTTTATTTGTTTTAGAATATTCTGTAAAAAATTCATCATTTTTTGGCACAACATACCCATCTAAATTATTTAAATTTATTAAATTTTTAATTTTATTTATCATTTAATTTTTTCTGATATCTCAACCATCCTGGACTTCTTACTGGCTCATCAAAATCAATATCTTGATTAAATTCAAAATCATCCACATTCTCCTCAATAAAATTGTTATTTTTTTTCAAATATTCATCTGGCAGTTCATCAACAAATCTAGAGGCCAAACTATCAATCCAATCACCTTGATAAAATCTATTCATTGAAAATGAGATTTTAGCAATCTTTTTTGCCCTTGTAATGCCTACATAAGCCAGTCTTCTTTCTTCTTCTAATCCACTTTCACCTTTTTCTTCAATACTTTTTTGATGAGGAAACAAACCTTCTTCCCATCCAGGCAAAAATACAACATCAAATTCCAATCCCTTTGATGCATGCATTGTCATTAAATTTACTTTTTCACTCTCCCAATCTTGGTCTAAAGAAGTTGCAAGCGCAACATGTTCTAAAAAACTTTCAAGATTATCAAACTCTTTCATTGCATTGAGAAGTTCTTTAATATTTTCCAGCCTATTTTCATTTTCCAAATCTTTTTTATTTTTTAACATTTCACTATATCCAGACTCATCCAATACTAACTGTAAAAGTTTGTTGTGATTAATTTTACTTTTAAGGTCAGATCTCCATTTTTCAATAAGGTTGAGCAGTGAACTTAGACCCAATTTAGTTTTTGGTTTAATTTTATTTTGCTCAATTAATTTTCTTGCTGCAATTTCTAAAGATATTTTATTTTCTTTTGCATACTCATTAATATTTTTAATTGTTGTATCCCCAATAGATCTTTTAGGAACATTAATTATTCGCTCAAAGGAAAGATCATCAAAAGGCTGATGTATTGTTCTTAAATAAGCAACACAATCCTTGATCTCAGCTCTTTCATAAAATTTTATACCTCCTACAATTCTATATGGTAGACCAATTTTTAAAAACCTTTCTTCAAATTCTCTTGTTTGAAATATAGCTCTTACTAAAATTGCAACTTCATTAAGTGAATATTTCTTCTTTAATTTTTCTATCTCTGAACCTACCTCAATTGCCTCATCCTTTACATTTCTAAAACAACTTAAGCTTACTAAATCACCATCATCACGGCTAGTAAACAAAGTTTTGCCAACTCTATTTTGATTGTTTTCAATTAATTTTGATGCGACACTTAAAATATTTTGTGTAGATCTATAATTTTTTTCTAATCTAATAATTTTTGTATCCTCATAGACTTTATCAAATTCTAAAAAATTTTTAATTTCTGCACCCCTCCAACTATAAATTGATTGATCATCATCCCCAACACAGCAAATATTTTTATTATAATTTGATAGATATCTTAACCATTCACTTTGAATAAAGTTTGTGTCTTGGTATTCATCTACCAAAATATATTTAAATTTTTTTGAATATATTTCTGAAATGTCTTTATATTTTTCAAATATTTTTACAGTGTGTAAAATTAAATCACTAAAATCTGCCGAGTTAAGATCGATTAATTTCTGTTGGTAAATTTTGTAAATATTTAGGAAATTTTTTTCAAGAGGATCTTTTCTTTTTAATATTACATCTTGGGGATAGAAACCTTTATTTTTCCATTTATCGATGACAGCTAAAATGTACTTTGGAGAAATTTTTTTTATATCAACGTTCTCTGCTTTACAAATATTTTTAACAAGTCTTACTTGATCATCTTGATCTATAATTGAAAAATTACTTTTCAATCCTACTGCATCTGCGTGCTTTCTCAAAAGTTTTGCACTTATCGAATGAAATGTTCCAAGCCAAGGTAATCCTGTAGCATCTTTTCTTAATAATTTTGATACCCTCAATTGCATTTCTTTTGCTGCTTTATTTGTAAAAGTCACGGCTAAGATTTGGTTAGGAAAAGCTTTATGTTTTCTTATTATATGAGCAATTCTTGAGGTAAGAACTTTTGTTTTACCCGAACCAGCCCCAGCTACGATTAGTAAAGGACCATCTAAATATTTAACAGCTTCTTTTTGATTTTCGTTTAAATTATTTAAATATTCTGAATTCAACATTTAATTATTTATAGTATAAGCCTTATTAAATTTTATGAGGAAAAGAAAAAAAATTGACTCTTCCACAATTACTTTGTCATCAATTATTGTTGTTTTTACTATAATTGTATTTTTATCATTACCAGTTTTATTCAATTATAAAAGTCTACAAAGTGAAATAGAGACGAAATTTAATAAAGATTTTAAGATTAATTTAAAAATTTTGGATGATATTTCTTTTAGGGTTTTTCCAAGACCACATTTGCTAATTAAAAAAGCGAATCTTGATCTAAATGTTGAGGATGAAAAATCTGTTATTTTAGAAACGGAAGATTTAAGACTTTATATACCAAGCAATAAAATATATTCACAAAAAGATATAATTATCACTGATTTAGAGTTTGGAGACCTAAACTTAAATTTAAAACTAAATGATATTAAAGATTTTAGAAACCATCTTTATTATAAAATAAATAAACCGATTAATATTAATAATTTAAAGTTATTTTTATTAGATAACAAAAATGATGTAATTTTAATTTCACCTTTAAAAAAATTAGAGTATCAAATCAATGAAAAAAATAAATCAAAGGAACTTAAATTAAAAGGTTCTATATTTGACATTGAATTTAGTTCAATTTGGAAAAGAAGTTATAAAAAACCAAAATCAACATCTAATGAAATAACTCTTACTAACCCCGATATTTACATTAAAAATATTTTTTTATTTAAGAATAAGAATAATTTTTATGGTAATAGCTCTATAGATTTTTTAAATGAAAATATTTCTTTTAATTATAAATACGAAAATCAAAAAATAAGTATTAATTCCCCAAATGAAAAAAATAATCAACAAATAAGATTTAATTCTAATATAGAGCTAAATCCTTTTTATTTTGATGGAGAAATTATTTTTGAGCAAAAAAAATTAAGTTTTATTACTGATACTATAATAAATTATATACTAAATGTTGATAAAGAATTTTTAGAAAATTTAAATGGAAGATTAGAAGTTAATTTATTTAAATTAGATAATCCGCTATTTGACAAAGGTAAAATAACTTTTTCTCTCAACGAAGGAAAAATAAAAGTATTAAATACATATATGGAAATGGAGGGATTAGGTATGATTGAAACTAAATTTAATTATTTTATTAAAGAAGGTGAGCTTTTCCTTCAAACAGCAAATATTTTGAATGTTAATAATAAAAAAGAATTTACTAGAAGGTTTCAGCTAAGTTCTAAAAAATCTGAAAATATAAAAAAAATTTTCTTTGATTTTGAAAGAAATATTGACACTGGAGATATGTTATTATCAAACATATTTTTAAATAATAAAAATTCTCAAAATTTATTAGAAGAAGTTGTTAAAATAAATAATATGCAAGTACTTAAATCAGTAATAAGAGATGTATTGCCTTAGTTAGGCTCCGTCATTTTAATTGGATTTACAGTTTTATTATATTCTTTCTCACTAATTAAGCCCGTTTTTAGTGTTTCAAATTTAAGTTTAGTCTTATTCTTTAATGCTGTTTTGGCAATTTTTGCAGCTTTGTCATATCCAATTTTTGGTGCTAGAGCAGTGATCAGCATTAAAGAATTATCTAAATGCTCTTTAATTTTTGATTTATCGGCCTTAATTCCATTCACACAGTATAAACTAAAGTTTTTTACACTATCTGAAATAATATCAATTGATTGAAGAACATTGTGAGCAATTAAAGGTTTGAAAACATTCAATTCAAAATGTCCATGTGATCCTGCAACCGTAATTCCTGTGTGATTTCCAATAACTTTTGCACAAACCATTGTAACAGCCTCGCATTGTGTTGGATTTACTTTGCCCGGCATAATTGAGGAACCTGGTTCATTTTCAGGCAAAATTAATTCACCATAACCAGCCCTAGGCCCAGATCCTAAAAATCTAATATCATTTGAAATTTTCATTAAGGCTACTGCACAAGTATTTAATGCTCCTGAGAAATTTACAATTGCATCGTGTGCTGCAAGCTCAGAGAATTTATTTGGGGCTGGTTTGAATTTTATTTTACAAAATTTAGTAATTTCTTTAACTATTTTTTTATCAAAATTTTTCTTTGTGTTTATTCCAGTGCCAACAGCAGTTCCTCCCTGGGCTAAAAATAAAATATCATTCAAACAATATTTTATTCTATTAATACTTTTTTTAATTTGTTCATGATAACCTGAAAACTCTTGGCCTAATGTTAAAGGAGTTGCATCTTGTAAGTGGGTTCTGCCAATTTTTACAATTTTTTTAAATTCAATTGATTTTTTTCTTAAAGAATTTTCTAATATTTTTAAATTAGGTAATAATTTATGAGTTGTTTCTAATGCAACTGAAATATGCATTGCGGTAGGAAATACATCATTAGTTGATTGTGATTTATTAACATGATCATTTGGATGTACAGGTTTTTTTGCACCTTTTTTTCCTTTTAATAATTCAATCGCTCTATTTGCAATAACTTCGTTTACATTCATATTTGTCTGAGTTCCCGATCCTGTTTGCCAAACTTTTAATGGAAAGTTATCATTCAATTTTCCAGTAATTACTTCGTTAGACGCTTTAATAATCGCATTAGATATCTTGCTCGAAATTAATTTATCTTTTTTATGCACAAGTGCTGCTGATCTTTTAATTATTGCAATTGATTTAATGATAGATGAATCAACTAATATTTTTCCAATATTGAAAAACTTATTTGATCTTTGTGTGGAAGCTCCCCAGTACCTATCCCCAGGCACATTAATAGATCCTATGCTATCAAATTCTTTTCTTGTTTTCATTTTATTGAATAAACTTTTTAAATTATTTATATACTAGAATTTATTAATCTTACAGGAGTAAAATGACAAACTTTGAAAAAGTAAAAACTTTTATGCAAACTTTTGGCCAAGAAGTAAAAACAAAACCTTCCTTTAGCACAGATAAAATTAATGATTTAAGATATAATTTAATTAAAGAGGAATTGAGCGAATTAAAAGAAGCAATGGATAATAAAGATCTGCTAGAAGTGGCAGATGCACTTACAGATATATTATATGTAACTTATGGCGCTGGAATAGCTTTTGGAATAGATCTTGATAAGTGTTTTGATGAAGTTCAAAACTCAAATATGAGCAAGCTAGGAGAAGATGGAAAGCCAATTTATAATGAAGCAGGAAAAGTTATGAAAGGACCAAATTATTTTAAGCCAGATTTATCAAAATTTGTTAAGTAAGATCTAACCACTGAGGCTTTTTAAATAAAACTTTTGCATTTTCACATGTTAATTCTTTATTAAATTCAAATTCTTTTTCTTTAAACTTTATTAGAGCAAAAGGGTTTTTGTTTTTAATTAAAACTTTTCCAATTTCATTATTATTAATTTTCAAAACTTCGTGTTCTAAATTTCCTTCTAAAAGTGTTAGAGGAAGAATTCTTTTGTTTAACTTATTCTTATGTTTAATTCTTGCAGTATTTTCTTGTCCAACGTAACAACCCTTTTTAAAATCAATCCCATTTAATTCCTCAAAATTACATTCAATCCCAAATAATTTATTTTGTAAATTATTTGTATCTATTTGAGGTATGCCAAGGTCATGACTTAAATTATAATATTCCTCAACTTTGGATATTTTCAAATTTAATTTTTTTAAAGATAAATATAATTTTTCTAAATTAATAATTAATCTAGCACCAAGTTTAGTATTTCTTGGATCCAAGAATATATTATCCTCTCTATATTTAGTTGTATATCCAAGTTGATCCTTGGAGCTATCAATTTCTAGAAAATTTTCTTTATGAAGAGCCGCAACAACAAACTCATTGCTAAGATTTAATATTTCAACTTTTGATTTGAGTTTATATAAATTTAATTGTTTATATAAATTATTAATAATTTTTTTTTCGCAATCTAAAAAATATCCTGATTTATGTTTTATAACCAAAAAGTCATATAAATACTTTCCTTGAGGACTTAATAACCCGGCAAAACAAGAATTATTCTCACTTACAATATCAATATTGTTTGTAATAATATTTTGAAGAAATTCTTTTACATCTTCACCATTGATATAAAGGAGACCTCTGTCCTCAAGAATATAAACATTATTTTTTTTCATAATTGATTGAACTCATATAATATTATAGTAACTTTTTCTTAAAATGTTAGATTTAATAATTAAGAACGGAACATGTTATATAGATGGAAATCTGACAAAAACCGATATTGGCATAACTAAGAATAAAATTTCTCATATTGGAGATCTTCAAAGTGAAAAAAGTAAGGATATTTATGATGCAGAAAATTTAATTGTTTTACCAGGATGTTTGGATACACAAGTTCACTTTAGAGAACCAGGATCAACAGACACAGAGGATCTTCATACTGGAAGTAGAGCAGCAATTGCTGGAGGTATCACAGGAGTTTTTGAAATGCCAAATACAAATCCACCAACCTCAAATAAAAAAGAATTTCAAAGAAAATTAGATCTCGCAAAAAATAGAATGTATTGCAATTATGCATTTTATTTTGGTGCAACAGCTGATAATTCTGAAGATCTAGCAAGTTTAAAATCTCTTGAGGGATGCTGTGGTATTAAACTTTTTGCAGGATCATCGACTGGCAATTTGTTAGTTGCAGAGGAAGATGATATTGATAAAGTTTTTCAAAACAGTTCAAAGGTTGTTGCAGTTCACTCAGAGGATGAAGCTATTTTAAAAAAAAATAAAAAATTAATTGAAAAAGGCAATGTTCACACTCATGCTGTCTGGAGAAGTGCAGAGTGCGCCATATCATCAACACGTAGAATTGTTAAAATTGCAGAAAGATATAATAAAAAAGCTCATATTCTTCACATTACAACAAAGGAAGAGATTGATTTTTTATCACAGCACAAAGGAAATATTACATTTGAGATTACACCTCAGCACCTGACAATTTTTGCTCCAGATTGTTATGACAAACTTGGAAATTATGCGCAAATGAATCCACCCTTAAGAGAGAAATCTCATTATGACAGATTATGGTATGCTGTAAGAAATAACTTAAACGATACGATCGGATCAGATCATGCCCCACATCTTAAAATAAATAAGGATAAAGAATATCCAAATACACCATCAGGAATGCCAGGTGTTCAAACTTTATTACCAGTAATGTTAAACCATGTAAACGAGGGAAGACTATCTTTAAATCAATTAATTAATCTTTTATGTGAAAATCCAGTAAGAATTTTTGGTATTCAAAACAAGGGTTTTATTAAAAAGGATTATGATGCTGATTTTACAATTATTAATATGGAAAAAATAATTGAAATTAAAAACGAAAATATACAAAGTAAATGTGGATGGTCTCCATTTGATGGAGAAAAATTCAAAGGCACACCTGTTGCAACAATTGTTAATGGAATTATAAAAATGAAAGATGAAAATATAATTGGTGAACCTGAGGGGCTTCCTTTAAAGTTTGATTAAGTGTGTATTTTTTATCTAAAATATTTTTTTTATTATCTTTATTTATTTTTTCAATATCAGGCGTTAGTGACAAACAAAGAATGGTTATAGATAATCAAATTTTCTTACTAAAAGAGGGAATGATTACAAAAGATAAAGTTTTTAAAAAAGCTAAAAAATTTGATGATACTGGAATTTTTGGAATAGGATCAGATGAAATGACTAAAGAGGAATTTGAAGAGTATTTAAAATCTAAATCATTTACAATTCACGACTAAAATATTGATATATTTTTTAAATTGTTTTGCTGGAGTAGATATTTACTAACGTCAAACCAATAATTATCAAAAACATGCCAAAAACAACCTGCCAGCTTAGGGCCTGGTTATAAAAAATATATCCAAGAATTGCTATTGTGAATATGCCTAAACCGCACCACGTTGCGTATACTACAGCTAATGGGAGTTTAGCTACAACAATAGACAAACAAAAAAATGCACAAAAATAAAATACAGCTAGTGCAGTTGTTGGAAGAGGTTTAGAAAAACCTTTCGTTACTGGAAGCAGCATTGTTCCTGCTACTTCAAATAATGTAGCCAGTACTAATATTGCATAAGTTTTAATCATTAATTTAAAATTTTACTTTGAATTAAACTTTCTTTTATTTCATCTAAAATTGTTGGATCGTCAATAGTTGCTGGCATTTTATAATCCTCTTTATCAGCAATTTTTCTCATTGTACCTCTTAAAACTTTACCTGATCTTGTTTTTGGAAGCCTTTTAACAACAATAGCAACTTTAAAAGCTGCAACTGGACCAACTTTATCTCTTACTAATTGAACACATTCTTTTGATATAGTCTCATTATCTTTTGTAACTCCAGCTTTTAATGCAATTAATCCAATAGGTAATTGACCTTTAAGTTGATCTTTTATTCCTATCACCGCACATTCTGCTACTGATTGATGTTCAGACAATACTTCTTCAATTGCTCCAGTTGATAATCTATGTCCTGCAACATTAATTATGTCATCTGTTCTTGACATTATCCAGATGTAACCATCTTCATCAATGTGACCAGCATCATAAGTTTGATAGTAGCCTTTGTAATTTGACATATAGTTTTCTTCATATCTCTTATCAGCATTCCAGAGAGTTGGAAAAGTTCCAGGAGGCAAAGGTAGTTTTACAACAATATCCCCCATTTCATTTGGTTCAGCAATTGATTGATC
>Ga0160423_10002869_pt1 | contig 14371 bp, 13 predicted proteins | sample CRUFie14St8metaG_FD_108191 | JGI IMG/M metagenome (GOLD analysis project Ga0160423, IMG submission 108191) | Marine microbial communities from the Costa Rica Dome - CRUD Field 142mm St8 metaG | ecosystem: Environmental > Aquatic > Marine > Oceanic > Photic zone | place: Costa Rica: the Eastern...
CTGACCACCATGATCTTCCCTCACACAAATAAGGCGATTCCTCTTTGAGTCGTAAATGAAGTCAGCATACCTAAACCCGTTATTCGGAGATGTGATCAACTTGGCTTCAGGCTTTTGATCTGCAACGAACCCTACCTTCTCGATAGGCTGACAGTAGACGGCTTGGTCAGCGTAATTTACAAAATAAACATGATTTTTAACTACGATGTATGGTTTACCACCGTACTCATGCACTTTGGTCCTAACGTTGAAACGTGAGGAAGTAACCCGTCTTGGCTTCTCTCGACCCGTTTTCAGCCAGACTGACATTCGGCTCAGGTCACCATTTATACAATTAGTGAAAAATAGCCCTTTTTCCGTCAACTGAATATGGCCTATTTCTTCAGAATGATTGCTAGCCTCTTCGGCAGTAACGAATTTGTGAGACGGCTTGTTTGAAGGGCTCATGGATCTGTAAAAATTTCCGTAGATTTATGCTTTTCTGTTAAGAGACCGGACGAAAATAAACCCCGATAAAGAAAGACATGCTGCAAAAAAGAAAGCTGTCTGGATAGCTGGAGATAAAAGCGAAATATCATCTTGCGTAATTTCAGCTCCTCCAATTCGCACTGCAAAAACAAGTGTAACAATAGCAGTGCTAGAAAGTTGGCCTAGTATGCGAGTAGTAGACGTCGCGGAAGAAGCCAATCCAAGATCTCGATTGTCTACCGTGCCCATTAAAAGTGTAGCGTTTGGCGTCGAGAACAGGCTAAAGCCAAGACCCGTAATGGTAAGCGCTACCACTGTGAGCGCTAGTGAGGACGCAGCATTATGTAATGCTAGAAAAAAAAGACCGATTGTTGTCAGCAACATACCCATCCGAGCGTATCGCCAAGCGTTGCGGTGATCGAACTTGCGACCAACTAAGGGAGTGCAAATCGCCATGACCGTAGGCTGGATCATCATAAAAATTGCTGCAGGAATCAGCGACATATCTTTGAAATACTGGAGATGCAGGCTTATCAACATTACATTCATGAAGGTTGCTCCATACATAATCAGCGAAGCAACACAGCAGGACAAAAAAGTCAGATTTGTACGAAAAAGCGACAGATCCCAGAGGGGAGAGTCTTTTTTTGCCTCAAACTTGAAAAACAAGTAACCGGAAACGCCAGACATAAAAATTAGCGCATATCCGAACGTTGATTGAATTGCACTAGCCCCAAGACAAAGCAGCCCTATCGAAAAAACGTACAGTACTGCACCAATGTAGTCGAATTCTCCAGGGTTCTCTGCTGACCATTCGGTTCGAATCCGAAAGGTTCCTACGTACAGTACAAAAAGCCCGAGAGGCACTTGCAGGTAAAAAACCGAGCGCCAGCCAAAGTATTCGGTTACTATCCCGCCGAGAAGCGGCCCCACAGCAAGACCCACATAAATCAGCGAAATAAGCCAACTAATTGCCTGCCCACGGTTTTCCTTGGGGAACACAGAGGAGATAAGTGCCATTTGCGTCGCGTAAAGCATTGCGGCACCAAACCCTTGAAGAAACCTCGCGAAAAGTAATTCAGAGCCATTCGAAGCCGTGCTAGCCAGTAAAGAAGAAGCCACCACCGTACCGGCGCCGAGCAAGAAAATTTTTCTTCGACCCCACATATCGGCCAATCGTCCAAACACAAGAACAAACATGGAACTTGCCATTAGGAAGGCTGTTGGCACCCAGCTAAGCTCCAAGGCAGTTAACCTGATGTCTGCAGCGACCACTGGCAAAGCAGCATTGACAGAAGAGAGCATTACTGGCACTGCAAATGCATTCGGAAGAACCATGCAAAGCAGTAGCCGCTGCTCCGCTGTGAGAGTGTATTTACTCACGAGAGGTTACAGACAAGGTATACAATGGCTAGGCAGAGCATTACGTTCTTGTAAATCAACTAAGGTTGTATAGACTTTTAAGAAGCCGTACTCAGACGATCGGCTATTATCAGTTCTGCTTGTTGCATTATTTTATCGATCAGGCTTCTTACAGTTGGCAGGTCGTTGATTAAACCAGCAACCATGCCGCAAGACCAAACCCCTTCGTCTATTTGCCCCTCTTGCATGACTTTCGGATAAACTCCTGCTACCTCGGAAATAATGTCTTGGAACTTTATGTTTTCACCGAGCGCTGCCTCTTTCTCGAGAAGCCTTTTCGCCGCCGCATTGGACAGGACCCTCTCAGTGTTCCGCAATGGCCTCATTACAAGTTTTGTGTCCAATTCAGTGGCCGCAAGTAATGCCTCCTTTACATTATCATGCACCGGGGCCTCCTGAGTTGCTATGAATCTGGTGCCGAGATTAATTCCTTCAGCACCTAATGCTATAGCAGCAACTAGAGACCTTCCATCGGCCATTCCACCTGAAGCGACGAATGGTATTGTAAGCTCGTCTGCCGCCCTTGGAAGCAAGATAAAATTAGGAATATCATCTTCTCCAGGATGCCCACCACATTCAAAACCATCGACCGATACAGCGTCACATCCGATATCCTGAGCCTTCAATGCATGCCTAACAGATGTGCATTTATGAATGACTTTAATACTGTTCTCTTGCAGCTTTGGTAACCACTTTTGTGGGTTGTTGCCGGCGGTCTCCACCACTTTGACGCCCTCTTTTATAATTACATCAACGAGCCCGGCATAATCTGGCTGATCGAGAGATGGGAGAAATGTCAAATTAACTCCGAATGGTTTATTTGTAAGGGTTTTGCATTTAACAATTTCTCTCTCAAGTTTCTCCGGTGTGCCTTGAGTAAGTGCTGTTATGATGCCCAGCCCGCCGGCATTTGATACTGCTGCTGCAAGTTCAGCAAATCCCACATAGTGCATGCCACCTTGAATTATTGGATGTTCAATATCGAGCAACTGAGTTATCTTTGTTTCCATGTATAAAGTGCCCTTTTCGGTTGATCCTGTATGTTTAGGTTTAGATAAAAGAACGATTGCCGATCGATGATTTGAAACGTCCACGCTCTGTTTGGCCCACCTATGAGGCGGATAAAGCCATTAAAATACGCTGACCACTGGTAGCCAGTACGATCATGCTATTAAATACACTAGCGGCGCGGCTGCGGGGTTCTTTTGTAGTCTTCACATATCAGTATTCCTTCGTAAGGCTGTTCCGACCCGAACCACCGAGACCCTAGTTACCAGAACACATCTTATGACAAGTTCGAGTTCTTCAAAACGGTTCAGCGATTTGCTTGAATTTTTTAAGAATAAAGATGCAGCGATACTTAGCGCAATAGAGCCTCCGGATCAGACGACAAATTGGATAAGTGAATTAGATCTTAAATCCTTCCGACAAGCCGCGGTACTCATTCCCGTCACAAAAGCCAACGACGTCGGCGAGAGTAGCATAGTCCTCACCGTTCGATCATCAAACCTGAAAAGCCATGCCGGCCAAGTCAGCCTACCCGGAGGAACTTCAGAGGAGCAAGATCGAGACCTTACCGCTACTGCGCTTCGAGAAAGTTATGAAGAAATTGGCTTGAGACCAGAAGGGGTTGAGATCCTCGGCCAACTCGGTGAACTCGTCATGCCCTCCGGTTATAGAGTAACGCCAGTAGTCGGTATAATCGAAAACGATCTTGATTATGTCGCCAACCCCGCGGAAGTCGATTCTATCTTTATGGCACCACTGAGCCTGGTTTTAGATACAGAGGCGTATATGCGATCAACCGTAACTTTTAGGGATATCGAGCGCACAGTTCTCGAACTACACCACGGCGACTATCGCATCTGGGGCGCGACTGCCGCTATCCTCTATCATCTGGCGAAGCATGCCTGATCCTTTACGAATCAAAGTAAAGAGTAGCAAGTGAATCATCCCGCTTAAGCAAAGCTAGGGTGCAGCCCATAGAGGGAAACCGTCAAGCACCCCAAAAGCCATATGGCCCAGGGTGTAGACAAATCCTGTCAGTAGCATAATAGAAAGGATATCGAGCCATATTCCGGCTATAACCATTTTCATGATGGGGATGCGGCCAGATCCGTAGACTATCGCATTAGGTGGCGTTGAGACTGGCAGCATGAAAGCACAGGAGGCTGCGACGGTCGTAGGAATCAGCAGCAGTAAAGGATGCGCTTCGATCGCCTGGGAGAGGCTCGCCATAATTGGCAGCGACAGTGAAATCGTCGCAGTATTGGATGCCACCTCAGTCAGGCCAGTAATGATCCCAACGGTGCTCACTACAATCACAAACGGACTCGCATCGCCCAGCCAAATCTGAAGTTGTGAAGCGATGTAGTCAGATAATCCAGAAGTCGTGAATCCTTTCGCAATGGCCAGCCCGCCGCCAAACAGCAGGAGGATGCCCCAGGGAATTTTCTTGGCATCGTCCCAGCTGAGCAATTTTCCACCGACAGCTTCGCCCGCTGGGATCATAAATAAAGTCAGGGCCATACCAATGGATACGGTACCATCATCAATCAGATAACCTACCGGTGCATTCCCGACCGATCGCAGCAGATTGTCCAGATAATAACTCCAACCGAAAATATCAACGTCAGCGCCAAATAATCGTTCCTTTCTAGTCATCAGCAGCAGCGCAAAAGACACGAATACCGCCAGCACACGCTTTTCCTCAACTGACATAGGACCCAGTTTACGCAATTCATTCTGGATGAAATCTCGACCACTGAAAGGCGTCGTAGACGGCAGAGGAAAAACTAGACGGGTCAACAGAAGCCACGCCAGAATCATATATACTCCGCTCATCGGCAGAGCAAAAACCATCCACGTAGAAAACGTCAGGTCCGGCGCTTCAGGGAAAAGCTGCGGCAGTTGTGTCACCAACACGCCATTTGGAGGTGTACCGATCAAAGTCGCAAAGCCGCCAATTGAGGCAGAATAGGCAATGCCTAGCAGTAAAGTGAGAGCAAAATTCTCTGCTCGCCCGTCGATAACCTGACCTTGCTTCACAAGTCCCGCGTTAAGCTCCTCGTAAAGCAAGACCAAGGACATTCCCATCGGCATCATCATTAAAGCGGTGGCTGTATTCGACAACCACATGGACAGGAAGCCTGTGGCGAGCATAAACCCCAGCACCAGTCGATGGGGCTGTCCGCCAACAACTCTAAGAATGTTGAGCGCGATTCGTTTATGCAAATTCCATTTTTCAACTGCCACGGCAATGATGAAGCCGCCCATAAAAAGCAGAATAATCCAGTCCATATACTGATTCGCGACGTTTGGAAAAATCACGTCAAAATCACGAATAGAAAAACCTTCCTGAACAGACGCGGCATCGAGATCTACCCGGCTGCCAGCGCCCACTTCTCTGCCACGCATGATGCCCAGAAATGGAAACAACGGGATTGGCAGCAGCGCAGTCGCCGCCAGTGGAATCGCCTCTGTCATCCACCAGATCGCCATCCAAAGAATGACCGCCGCCATCCGGGTAACTAGCGGATTGGCGGGATCAAGTTCAACGAAAGCAAGCATCAGAAAAAAGACCAAGGGCCCTAACCAAAGCCCTACCCTGCTGCGTGCAGGAACGATGTTTTGACTTGGGAGGGAGTCAGTTGCTGATGAAGTCATCTGTCGTCCTGGCTTCACTGGAAGCAATGAGGTGTGAGATCAGAATAGCTCTGCCAGGAAATTTTCCAGAGATCGATAGCTGCGCTGTTCAGCCGTCGCGCTGTAGACTGTACCGAAGTCAGGATTATTGGCAGCTGGATTAGTGAAAGCATGCATTGTTCTTCCGTAAGCATGCAGCTGCCAGTCCACCCCAGCTTCAGTCATTTCGGTCTCGAATGCTAGGACCTGCTCTGGCGGCACCATCGGGTCATCATGTCCGTGCAGACAAAGCACCTTCGCCTTGATGTCTTCGTTTATAGCCTCACCGGCTGCGAGAATGCCATGGATGGACACGACACCGAGAACGTCCGCACCAGATCTCGCCAGTTCAAGCACACACATGCCCCCAAAACAGTATCCCATGGCCGCGACTCGCGTTGGGTCTACCTGCGGGATATTGCGTCCTGCTACCAGAGCCGCCCGTATCCGTTGTCGCAGTAAGCCCCGATCTGCAGCGAACGGGCCCATCAACGCCGCATTGCCGTCAGTATCCCCGTCTACGCCGAAAACCCCCTTGCCATACATATCCAGAGCAAGACCCACATAACCCATCGCGGCTATACGCTCGGCTGCCTGACAGGCAAACTCACGCCGCCCGGTCCAGTCATGAGCGATCAAAACGAGCGGCTTTTGCATTTCAGCCGCTTCGAAAGCCGCGTAGGCTTCCAGTTTGGTATCACCGTCTGAATAGTCAAGCGTTTGAGTTATCATGAGAACCGCTCCTTTGGTGATATTCTATTCGGGATTAGACTCAGCTCAGATCTTCAGCAGATCACAGTTGCTCAAGCATTGCTTCCGCCGAGCTGACCTTGATTTCGCCCGGCGCTTCCACCCCAAGATAAGTCACAGTACCATCTTCAACGACCATGCCGAATCGTCTGCAGCGCATACCCATACCAAATCCGGTTCCATCCATTTCCAGCCCAATTGCGCGAGTAAATTCTCCGTTACCATCCGCCAGCATCAGAATTTCCTCAGCATTCTGGGCCTTGCTCCAACTGCCCATCACGAAGGCGTCATTCACGGCCATACAGGCGATGGTATCAACGCCCTTTGCCTTGATAGCATCAGACTGGACGACAAATCCGGGCAAATGAGTCACTGAGCAGCCTGGCGTAAAAGCTCCGGGGACCGCGAAAAAAATTACTTTCTTACCGTCAAATACATCGGCAGATGATATATCTTTGGGCCCACCTTCAGTCATCACTTTAAAGGTGGTAGCCGGGACGGTGTCCCCTACTTGTATAGACATTGTTGATTACTCCTATTACTCGATAAAACAAACATCAATGTACCAGAACTGTCACATTAAGACTCAGAGTTGACTGATAGTAGCAAATTCGAACGCTGTGTCTAATTAGAATAAGCAGAAAAGGTAACGTCATTAGAAAACCATAAAAACTCTCATTTTAGTGACCATCGGGTCGATCTAGATGTCTATGGACACTCCTTTTTTTATTGGTTCCAAATTCGGATGGCTGCTGTTATCACCAGGTAATGTCCTGACCTTGCTTACGATCTTTGCTTGGCTTTGTCTAGTTTTCGGCTGGCTTAAGCTCTCACGCTCGTTTCTCTCCTTAGTTGTCTTTATTATGCTCATCACCTGCACATTACCGGTAGGCGAATGGCTACTCGCGCCACTGGAGAATCGATTCTCGGCCAATCCTGCCCTTCCAATATCCCCTACAGGCATTATCGTTTTAGGTGGCGCAGTGAATCCTGCTATATCTGAGGCATGGGGACAAACAGAGATTGGTGAAGCAGCAGAGCGCATCACAACACTTTTGTACATGGCAAACATGTATCCAGAATCCCAGTTAATATTCACTGGCGGCAGTGGCTTAATCTCAGAACAGAGCTTCAGGGAAGCTGACTATGTTAGGTTTCTTTTTGAAGAGCTATCCTTGGGCGAGCGAGCTATTCTTTTTGAGAGTGAATCACGGAATACAGAAGAAAACGTGATCAATAGTAAAGCTTTGTTGAACCCACAACCAAATCAAGATTGGATATTAGTAACATCAGCATTCCACATGCCAAGGGCCGTCGGGGTATTCTGTCAAGCAAACTGGCCGGTGATTCCGTATCCGGTAGATCACCGCTCTAATCGGAACAACCTTCTGAGACTGAGCTTAGGCTTCAGCAAAAATTTAAGTCTGCTGGAGGAGGCGGCCCACGAATGGGTTGGATTGATCACTTATAGAATTACTGGACGCACAGACCGTTTTATAGCCGGCGATCGTAACCAATGCAACGTTGGTTAAAGCGAGTTGTGCTAGGTTTCCTAATCATCCAGAAATGCATTTCAAAGATCATTCAGTGCTATTAATTACAGACTCAATCCAAATAATGTGAGACGAGACCCGCTCATAGATAGCGATTGCTCCATACCGTCCTTGTGTTTCTTCATCATAGCCAATGCCTAGAAGCTGACCTACGGCAACACCCGCCAAACGCGATCCGGACGCTGTGGAAATTAATGCTGGACCGCCGCTGTCTCCCAACCCGAGCATACCTTCCGTCGGAAGGCTTGCAGATGCTGCCTCGCGAGGATCGTCGAATTTGTAGCGCAGATATCGTCCTGACTGACTAATTTGATTAGTAGCGTATCGCATCCGACCATCGGCATACTGCCGACCCAGAGTGCCGATGCCAAAATATCCCCAACCCACAATCGTGACGACCTTACTTAGCTCATCTTTCGCCATATTGAGTGCAATCGGCGGGGGGCTGGCCAGGGGTGCCTTGAATCTGATTAACGCGAGATCGACATCATCAACGGCACCCTGCTGATAACGGGGGTGCTTGACCACGAGGTCGATCTCTCTGGATTGGCCAGCAACTTCTACAGCAAAGGTTCCACCCCGGGCTGTTGCTATGCCCAGAGACGTTTCCTCAGCGCAGTGCGCTGCAGTCAAGGCCCACTGCCGGGCAATCAGGGTGGCAACACACACTTTATGCATCCCCTGACGCTCAAGAAAAAAGACCGCGGGATAATCGATACTTCGGGTGTTATAAGCGGCCTGCCCCACATCATGACGAATGATAATGCCGTGACAGAATCCGCTGAAGAACAGCGCTGACAACATGAGGAGACAGCGAGGCATGACGACAACGTATCTCATTCGGATCTGCGTCTTCTCAGCGGTCTCAGGTTGGGTCGATAGGCAGTTTTGCGCGAAATCCGTATCAGCTTTAGCACCCTCGCCATCACCACACATAACGTAATTGCGATGAAGGCAAAAATGCTCGCCGCAAGCCACTGCTCATGGCTCCAGCTAGATGCGTCAATCAGGTCGGAAAGCATGGAAGCATTCTGTCAGGCCTGATGACACAACGGCAAGAGCTACGTGGCAAAACTGCGTCCTAGCCAAAATGCAACTCAAAGCAACGTGTGGCGCACCCGACCGGTTTCAAGGCTCTCCAGCCATTTCTGCCACCAGTTGTTCAATGGCGCTGATCCGTTCCCAGGGGTCGTCGAGATCTAGCAATTGCTGCTTCTGATCAACCGCCAAGGGAATAAACTCGACAAGACGCCAGCCTAGCTCCCAGAGATTGCCGTAGTCGATAGTCAGCTTTTTTTGCTCAACCAGTGGGTGCTGCTCTAGGCTCTGAAGCAAACCCACCAGTGCGGCATATGCGTCATCCAGTGGAATAGCCTCTTTGCCGAGGCGATCCTGCTCGCTGAACGTAACGGTTGCCTCAAGCACACCACTGTCTCCCTGCCAGCAGTCGGTGATACGAAATTTCGCCAGCCCCTCTACAGTGATGCCGAGCAGCCCATTATCTAGCTGATCCCAGTCGATCACCGTGCAATAGGTTCCGGTGCGGTGAATGGTCTGGCGCCCCTCTTCACTGACAACCTCATCTCCCTCGCGCAGCAGACAGATGCCAAACCCGGTCCCGTTCCGCATACATCGGCTGATCATGTCCAGATAGCGCTGTTCAAAAATCTGAAGATCAAGACGACTTCCGGGGAACATGACCACTCGCAGCGGAAAAAGCGGAATATCCTGAGGGGAGTCGAGTTGAATCGGGGAGTTCATCTGCTTGTTTACGCCAGCAGGGCAGCTCTAGTTTAGTGAGCCCGGCCCGGCCCTGAGCGCCGACAGCAGCTTCTGATGGATGTTGTCAAACCCACCATTGCTCATGATAACAATCTGGTCATCACGAGCGCTGCCTTCTTCAACAAAGCTGACTATCTCTTCGACCGTATCGAAAGCGTAGGCTGAGCACTCGCTTTGAGAAAGCAACGTGTGAAAGTCTATTCCTGAGTTCTCAGGCTTCTTCCAGAGCACGAGGTCAGCTGCTTTTGTCGCCGCAACGAGATCTGTCTGATATATGCCAAGCTTCATAGTATTCGAGCGTGGCTCTATGATCGCGATCAGGCGGCCGCCCGAATCGCCGGCAGCCATTTTGGCGGCCATGCCTCTGAGCGTTGTGTCAATCGCGGTGGGGTGGTGAGCAAAATCATCATAGACCGACACACCCCCAATCGTGCCCAGATGCTCCATGCGCCGCTTGACCCCTTCAAATTCGCAAAGGGCTGCAGTAGAGGTCGATGTATCAATCCCCGCATGGCGCGCTGCAGCAATCGCTGCAAGGGCGTTTCTCACGTTATGTCCGCCAGTCAGGGCCCATTGCACCATGCAGCGATTGACAACTTCACCCTTAGCTCCTTGACCGTACTGGACGACTTCAAAAGCTTCTCCGGAGTCCCCGGACAAATTTGCATTCCAGAATACGCCACCCTCAGCAGCCAGCAGGCGACAATCTTCGTCCGGCACGTTGACGCCGAACTGCTGTCTCGGCGACCAGAGCCCCTGTGACAGAACAGCTTCCAACGCAGAATCCCGATTCGGAGAAATTATCAAACCATTTCCGGGCACCGTACGCACCAAATGATGGAACTGACGCTCGATGGCCGCCAGATTTTCAAAAATATCAGCGTGATCGAACTCAAGGTTATTGAGAATCGCTGTTCGCGGTGCGTAGTGGATGAACTTCGATCGCTTGTCAAAGAATGCCGTGTCATATTCATCAGCCTCCACCACGAAAAAATCAGACTCACCCAGTGAGGCCGACCGGGGTAAATTCTTGGTCACGCCTCCAATCAGGTAACCTGGCTTGGCCCCGGCGTATTCGAGCACCCACGCCAGCATGGCACTGGTGCTGGTCTTACCGTGAGTACCCGCAACACCCAAGACCCACTTGTGCTGAAGCACCGCTTGCGCCAGCCACTGAGGTCCTGAGGTGTATACCAGCCTTTCACGCAGAACTGTTTCGACAGCCAGATTGCCGCGGGACAGAGCGTTGCCAATGATGACCAGGTCCGGTTTCGGCTTCAGATGCATGGGGTGATATCCCTCCCTCAGTTCGATGCCCAGCTCTTCCAGTTGGGTACTCATGGGGGGATACACATTTTTGTCGCTGCCGCTCACCCGGTGCCCGAGCTGCTTAGCGATGACCGCAAGCGACCCCATGAAAGTTCCACAAATGCCAAGGATATGAATATGCATGATTCAAAAATATAGGACGCTGGTTGCGATCATGTAAAACCTCTCCAAGCGCGTTAGTATTACCTCAGTCTGGTGTTTTTCAAACGCGGCCAATGGCAATCATGAGTACTGTAAACTGCGACCTCTGGGAATTTTCTCTCAAACTTTATGCCGAACCCGGCGTAGCAGCATCGTGCCTGAGCTTACAGAATCAACACGGATTTGATGTAAACCTAGTGCTGTTCTGCATCTGGTACGGATGTCGACACGGCGAACTGACCGACGACCTGCTGAAAACAGCGCTCGAGATCTCCGATCGCTGGCGCGAAGCAGTAGTGCGGCCCTTACGAAGCCTGCGAACCGAACTAAAGCGCGATCTGACGGAGAGCGCCTATTCCTCCAGCTCAGAGATTTTCGCCCTGAGAGAACGGATCAAGACAGCAGAACTAGACGCCGAAAGGATACAGCAACAGGAACTGGAAAAGCTAATCGTGCCGTCCACCAAAAGAAAATACACTTCTTCTGCTCAGGGAGAGCGTTCTACGCGAAGAAATCTCGACAAACTGGCGGCTTATCAGGGTGCAAATCTTGATACCGCTGTCAGCGGCCATTTCGACAGCCTCGTGATGGTAAACCTCCGATTAGTTGGCTAGGAGTACGCCGTCAAGTATGATCGCTGGCGATCGGCATAGGCTATTGAAAATTGATCAACCCCACTGGGGTTGACGCAATTTACACTGCCTACGAACTCTTAATGCCTCGCCGCCAGATCAATTACCACGTCCCAATTAAATCTCACGAAACGGTTTAGCTCGGAAATCAGAATCCGCTCCTGATCGCTGTGAGCGCCAAAGCCCAACGCGGCATCCTCACGGTCAATCGCAGGACCAATCCCGTAGCAGTGAATGCCTCGATTGCGTAAATAAGCCATGTCGGTGGCTCCGGTGCTCATGGTCGGCAGGGTAATCACACCATAATGCTTGTTGACTCCGGCCTCTATCGCAGCAAACGCCTCTGTGCTGAAACTTGCCTGCCCCGGGGGTCTCGTATTGCGCTCGCCCATACTGACATCGACGACATAATCAATCAGGTTGCGCACCTTATTAAGAAAACCGGGAATATCCTCATCTGGCAAGGCACGAAAATCCAAACTGGCTCGCGCTTCTGACGGAATCACATTAATTCGGTAGCCCGCTTCGAAAATATTCGGACTAAGCGAAGAGCGCAGCATAGAGGCGTGGCGCGGCTCGTTGGCCAGGAAATATTCGTCTGCTTCACTGGCCCGCCCCGGATCAAGGACCGCCAGATACCGTTCTGCAGCGTCGGCGGGAGAAATGGATGCCAGACGCTCAAAATACGCAGCAGTGGTCTCATTCAAACGAATAGGTGAACGCCAATCGGCAATCGCCGCAATGGCTTTCGACAGCCGAACCACAGAGTTACTTTGCAAGGGCACCGACCCGTGACCGGCCACACCAGTCGCGACCAGATCAAGTCGATAAGGGATCTTCTCGACGGTCTGGATACCTGGGTACTGAACTTCACGATTGACTCGCGCAACCGAACCGCCCTCTGCCAAACAAAATTCAGCGTTGATTTTGTCGAAATGCTCTTCGACCAGAAACTCAATGCCATACTCGGTAGCGCCTTCTTCCTCAGATTCCGGCAGAAAGATAACGTCTCTGGCCAGCGGCACGTTCAGCCTCTTCAATTCCAGCATCACCATCAGGGCCGACGCCAGGTTGTCCTTGTCGTCAACCGCACCCCGCCCATAGACATAGCCTCCGTCGACGGTCGCGCTAAACGAGGTGAAGGTCCACTTTTCAGGATCGACGTTAACGACATCGGTATGCGCCATGATAAGCAGCGGTTCTTTACTGCTGTCTCCCTTCAGTCGCGCGATCACATTCGGCCGGTCCGAATTGTTTGACAGCATCTCGACCTCTATATCCTCAGCTTCTAGGAAATCACGCAGATATTCTGCGACGGGAAGCTCGCGGCCCGGTGGGTCGCTCGTATCGAATTGCAGCAGCGCGCGAAATAGCTGAGCTGCTCAGCAACGAGCTAGCGAATAGTATTTTCCTGATCATAGTGGCCTACCACTGATCGAGCTTCCAGAATATGAGTTTGCGCCAAAAAGGATCCACAGATCCGTTCAGCACTGTCTTGAAGCCGGACCCTGCCATCGCTGAACTAGGCCGGGATCGAGGTCAAATAAATCGAGTATTCGACCGACATGATGGTCGACCAGCTCATCGACCGTCTGCGGATTGATGTAGTGGGCCGGCATGGGCGGCGCCAGAATAGCCCCCATCTGACTGGCCTTTAACAGCAACTCACAGTGTCCTGTATGCAGCGGCGTCTCGCGCGGTACCAACACCAGCCGGCGACGCTCCTTGAGCACCACATCTGCCGCCCTGACCAGAAGGGAATCCGCGTAGGAGTTTGCAATTGCGGATAAGGTTTTCACCGCACAAGGGGCTACGATCATCCCGTCAGTTTTAAACGAGCCGCTTGCCAGCCGCGCCGCAATATCTTTGTTGGAGTACTCCTCATCTGCCAGAGCCTGAACCTCTTTCGCGTTGCGGTCTGTTTCTATCGCAATGTTCAGTTTGGCTGAGTCTGAAAGCACAAGGTGCGTTTCCACCTGCTCGACCCGGCTGAGCACCTCCAGCAATCGAATACCATAGATTACTCCGCTTGCCCCGCTCATTCCGATGATCAGTCGCATGGTGTGTTGACTTGTTTGATAGGGTGCATAAGGCGGCAGATTGTTGCATCAAAAGCGAAGCGCTGGCAAGGGAGTTCCTCAGCGAGTACCATTGCGACAGCTGGGCATTTCGCGCCAGTATTGCGTACCATTCCCCTCTTCAGACAAAAGATATTCGCGAGTTGTCATGCCCAAACCTAACCTATTCTATGCGCAGTCCGGTGGTGTCACTTCTGTCATTAATGCCAGTGCCTGCGGGGTCATCGAGACCGCGCGCAAGCATCGAAGCCAAATAGGCAAAGTGTACGCTGGACTGAATGGCATTGTCGGTGCCCTGAATGAAAACCTGATTGACACCGGCAAGGAAAGCGCGACCAGCATTGCTGCGCTGCGTGCGACGCCGGCAGGAGCGTTCGGCAGTTGCCGTTACAAGCTGAAGTCCTTCGAGGAAAATCAGCAGGAATATGAGCGACTGATGGCTGTGTTTCGCGCCCATAACATTCGTTACTTCCTTTATAACGGCGGTGGAGACTCTCAGGACACCGCGAATAAAGTCTCTCAGCTCAGCCAG
>Ga0160423_10002872_pt1 | contig 14362 bp, 10 predicted proteins | sample CRUFie14St8metaG_FD_108191 | JGI IMG/M metagenome (GOLD analysis project Ga0160423, IMG submission 108191) | Marine microbial communities from the Costa Rica Dome - CRUD Field 142mm St8 metaG | ecosystem: Environmental > Aquatic > Marine > Oceanic > Photic zone | place: Costa Rica: the Eastern...
GAACTGGGGAAAATGATTGAGCGGCTGACCGGCCATCCGGATCACTTGGATTTGATGGAGGAGCACCTAGGAGGTGGCGAGACGACATACGACCCTTCTTTGCTGCCCAGCACACTCGACGAACTACTGGAGCACCTCGAACCATGACCGAAGAACCACCACTCACGCACGCTGAGATCGCCGAGGAGGCCGTCTGGGCGGCCGAGCATGCCGCGAGGCCATGCCCGGCCTGCGACGGCTCAGGCGAAGCCCTCGGGGCTCTCGGGGGCCTCTACCATTACCGATGCCGCCACTGCGGAATCATGTTCCACACAGGAGACGACCATTGAACGAGTACCTGATACCAAACCGCACCGATGCACTCAGGCTTTCGGATTACTACTCGAAGGCGATGCGAGAAGATGTCAAGCCTCGCAGGGTCGATGAAAGGGGATTCGCGATCACAAGGCTCAAGGGCGTGCGATCGCAAGCGTTCGGAGGCACCCCGATCTGGGGGAAAGATATCAACCCGCTCATCGTGGAAGCGACGTACCGAACCCACGCGAGACTGGGGAAAGCCTCCCTGTTGAACTTCATCGAAAGCATGATTCACACCATTCCGGACTCCGGGAAGGCGTACCGAATCACCGCGCTCGGTCTCGTTGACGACTTCGGCAAGGACCGAGCGGAAGCTGCGTTGCGAGAGATCAGAGATGAATCCACCATCCCCGAACGAAGGACCGTCGCTGGTATCATGATCAGCTGCATCGGAGAGAAGAACCAATGAACCCGTTCTGGAATGAGCCTGTAGATTGTTGGTGCTACCGCGGATTCGAAATCGCAGTGACCGATGAGCGGGAAGAGGACACCTACAAATTTCACCACTACTACCGACTCGCTGGTGTGGAGGCCGATTGGATCCCGATGGACACCATGAGCCCCTACCGCAGCAGAAGAACAGACGTGCAGGAGTGGGTCGATGAAAACCTGTTGCATTCATCTCAAGGAAACCAATGACCAAGCCACAACAGATCACCGGAAACTCCATCGTTCTGCACGACAGAACTTCAATGCTTTCGTTCGTGAGGCAAATGGTGAAGAAGAACAACCTGCTCCCGATCGACGGGTCGCGGTTCCTCCACTCACCGTTTCACTTCAGCAGGTCGATCGTCACGATCTACCCGTTCACCGGAAGTCAGAACGTGGACTTCGAAATCGCAACCTACGCGGTGATGATTCAATGGCTGGATGACGTGGCCTCCGGATTCCACGGCGTGCTCGACATCACGAGCGATCCTGCGGAGCCGCGGTGGATTCCCCTTGTGTTCAAGATTCAGTCGCCGCCCATGACGTTCGACAACATCGAAGAGTGGATTTCGTTCTTCGCAGCAGACAGGCTGTTCGCGAAGAAGTACATGCACTCAAGGTTTCGAGGGAGGTTCTACTCCAACGAAACCGGGAAGAAGCAGTACGTGGATGCTGAAGACATTTCCTCGATCGTCTGGAGCGACGAGCCCGTCTACGCAGAAGCCTGCAAGGCAAAGTACGTTGAGATGCAGGATCGAATCGGCGTACACCTCCGCAAGTTCTGGTCTGCGAACCCAAGAGATATTTCCGAGGTCACGGAAGACGGCGAGTAATCACAGGTTCCCTGAGATGAAGCTCCAGACATCTGGCTCGCACATGGTCTGTCCGAGCCCCTGCTCAAGGCAGCGGACCTGCGCCTCGCTCAGATTCAAACCGTATACCTCGCTCACCGCATGAAGCATCTCGTGCAGGAGTGAAAGCCTTTGGATCTCGATCGGAACCGAGTTGTTTATGCGGATCGTGGGCGTTGGAAAGAAGATGAACTCTCCGAAATCTCCGTCCTCCATTGGACAGAAAACAACATCGACCCTTTGAGTACCGATACGAATGGTTCTCACTTCGGGACTTCCACCTTCTGGAATTTGCTCACCGGAATCAGAATCACAGGCTCTTCGTCTTGGTCGTCCCGCCTCTGCCATGTCCTTCCCCCCCACGTTCCCTTTCTGGAGTCTTCGGAATCTATCTCCGCGAAGTAGAGACCCTCTTGAAACCTCACGAAGAACATGGCCTTGCCGACCACGCTCGCGTAGAGAATCATCTCTTTCACCTTCATCGCTGAAAGAATCACGGTCGGATATTGATTGATCGAGATGTTCCTCTTCTTGAACTCCCCCCAACCCACTATCGAGTTGTCTCTGCAAATCACCCAATCCAACTTGTACGAAATCGGAAGCTTGTGAACGCGAAGATCCCAACACCGCTCGATCTCATCCCTTGCCTCGTTCTCGTTCTTCAGGTCTCCTGAAGTTTCGTACTGCCTTCTCATGTCTTGAAGTTCCCGGTCTCGTCCCGCCACTTGAGTTCTTCGTAGTCGCAGGAGTGGAATATGATTGGAGGTAGATCCTCATCGTCCGGCTCGGTCATCTCGCACTGCTGCAACAACGCGAAAAGTATTTCGTCTTGCCCCTGAACGTCGATGCCATCCGAGTCCATCAGGATCCTGATTCGATCGGCACTGTACACCGGGCCGATCCTTCCTCCCCGCGAGAACCAACCAACCAAGGCGTTTTCGATTCCTTCGACCACAATCATTTGAACCCCCCAACAGGTTCATCATCTGAACCGATACAAGCTGGAGGTACATTCATGCAACGAAATGAACCCGATGAGCCGACACTGTGCAAAGGCGGTACCGAGAGGCTGCTTTCCCTTGCTACTGAGTACTTGAAATCTGCACTTCGCATCGAATCACAGTTCCTTGCGGATTACCGCGGGGACGGAAACAGGGCCATCGACTCACTCCGATCGTTCACCGAAGATTCTCGGATGAGTGCCGACATCGAATCATACTGGCGGCCGTTCCGGGAGGTGCATGCGGCGGTCGCAGCCATCTCAATACTGAAATCGCAGCACGATCTGGCATCCGCAATGTCGCTCGCGATGGAGGACGGCGATCGCGTGAAGATGAGATCCATAGCCTCGATCGCGAACACGATGTCGAAGGAGTCTCTGGAGACCACGTTGAAGGTGGAGCGTGGCCTTGAGGATCTTTCGCGTGAGATGTAGAATCACGGGGCTGGTGGTGGCCGCCGCCGGCCGTCAATGAACAGCCCTCCGGAACGGTTTCCGGGGGGCTGTTTCCGAAGCAGAACTGCTATCATGGAGGAGCCATGGAATACCCAGAAGACAACCCAATCAGATCAGCCGTACTCGATCGCATGAACGAGCTTGGAGTTTCAAGGTACGCACTCGCAGAGCAAATGTATCGCGAGGGCGTTTGCGGCAGGGATGCAGTCTACCGGTGGCTTCGAGGATCCAACGACACCACCTCATATGTGGTCTCGCACGTCTTCACTGCTCTCGACATGCACCCGACTTCAAACAAATCCCGCAACTTCAATCATCGGTCTTGGATTCGAGAATTGAATCGAGGCTGACGGCCCTTGGAACCCACCGCTTGTTCCTGCGGTCCCATCGAAGGCCGCGATCCTGAGCCCACTGGTATCGAACTCGCGAGTACATGCGGTTGTAGAGGAACGTGCCGATCGTTCCCTTCTTCGGATCGAACTTCTCATCCACGAGATCCACGGCCGCCGTGTAGGCGGCGGCCGCGATGTCGTCGGCCGTCCACCCCGGGAAGTACCTTCGATGGTACATCGTTGTGCTCCACGCGAGAATCAGCCGGTAGTTCTTCGCAACCAGTTGCTGAGACTTCTCGGGGGTAGACCTTCGAGTTCGATCCGGGGTTCTCATCACGAGTCTCGCAGGTCATCGAGATACTCCTCAACACTCCTCACGTCGTTCATCGCGTTGATTGCGGTCACTTCGTCCCTCTCGACCCCGCGTACGTCCTTCCATGCGTGCGAGGTCTTCGCAAGATTGGAGATCAACGTGGTGTTCTGTTCTCGCCTGCTCTTGCGGAAGAAGTCCTCGACAATGGCGTCGTGAGCCTGACTTCTCGTGACGTTGTTCTCGCTTGCCAAACGCTCCAACGAATCGGCTAGGTGGCACGCGAGACGAACCACTCGGGATGGGCGACGCTTCATCAAAGGTCGCCCCCCTTGTCGGTGTAGTACTTCACCATCTTCCGCATGGCTTCGGTCATTGCATCAGTAGCCTTGCGGTGACGAGCGATCAAGCGGTTGCGTTCCGCTTCATTGTCAACCCCCTGACGCAGCTTGTCGTCGAGCTTTCGGATCTCTGCTCGCAGCCGGCGAACAGACTTTTCGGCCGACCTCATCCGAGAAACCATGGCCCTGCTTCCGTCCACGGTGTTGCGGACTTCGCGAGCCTGATCGTTCCGCTTGCCATCCTCGTAGCTCTTCGCCGATCTTTCGGCAGCCCGGACCCGGCGGCGAATCTCGTAGTAGTTGGTCGGGTACGGGTTGTCCGGTCCCTTGCCGAGATACCTCCTGATGATCGGTGCCTTCCGGAAGTCCGGGGCATCGTCTCCGAGCACGGCGGATCGGTACATGTCCATCGAAATGTCTGCCAGTCTCTCGGCAGTTCGAAGCGATGATCCGCCAAAGGTTCCCGCGAGATACCTCCAAGCCTCGGGCTGAAGATCCAAGTAGCCACGGTACGCTTCATCGCCACCAGTGATGTTGTTCAACAATCTGGCGGTTGCGTTCCAATCAATGCCGAACTGCTTCTTCGCAGATCCTATTTCCGAACGAACTTCTCCGCCGGGCTGCAACGGCTGGTCTCCGTAGAAGATCTGCCTTCCCTGCCAGTTCCTGTTGAAGCCCAAGTCAAGGCCAACGTCAAGAGCGTCAGGGAGAACCATTCGTGCCAGACCATGGGCAGAATTCAACGGCGTTCCACCAAGGGGGTTGAACGCGGTGAGCACATTGTTCGCAATGTCGAGGGTCACATCGAAGGGGTTGCGTCGGCCCATGCCAACCTGAACAAGTCCGGCTCCCATCAAGTACGGAATCTCAAGGCCATACTGAAGTCGAATCTTTCCGTACTTGATCTTGCCATTCTCGTCCCGGCCGTAGGGGATGATGATGTTTCGGCGACGTTCGAACTCGGGAATCTGTTCGAGGTAATCGGGAACGCCGTTGTCGTCCTCGTCCCCACCGCCAATCGCTTCGAGAGCCAGTTGTGAAAGCATTCCAAGCGAAGACAGGAACGTGAAAGCCTTTCGGGCAGGCCCCGTGCCAGACTTCAGGCCCTTGAACAGCTGCTGATAGCTTCGAACATTTCCGCCCACCGCCGCATTGAAGAATGCGTATACCTGAGACATGCTTCCACCAAGCTCTCCCTTCTTGGAGAAGTCAACGGTCAGGTTTCTTGCGAGCACACCAGCCTCTTCTGCTGAGACGCCGTTCTCTCGAAGGGTGACGTAGAAGCTGAACCTCCACATGTTGTCACCGAGATCGTTGAGCACGGAGTACGTATCGACAAAGTACTTCTTGAACGCCTCCTTGGATCTCCGGAGTTTGGCGGACGGATCGTTTGACGTGATCGCATTCATATCGGCAATCATTCCGTCAACCGTCTGAATGTCGAACCAAGCCTGCTTGCCGCCGATCCTGCGGAACTCATCCCAGTACTCGGCGAGTGGCCCCTCCGCCGGCAAAGTCTCGGACAACTCTGTTTCCGCTTTGGTCCGGACCTTGGCCCGCCACTCCGACCGAGCGATCGTCTTGAGCACGCTAGGCATTCTCTTCGCCATCTGTCTCACCATGTCCTTGGGGGACATAGCACCCTGCTCGAACGCTCCGAGAATTGCCGTCTGGCCGTCCAGCAATGGCTGGGTAAATGTGAATTCAATCGTGAACCATTGAGTCGAAGTGAATCGAATCAAATTCGTCATTGTTCGGAGTGGAGACAGAACGAGGTTCAGAGCGGCCTGCCCCCTTGAAAGGGTTTCAACTCCACCACCAAGACGCTTGACCAGCTCCTCATCCTCAACCTTGAGGTACACGATGTCGCCGCGGACGTACGTCTGACCGTCGATCTCTCTCGTCTCTTCGAGCCGAATGGGAAGCAGGCTGGGGTCGCTCGCGGGGTCCACCGTCGTGACCACGACTTGGTCGCCTTCCTCGTTGATCCGCCTCTTCTCAAGATCCTTCTTGGTAACGACTCGAAGGATCTTGTTTGGATACCTCTGGGCAAGTCGAAGCATTCGATTAGCGATTCGACTCTTGATCGCTTCGCCCTCAGTCACAATGCGATCAACGAACAGGGCCGGAACGGCACCACGAACGATGGCGTTCACAGTCTGCTCTGATTCCTTGCGGCCGAGAGTGAACTTGAGCTTGGCCCTCCTGCCCGTAGCCACGTCAACATCCCTCTGAACACCAGATGGAGAACCGCGACGCAGCCGGTCGATCACATCATCGACCGGGTCGGTGATGAATTCACGGCCATCAATCTCACTTGCCCCGCCCGTGACGTTCATGGGCACATACCACTTGTATCTTCCGGTGATTCGGTTGAAGTCTTCGTCGCTGATCAGGCCGGAATATCTGGCAATCTGTGCGGTCTCGTAGGAGATCTCCTGCATGCTCTCGGCAATCTCTTCGATCGCCGCAGCCTTGGGGTCGGCGGCGTGCTCTTCGAGAAGCCTGTTGGCTGTCGCGTCCGAAATGCCGCAGTTCAGCTTGTCCCGATCCTCCGCCTTGATGTCTTCTCGGAGCGAGTTGATCTCGCGGATTCTCGCGTTCCGCTCCAACGCATGCTTCGCCGCGAAGAAACGGCCGAGCTGTTCGTTCGAGATCCCGTACTCCTTCATCCTTTGCTGCACACGGTTCACCGTTCTCGTTCGGAACAGACGGCCCGTCTCCGCGATCTGCCCGGGAGCGAGTCGGATCAGATTCATGGGATCCAACTTCGCCGGCAACTTCCGTTCGGTCGCGGATTCAATGTCATCCTTCATTGATTGAAGAATCAGCCACTCGTCATGGAACATGATGCCGGCCTTGTTCCTGAACCATCTTGCGAAAGCCTTGGGGGCCGCAGACAACTTCATGCCCGCCTCCCTCTGAGCCTCCAGCTCTTGGCCGAATGTCTTCATGACCGACTCAATGTCCTTCGTCGATCGAGTCATGAAGTCGGTCAACGCAAGATCGCCGGCCTCGTCCTGAATCACGGGGTCTTCGAAGTCCATGTTCGTCGCCGTCGTCCAGCCGCCGAGGCCAGTCGGTTCCGACATCACGATGTCCCTGAGATCCTCCGCCCATTCGAGGGGCGATCGGAAGTCGGTGGGGTATCGGGCGATCAGTCGCCGGTCTTCGCCGACCCTGTCGTAGACAGCCACCGCCGAGGCCACGTCGCGATCGTCTCGCTCCACCTCGACCGCGTTCGACGGAATGCCGTAGGCAACCGCCGAACGCTTGAATGCGTCGGCCCTTGAGTTGAGGTCGGCGTCCATGTCGAACGAGGTCTGACGAGCCTGCATGTCAATGCGGGGCGAGTCGGTCGGGCCGGCCTCGCTGGTCGTGATCGCAGACTTGATCTGGTTCGGGTCGAACGCAATGAAGGTGTCGGGCTTTCCGACCTCGCGAACGATGATGCCGTCGTACCCAAGGCGACGCATCGTGTCGTTCATGAACTCGGCACGTTCCTGCACATCAACGGAACGATCGGCCTCACTCTCGAAAAGCTCTTCCTGAATCTCAAGGTGACGCTCGCCAAGCTCCCTCGCGACCGAGCTTCTGCTCATGTTGCGATCGACGATGAACGGATTCTCGATCTTCAGGTACACCGGCATGATGCTTCCACCATCCGGCGTCTCTTGCTGTGCAACCGCATAGTCCTCGGCGACAAGGGGGCTCGCCGTAAAGTAAGCACCAACGCCGAGCTGTCGGGAGATCGTGGTCCTGAAGCGATCGAAGTCTGACTGCGTTCCGTGGTAGACGGTGAGCGGCTTGCCGGTGTCGTTCACAACCTTCGAGCTGCCGAACCACCTGAGGAACTGGGGAGACTCCGGATCCTGCATCCGAGTCTGGAACTCGATGTCAACCGCATCGACCTTGGCGCGGGCCTGATCGAGAGCCGTTTCTACTTCTTCTTCGAATGCCCGGCGGCGGGACTCGATCTGCCGAATTGCGTGGTGTACTCGGAACGCTCGGCTCTTCCGGAGAGATGACGCAAGAGCGCGTCGTACTTGTTGGGATCCATCCCCAGCTTCAAACTCAATTGTCGAGCTTGCTCGGATCGCTCCGCCAATGTTCCCTCCGGCTTCAGCGACCGCTCGCTCCTCCGATCGAGAAAGCGATTGCCTCCATTCGGATCCTTCTGCGAGGTCGGTTGCGACGAATTCTTCGAGGAGTTGTTCTGCTCCATAGTCTTTCCTTTCGACGTAGATCCCGTCGTACTTACCCACGGTCACAGCGTCGGCCCCAATCGAAGCAGCCAACGCCTCGGTCTCCGGCATGTTTGGCCGAAGCTCCGTATTGTACACAACCAAGTGAGATCCCGCCGTGTCTTCAACCATGTTGAAGAAGGCACCTTCCCGGGAATCAACGAATTCCTGAATCATCTGAGTGTCGTCAGCGGATATCGGCCTGCCCGTCCGAGAGAAGATGACGACTTCTCCGACACCTGAATCCGGGTCAAGTGTGTGATACCAGTTGGTCGCGGAGACAGACTCCTGCCCAAGCGCGTGGCCGAGAAGGCGAAGCATGTTGGTCTGGGATTCTCTCGTAAGACCAAACAGTGAAAGGTTGAGGTTGGGACTGACTACGCCGTCGTAGTAGCCGGCGTTGCCGCTTCCATCTCTCGACATCCCCCATCCCATGTTGAACGTCTTCACACCCTTGTCGGGCCGGCGGCGAACCTGCTCGAAGCCTGCGGTCGCCTCGGTTGGGACGCCGGTCGTCGAGCCTTCGATGTCGCCAATCTTCCCGATCCCGAAGTGCTCGAACGGGCCGATCATGTCCGGATCCGGGCCGGCCATCTTCGCACCAGCCGCGGTGACGGGGTAGTAGCCGATCTCAGGTCTCATCATCAACGATGCGTACAACTGATGCACGACACTGTTCACCTTGCCAACCTTCATCGAACTCTCGACCCCAGCGTAATACTGGGCGGCTGATGACGCGGAGAAGAACGGGAACTCACCACCGCCCGATCCCGCGAGGTAGCCGAGCATCTTGTTGATCGGCCTCGTGATCATCATGCGAGCGGTGAGCAGTTGCTCTCGCTGCTTCTTGGTAAGGTCTGGATCCTTCAAAGCGTTCGTGATGATTCGCCGAGCTGCACGCTCCGAACCCATTTCTGCTCCGGAACCTCCGACCTCAAGGTTGGTCATCAAAACCTCTCGGGCCAGGACCGATGGCTGGAGGATGCGACTGATGCCGCCGTCTTCGCCAGCCTCGTTCAAGTCGATGCCCTTGAGATCCTCGCTGATCTCCACGACTGATGGGTGTTCAGCCCTTTCGAGCATGCGCACGGCCTTATCGAAAGACTCGTCGAACGTGCCACTATCTGAGAGATGACTCCACGGGAAAGCCTGTAGCTGCCAAGGCGTCCACGGCGTGAGTAGAACCTCGTCCTCGATTGTCGCCTCACCACGATTCGCACGGTCGAGCGAGGCCGCGTACTCCGGCGAAGATCGAATTCTCTTGTTGATCTCCTCGGCAAGCCTTGCGTTGAAGATCGCCGTGTATGCGTATGCGTACGGGCTTGAGAACACCTCGTTCTTGCCGGTGACCTTGCCCCCGGACCTTGTCCGGAACCCATACATGTACGCAACCCAAATGTCATTCGTTGACATTGGAAGATCAAAGTCCTCACCGGCAAGGAACGCCATGGTGTCGCCGAACGAGTTGGCCTTGAACGAAGGGGACTGCGGATACTCGCCACGCATCTCTCTCTTGACAAGAGATGCGGTCGCAGTTCCAACGCGGCTCATGCCGTAGTGCTCATGGTCGTGAGCGATGCTGTAGGCCCGAAGGAAGTTGTCATCGACCGGCGTCAACGGGCTGGTCGCCGACAACAGGTTCGAGATTCTTCGGATGTCGTTGGTTGGCGAGAAGATGGTTCTAGATCTGATGCCGTCGCCACTGGCCTCGTACCAGAACCTCTTGTCTTCGCGAAGACTTTCGTCCGCGAATGTGTCGTTGAGAAGTTCAGGATCCATCACGGGGAACGAACCCTTGATGGTCTTCTTGGTCAATGGCCGAACATAGTTCTTCGGCACACCAGTGAAGTTCGCATTGGTGAAGTCAGCCGCCGCCCCGGGCACAGCCTCGGGCGACATGGCCTTCAGATCCTTGATCGCCTGAGCCTTGATCGAATCCATGTCTTCGAGCGTGAACGTGCCGACCGGATACTCAACCCGAACAGCCCGCAGGGCTCGGTCGTGTGCATCGCGACCGAGGGCCAGGACAGGAGTCTGACCCGGCACATAGGGAAGCTCGAAACCGCCGGCACGAAGCTCGGGACTGATCGCGTCCCGCAGGTCTTCCGTCATGATCGCGGTCTTGGCCGAGTGTCCGCCGACGTGCTGGGCACGACGCTGGAACTCGTCAGGGCGATCCGGCCAATCCTCGACATCGAGGCCACGCTCGGCCGTCACCCACGAGGGGAACTTCACGATCTTCTGATCTGTGTACGGCCGATCCGACGGGTGGATGAAGTCCTCGTCACCGGGCGAAGGCAAAGTTCCATCCTCGCGACGAAGGTGCGACCCGTAGTTCACCCAAGAGTTCTGGGCTCGCGTCTCGGTCGTCATCGCAGCGCGGGCTTCCGGGCTGTACATCCGAACGTGCTGACGCCATGCGTTCTCTTCGCCTCGCGGCCCGAACTGGTGTCCTTCCTTGGCGTGGCCGAAGATGTCATGTACCGCTCGGAACAGGTCGTTCACGGTCTGCTTGTGCGGGTTTCCCTCGGAATCGAGAACCGTGCCGCCGGCAGGTCGAAGCAGCGGATTCGTACGAATCATCTCTCGCATCATCTCTGGATCAGAGCCGAACGAAGATTCCTGATCGTTGATCGACTTGAAGTAGTAGATGCGACGGTTCTCGCGAACGTCGTCCACCATCTCGCGGCTGTTCGCGTAGGGCTGACCCTTCGACCCCCACGGGATGATCTGATATCCGAGACCCTTGAGGTACTCGTACTGGACCACAGTCTCCTCGGAGAACTTGGCATAGCTAGAAAGCACGGAAGCATCGTTGATTGCACTGGGCAAACTGTCGAACAAGTCCGCGATCGCCTTGGACCTCGCAACGTCTACCGAAACCACACCCTCGACAGAGCTGCCGGGGTCGAGGCCGGGGTCGATACCCTGCGACTCGATGTAGCTTGACGCCGCGTCTCGCAGCTCCTTGTTCGGCTCGTGCCGACCACGCATCTGCGATTGAAGGTCGCCGGTGTCTTGAGCACTTCTTGAGAGAAGCCTCTGGCTGCGGCCGGACGTCAACGCATTCATCTGGGCCTGATAGTTCTGGAGAACCAGCGACTCCAGCTTGCCGCCACGCTTGCGAGACACGAGGCGTCGGAGGCGATCGAAGCCACGCTCAAGAATTGTGGCATCTTCGTCGTAGAGCGATCGCATTCCCGAAGCTCGGATGGCGCGGATGTCGGTCAGGGCTTCGGCCCGACCCTCACGGCGCATCTGCTCGGGCGTCATTCCCTCCACTGCCGCAAGCCCCTGAACCATTGCAAGGTTCTGGATCTCGGCGGTGTCGCCCATGCCGTCGAGGAACGTGTCCACCGCGGCGATCGCGGAGTCCTTGCCGCCCGGCAGGTCGCGGGCGTGGACATTCTCGTGCATCAGTGTCTGCACGTAAGAGTCGAGCAACGCCTTTTCGAGCTGCTTCCGATACCGGTCCTTGCCCTTCTTGGACTTGATGTCCTTGACGGATCGCTCCACGCCGGCCTGCTCGTCGGACGACACGCGGATACCGATCACGCCTTGAGAGAGGAAACCCTGACGGCCCTGCTCGGACGTGTATGTGATCACCCGCGTGTCGGGGTTCAGCTTCTTGGCGAACGCCAGAGCCTTGCGTGCAACGGCTCCGAGCTTTTCTTCTGGAACATGTACGAAGTCCGTCTCGTTTGTCTCGTTGACAGAGTCGAGGAAAGACTGCTCCTCGCTTACGTCGGTTTCTACAACCTCTTCCTCGATGGGAACGTCGCCCTCTTCAACTTCGGCCTCGCGAGTCTGAGCCTCGAACCTCTCGTCGGGATCAACCTCATCGAGAGCATCTTCCAGCTGTTCAATCTGCTGCTCAAGCTCCACCACCTCGGGGGATCCGGGATCCTGCTCCAACGCGATCTCATACCGCATCTGCAAGGCGGTGATCTCGGCGGAAATCTCTTCAGCGACCGCCTCCGAAACCACAGACTCGGCCGGGGTTTCGACCCCTGTTCCTTCGCCCATCTGGTTTTCGATCGCGGTGACCAGATCGGCCTTGGTCATTCGGCTTCTGCCGGGGATGCCCAGCTCCGCCGCCATCTGCATGAGCTTGGTTTTCTTCAAGGACGACAGCGGAATAGGGCCGAGTGCGGACACTGTGGAGTTCGCCACACTCTCCGCGACCGCGACATCTTGATCAGTCACAGGCTCTGCGGCCGTGTCGATCTCTTCGATCATCTTGCGAATGTTGGCCTTGGCGTCCTCGTTCAGCGGCCGGCCTTCGCTGTCAATGCTCCGTTCGAGCATGGCCTCCAGCTCGGACTTCCGATCAGCAGACTCCGCCTCCTGCTGGGAGGCGGCGGCCGCCTTATCGACGACCGCACCAATTCGCTGCGAAAGATCCTTGCGTACGATTCCGTCGAGGTACTTCTCATCCCCGGGCAGGAACAGGGCGAGATCCCGAATGGTCATCGAGCCCTTGTCGCGGATGGCCCTCGCCAACTGCGGGGCAACCTCGTACAGACGCTTCGCCATCGCGTGCATCTGGGAACGCTTCATCAGGCGAAGGCCAGGACGAGAACCGCCGATCTCGGGGTCCACGTCCCGCTCTCCACTCAGCACGTACTCCTTGTCGGGCTCGCTGGGAAGCAGGTTGGCTTCGCTTGCTGCGGCCACCGCCTGCTCCTCGCTCATCTCGGTGTCACGGGTGTCGCCGAGGGCGGCCCTCAGGACGCCCGCAGCGTCCTCCTGAGCCGCTGCGGCGTCTGGAGCGGCCTCGGCCTCAGCCGCGGCCTCAGGGGCCTCCTGAGCCCCTCTGGGGCGATCCTCGCGGAGACGCTCGATCCCCTTGAGGAGGGACTTTGCGTCGCTCTCGGAGACCCCCAGCTGCTCCAGAGTGGCTTGGACGCCGGACAGATCCTGCGGCGTGGCGACCCCCGCCTGAATATCGGCTCGAAGATCGGTTCCAGCACGGCCTGCGGCTCTGGCTTTCAGGCCGGAGCCAACGCTGCCGATGCCGCCGCCGGCAAGGCCCCCGTAGATAGCACCCTTCTTCGCGGCCTCCAAGACCTCTTCGAGCGTGACCCCTTCGATTCCCCCGATCCCGCGGTAGGAAGCGGTGATGGCCTGCTGGAAGGCTTCGGTGAGGGCCTCTTCGGAAGCCTCGCTCATTCCGATCAATCCAGCACCCTTCAATGCGGCGACACCGGCCGACGCATTTCCGGTCTTGAGGGCTTCCACGAAAGCCTTCTGCGTGGTCTTTCTCAACGACGCTTCGACGCCCTCGAAACCAATCTTCAGACCCTTCGGAATGACGAAGCGAAAACGCTTTCGAACCACACCGGGAATCTTGTTGAAGACGAACTCCGCGCCGCCTGCAACAATCCCCAGCGAAGCACCAACCTTGGGGTCGTAATCCAGACCCTTTTCCTTCGTGTATTGGTAGTAGCCGTCGATCGAGTTTCCGGCAGCCGAGGTCACCATCGCACCCATTGCAACCATGCCGGCCGGGCCGCCCAGTGCGGCACCGGCAACCGTCGCGAGCACCTGCCCTGCAACCTCGCCGGCCTCGCGAGCGGTACCCTGCGGGTCGTAGAACATGTCGTCTACTTCTTGGCCTTGCAGGTTACGGAAGCCCCGCTCTCCGTCGTAGGTGATCAGCCCCGACTGGAGCTTGCCACCCTCATCCAGCAAGAACTCTCCGATCGTACCCTCGCCGTCGTAGAGAGGAACAACTCCGTCGAAACCCATAATCTCAAGGGCTGGCCGCTGCAAATAATCGGGAAGCATCGACACGGCACCGCCGACCGTTGAGAGGATCCCACCCGGCAGTACGTTGGTGATTGCACGGCGAGCACCGGTCGCGCTGTCTGCAATTGATTCTCCGAACGCATCAATGCCTGCCTCAAGAGGCGTCGGCATGGCTTGGTCCGTGAGGGGCAGACCGATGTCGCCCAGAAATTGAGTGACAGGACCACGCTGGTAGACGCCAGACTCTTGAGGCTGAGGCGTCTCAGGGATCGCACCACCGGGCCGAGACGC
>Ga0160423_10002873_pt1 | contig 14360 bp, 6 predicted proteins | sample CRUFie14St8metaG_FD_108191 | JGI IMG/M metagenome (GOLD analysis project Ga0160423, IMG submission 108191) | Marine microbial communities from the Costa Rica Dome - CRUD Field 142mm St8 metaG | ecosystem: Environmental > Aquatic > Marine > Oceanic > Photic zone | place: Costa Rica: the Eastern...
GAAGCGTAAGGAATGGCGCCAAGACCAACGCCGGTGACCACCACGGCCACTGGGAGCATGCTGCGGGAAGAGAAACGCTTGGACAAGGGCCGGATGAGCCCCCCTTGCACAACGATTCCGGTCAGACCAATCACTGCAAACACCCGTCCGTTTTGCGCTTCAGTGAAGCCCAAACCTCCCGCGTCAGGTGACATTTGTGTGAAGAGGATGAACACCGCGTGCATGATGGTGAAACCAAAGCTGTACAGCATCGTGACCAACAGCAGTGACCCAATGGCTGGGGCTCGCATCGAGGTGAACAGCCGTGTGAAAGAGGTCTTCATCGTCCTCCCCCAATCCAATTTTTCTGTTTGAACACGTGCCTCTCCGGGCAGCGATTCCGGAAGGCGAGTGCGGGCCAGAAGGAGCGACACGATGGAAAGCGTACTGGCCACCAAGCACGGCAGCAGATAGGGATAAGCGTCGAAGATGGTGCCTTCGAAGATCGTCCACCGCTCTGCAGGAGCGGAAAGTTCCCCCCCGATAAACGGCCCAAAGGTGAAGCCCAAACCAAAGGAAGCGCCGATCAATCCCATCCGGCTTGCCATTTGGTCGGGTCGACTGATGTCACCGATGTAAGCCCGTGCAACGGCGATGTTCCCGTTGAAGAAACCGGCAAGAAACCTCGCGACGATGGCTATGAACAGCGTTGGGGCCAAACCAAAGAGAGCGAAGCAAAAGGTGTTCCCGATCAGTCCAACCATCAGGATCGGTCTGCGGCCAATGCGATCAGACAGGCTGCCCCACAAGGGCGCGGAGAGAAATTGGGCCATGGGATAGGCGGTCATCACAAGCCCGACCCACAGACCAATGGCTGTGATGCCACCCTCAACCGCCAAGTCTTCGACAAGGTAAGTCAAGAACGGAATGACAATGCCGAAGCCAATCATGTCGATGAAGGTGACCAGAAAGAGAATCAGGAGTTGACCTCGAACAGTTTCCTGTTCGGGTTCGTCCATGCCCACTGGAAAACCGTCCGGGGTATCAATCCGCTCCCTGTCTCATACCGGCCGAACGCTGGATGATATCTCCGGCGTTAGGCGGTCGATGATGCCGCCCAGCCGCTCAACCAGGCTGGCCTTTTGCTCGTGTTTGATGAGCGCATGTTCCATAACTTCGTCGAGCGTGTCCACGGGGATGACCTCGACTTTCCCTTCCCATTGGTGGTCAAGGACGACGTCCTGAAGATTGGAGCGCGGAATGATGACCGTGCGAACGCCTGCATGCCCAGCGGCCTCGATCTTGGCCGTCACTCCGCCAATGGGCAACACTTCACCTCGGACGGACAGCGAACCCGTCATCGCCAAATCTTGGCGGATGGGGATGTTCTCAATCGCGGAGATGATGGCCGTGGCAATGGTGATGCTGGCCGAGTCGCCGTCCACACCGTGTGTGTCCACAAACTGAATGTGAATGTCGTAGTCGGAAACGTCCTTGCCTGTGAGTTTCTTGACCACAGCACTGACGTTGGTCACGCTTTCCTTGGCCAAGTCAGACAAGCCGCCAGTAGCGTGAATTTTTCCACCGCCACCCTGCGAGGGCGTCACAAGCGCTTCCACGGGCAGCATGATGCCGCTGAAATCGGAGAGGCCGGAATTCGCACCAAGCACAGCAAGGCCATTGACGCGGCCGATGCGCTCGCCTGAGTTCACCAGGAGGCTGTAATCGCGACGGCGTTCGATCATGCGATCGGCGACTTGCTGCTCGAGCGGCTTAGCGATGGAGCGTGCACGGATGACGTGTTCAGCCGTAACGAGTTCCGCTCCGTCCTCAACCGCCAAGTCCCCGGCGATACGCACCAGCCCACCAAGCTCACGAAGGCGAAGGCTGAGTTTTCCTCGACGACCTGAGCGTCGCTGCGCTTCCTTGAGGATGGCAGCAACACCGCCTACGTCGAAGTGGGGAATCTCACGGAGCGTGTCTTGGTCCCGATAAACCTCTTGCGCGATGAAGCGGATAAGGCGGCGACGGTTACGTGCGGTGTCAGGCATCTCCGAGTTGACGTAGACCTCGTAGCCGTAGCCTCGGATACGGCTTCGTAGTGCTGGGTGCATGCCTTGGATGGCATCCAAGTTTCCTGCTGCGATCAGGATGAAGTCGCAAGGGACCGGCTCGGTTTTGGTGAGGGCTCCGCTGGAACGCTCCGAGCGACCGGAGACCGGGAACGCGCGCTCTTGCATGGCGGTGAGCAGCGCCTGTTGCTCTTCGAGCCTGAGCAAGTTGATTTCGTCGATGTACAGCACGCCCTTGTGCGCACGGTGGATGGCACCGGGCTCAACACGCTCGTGTGCCGGAGTTTCCATACCACCTGATTGGAAAGGGTCGTGACGGACGTCTCCAAGCAAGGCTCCTGACAGGGTCGCTGTGGCGTCGACAAAGGGTGGAAGTTCCTTGGTGTCGTGCTTGACGAGCACCTTGGGAATACGGCTCTCGTCTGCAGCACCCAACCGTGAGCGGAGGAACATGTACCCGAACGTCAGCAGGAACATTCCGAAGAGCAGGGTCACGATATCGCCACTCTGGAGGGTTGCGATGGCGAGAAGGAACGCGATGGCGACGAAACCAATGAGAAGCATGCGCTGAGTTTTCTCTCGCTGGACGCGGATGGCTTCCTTCTGTACCTTCACGATACGGTCGCCTCGACCGGCTGGCACAGAGCGTACGCGAGGTTCATTCTCGTCCTCTTCGTTTGGATACACGAGGACGTCTTCAAGGGCGTCTCGAGGCAGGAGCTCAGTCATGGACCTTGCGAGCATGGATTTGCCCGTACCCGGATCACCGATCATCAGCATGTGGCGTCGTTGTTCAGCCGCCTTTCGGATGATGACCGAGCCGGCTTCTTGGCCGATGACCTGATCCACCAAACGGTCAGGAACGGGTACCTCCTTGGTCGAGGTCATGCCGATCTCATCAATCCACACTTCAACGGTGCTCTGCAAGACCTCGTCACTGGGCTGCCCGAGTACAGCTTCGTCCGACGGGTCGTCGGATTCTGCAGACCAGACGGTGATCTCGACGTTATCGTCGAGCTCTAGGGTAGCCTCGACGAGACCTTCGGCCTCATCCATGGGCTCACCTGAAATTCCGTCGGTGTCTCCGCTCACGGGTTGTCCAGCATTCGCCTCCCCTTTGAGGCTTTCAGCGGCGTCATAGGTGACGTCGTTTCAGCGGCTCACTGGTGTTGGTCCAGATATTGTTGACCGTAGTAGGCCCACTGCTCCATGGTCCAACCCGCGGGAAGACCCGTCGCAGGGAGCGGCGGTCCTGCTTGAACAACCGGTGCTGGCATCGGGGGCATGGCGGGGATTGCTGGCGCCATTGGCTGCTGGAAGATGGCTTGTGCACCTCCATACATCGAGTTGGCCACAGCGTCCGATGCAGGCAAGGCTGCCGCGTCCCACTTGGGCTGCTCCATGGAGCCGCGGCGCCGCGTGAAGAGAACGCCAAGCAGAGCGGCGAGGATCAACACACCGAGGATGATGAGAATGACGTCTGTGTTGAATCCGGCGTTGCTGTCGAGGTCGGCGTTACCCTGAACGTTGTCGCCGGTGCAAACAGCGCGTGGGTCTTCGCAGGCGGTTGCCAAATCGGCCTCGAGCAGAGCGAGTTGATCCTCCATGACGGTGGTGTCACCTTCAGAGGCCTCAATGTCAGACTTGAGGGCCTCAATGCTCGATTCAAGCTCATCAATGTGCGCCGTGAGGGTCTCGACGTCCATTTCACTCGGACTTGGAGCCTCTTCAGTGATGCGCCAGTACACCGGTGACATGAGCTTGTATTCTTCACCGGTGTCGTCAGTCGCAAGGACGTTTCCGAGCTTGACGTCATCGTTGTATTGGAGGCCGTACGGGCGAACATCATCCCAAGCGAGTTCGATGGTCCATCCGCGCTCAGAGGCGGTCACGTCGAGCGGGTAACTGACCTGATTGAGGCAAACGCCCGTGTCGCCCTCGCACACCTGCCACATCGTGATGAGGGTCGTGAAGGTCGGCGCGTTCTCGGTAAGGAAGAGGTTAGCCGTGGCCACTTCGCCCAAGTAACCGTTGTCGAGGCTGACCGTCATGTACCCGGTGTCTGGATTCTTTGAGGCCGAGAACGGCTTGGAGTCGTAGACGTCCACCATGATGGTGTAGGAGCTCGAGTCATACTTGTCCTGAGCCGTGATGGTGATGGTCTGGGTTCCGAGATCTTCGAATTCGACGGTCATGAGGCCGGTGAACAAATCGAAGCGGGCGGCCCCGTTCTCGCTTGGCGTCACCACGATGAAGGCTGGATCGTCGTCGTCGATGTCGTACACCAGGCTCTGAATGTCGTACACGTAGGTCTTGTCGCGTTTGAGTTCGAGCGAGGCAAGGTCCCCAAGGTCCATTCGAGGCGCGTCGTTGACTGGGGCAATCTTGAGCACAATGGTCTGATCAGCGGTCTGAACACCGTCGCTGGCGCGTAGGGTGACGGTGGCTCGGCCGTTGACGTCGTCGTCCACCGTGCTGTAGGAGAGAAGGTCACCTTCGAGGCCGACGTTGAACACCTCAGGGTTGGAGTTGCTGACGATGGACAGCGTCAAGCTCGAGGAATCGACCGCCGTGCCGTCCGAATCCGTGTCGAAAACGTACGGGAGCAGGGCAAGATTCCCTTCTCCACCTTCGTCGACGGTGCGCGTTGGCAAACCTTCCCAACGGGGCTGACCGTTCTCGATGACGTTGAAGAGCAGCGTGCCGTAAGGGAGGTTGCTGTTGGAGTAATCCTCACCGTCGTTGACCGTGACTTCAATCCCATTTTGACCAAGCGGGCAACCGCGGAGGTCGTCAAAGGCAAACAGCACCTCGATTTCCTGTGTGGTGGCGTCCCAGTTGAGGAAGGATGGGGACGATGAGGTGACGCTGAGTTCTGAAAGGGCCGATTCACGGTCCTCAATGTGCCCGACCATGCTGATTTTGGTGGGCTCGTCGCACATCACCGTCGGCACGGGTTCGGCCCAGATGGTCGGCAGTGAGTTGGTCACCGTGATGCCGTCGCTTCCCAGCACGATCTTCCAATCGGACGTTTGGCTGCGGGCGTCGATGGCCCGAACGCGGAGATCGTAGGTGCCGGCTTCCATGTCGGTTGAGCTGGCGAAGGTGTACTCGCGGCCTTCGTATGCAGACCCCGCGAAGACCACGTCCTCACCACCGCTGATGCCGTCAGCGGACCAGGTGGCCGTCCCGGAGGGACGGGTCTCCAGCTCAAAGGTGGTGCTGGATATGGTGTCCACCTCATCGTTCGCATCGGCGCGAACGGTGATGAGCACGTCATCGCCGCGTTCCACTGACGTGGGGCTGATCTGAGGCGTGAGGGCCACAGGGGGACGGTCGTGGTCAAACTGCGTGCTTATGTCGTTGTTGGAGCCGCTCATGTCACCGCTTAGACCGGTAAGGCGAGCACCAAAGGTGGCCTTCCAGGCGTTGTCGGAGAGCACGCTGGTGTCGAAGTTGGTCGTGTAGGTGTGGGTGCCGGTGGTCGCGACGGTCGCTGGCAGGGATTGAGTGCCACCAATGGTGACCTTGTTGACACCGTTGCGGTAGTAGAATTCGACGCCGCCGCCATCGACGTAATCGAGATCGCCCATGTTACGAACGGTGACCTCGAGGTCGACGGTGTCGCCTCGGATGTAGGAATCAGCAGCAGCGTCGTTGGTTACTGTCAGACCGGTGAGACCGATGTCCATCTTGGGGCCCATGTTCGAGTCGGCCGCGCTCAACACGCTGCGGTGCGTGGTGTGGTCGCCGTCCATGAGGGCCGCAACGGTGAGGAAGTTCTCAGACGCGCTCACACCGCCGCCTGCGCGGACGGTGCTGATGGGCACAGACCACGACGTGGTCACGGAGTTGCCGTTGCTGAGCGTGACGGATTCAAATCCATTTCCAGCACCGTTGAGGAGCCACCGCTGGAAGACGTTGTGAGGGTGGAGGTTGTTGGAGTTGGAGTACACTTCAGGTGATGTTTCCTCGGCGACAGCGGCGTAGATGTAGACCGTTTTGCTTCCCGAGCCAAGGTAGGTCGCGGTGATGTCGATGTCCATGTTGTTGCCGTTCTCCGACTGGGCAATGGAGAGCGAGTAATCGTTCGCGTTTTGCATGTTGCCGCCGCTCTGATAGAAGGAGTCGTAGTTCTGACCGCCGGAGGTGTAGTACTGGCCAGAGGCCGCGTCCCCGAAGACCGTGGTCGGGTATCCAGAGGGGTTGATGTGCGCACGTCGGTTGATCGGTGCTTCGGATGGCCAGCCCGTTGACGAAGACTCCCAGAAGGAAATGTAGGTGAAATCCTCGGACGTCGTTCCGCCGCCGCCGTTGGTGCCGTAGAGGTTGTGCAGGTTGGTCGATGACGTTTGGCAAGGGCCACACCAGTACGCACCCACGTACTCGGCGAAGACCGGGTGACCAGGGCTCGTCGCAGACATGACCACAGGTGTGCTCTCCAAGTCCTCAGGTCCGTCAATCAAGACTGAGGAAAGACCAACGGAGAGGCTGCCGAGCATCAATGCTACAAGGACGAGGGCCACCGTACGCAATTGATTCATAAATTTTGGACGACTGTGAGACTTATCAAACATTGCGCGTGGTGTCCCAGTTCCGAAGAGGTCAAATCAGAACCTACGAAAGCACAGCCATGACGCATGGTGTGGTGGCTTTGGTTGCGCAGGACGGCCGAACATGGACCGTGAACGTGGTAAACGAGAACGTCAAAATCAAGGGACTGGGCGTCTTTAACCCCGCTTCAGTGATGGAGGACCACCCTGTTGGAAGCTGCGTCGTTCTTGCAGGCAAGGAATTAACAATCCTGCCCGCAGGTCTTGCAGAACTACGTCGCGGCATGACGAGGCGCGCGCAAACCATAGGCGACAAAGACGCAGGAATTTTGGTTGCAAAGTTGGGCATCGGCCGCAACGATACGGTCCTTGAGGCGGGGCTTGGAAGCGCAGGTTTGGCGTTGCACATCACGCGTGCGCTAGGGCCCTCCGGACACCACATCACCATCGAGCCGCGCGAGGAGCACGCAGAGGTCGGACTGGGCAACTTGAGCCAGGCAGACGTTGCTTGGCCTGAGGGGCCGCGTCACTCCCACATCAACGGGATGGCCGAGACCTCTGTAGAGGAGGTACAAACCATCGCACCGGATGGCCTCGACGCTGTCGTGCTTGACATGGCCGACCACACGCCGTCGGTTGCAGCGCTTGCACCACTTTTGCGTGTGGGGGGACGCATGGCCTGTTACTGCCCCGTCACCAGCCAACTCGAGCGGGCATGGGACGCATGCGAAGCCGCTGGGTTGGCGGTGGATTGGGCAGGAGAGATCATGGAACGACCGTGGAGCCGTGCCTCACGAGGAGGTGTTCGTCCATCAAACGGACCGTTCGGACACACGGCATTTTTGCTCATTGCACAGCGACGTTCCGCTTAGGGCAAGACACGGATGCTTGACTGGCAGGTCGGGCACGTGAACCTAAACGGAGGCTCGCTACCCGCAGGCACGCCCAACACCGCATCACAACTCGGGCAAGCCACCCTATTCCCGTCCTCGATGCGCGCTTCATTGTGACCGAGATCGACGGATTCCTCGTCGGGCTCGTCGTCGATGTCCTCCTCCACGGGTGCTTTCGAAGTACGGCGAATTCGAAGCAGGCCAAAGAGCAACAACGCAACGACCCAACCCGAGGTCAGTCCGATCAGGGAATCTTGGTTGCTCAACTGGGCCACCCCGAGATCAAGGCCTGAAGGAGGCAAAGCAGGCCCAGGTAAGTCAACATCGATTGTACCACCACTGTCCGTCCGCTCAATTCCGGCCAAGGTGTAGGTGGCAAGGACCTCAGGCGCTGCGCTTGACGCACTGGTGGTCAAACGGACCATTTCAAGCGTGAAACGAGCGGACGCTCCCGGCTCAAGCGAGAAACTGTTCGTTCGGGCACCGTCCCCGAGCCTCACCCATGTGGTTTGGAGATAGGCCAAGTTCGATCCGGCAAGTTCCAGCTCACCCTCAGCCACGGCATTGGCCGTGTTGGTGATTCGAACCACAGTCGTGGCCGAACCGCTGGTTTCTATCGACAGCGAGTTGTCTTCAAGGACGACCTCGATGGGGCCTGCCTCAGACCAAGACGCCAGAACCGTTAGGACGACAGCGTCGCTGGCCACAACATCCGCTCCGAGGGCGCCAATTGCGCTACGAACGCTGATGTTCAAGGCGACGAGCCCGGCCGGAGCGCTTTCGGGGACGGTACATGACCAAGCCAGAGGCTCGCTTGAGCCGCTCAGGTTGACCGGGCCGGGCAGCACACATGTGGCGCCAGACGCGGAGAGGGTCAACCGGTCATCAACGCGGCTGGAAAGACGGAGTGTCCCTGTGACCGTGCCTCCAGCCTCAACATTCGTGTTGTCTGCGTCCATGACGACGGTGACTTGCTGTGTGCGGTACACCACAGATTGAACCACGGAATCAGACACCGCGCCGTCCAGTGAGGAGTTGGCCATCAGGATCACTTGAAACACTTCTCCATCCTGAGCAGACCCGTCCAGAGCAATCTGCACCGGTACAACCCTGCTATCGCCCGGGGCGAGGGTGACAACGTCTTCCCCGAGGGAGATCGTCAGGTCCTTGCTGCCAAACATGGTATAGGCGTTCAACACGAAGGTCGCCGTGTTGGCCCCCGTGTTGACCACGGTCATGGTGGTCGTCACCTGAGCGAGGCCCCCCAACGTCGGTGCTCCGGGGTGTGGCGTGTCGATGTCTTGTGGCGATGCTTCGCCTTGGCCGTTTCCTGAGGTGGCGACCACGTCAACACCGCGACGTGAGGAGACTTGCACCGCCAACTCCAGCGACCACGAGCCATGGGTGCTGTCGGTGAAGGTCAACGTAACGTCGTGGTCACCAATCGTTGCTTCGGCGCTCGCGACCACGGCAAGGGTGAGGGTCAGCGATGGAGCGGTAGATGAGAGCTGGAAAGAAGACGCTTCGGACAGGTCGTCGAGGGTGACGCCACCCGGGAGGCCGGAAGTGCTGAGCGAGACGTCAAGGTCTTCTGTTCCCGTGCGTGTGAGGGTCACGTTCAACTCCGTGGTGCTGCCTGCCTCCACCACCACACGAGCGTCGCTGGGACCCTGCACGGTGAGTGCCGCATGGTCCGCGGGAGTGAGTTGAACAATTTCCGTGACCACACCATGAACTGTGGAGGCTTCGAGGGCCAATGCACAGGGTTCCGCTGCGTCGACGTTGGTTTCAAAGGACCAAACACCCGTCGTTCCTGCATCCACGGTTTGGGTCACGGGGGATTGCATCAACGTCGACATGCGCCCATCGCAGGCAGGTAGCGGCGGTGAGGGTCCCATCAACGTCAGCGTGACGCTCACGGCGTGGGAACCTGCATTTTGGAAGGTGGCCTGCCACGGGGTCCCAGCATCGACGTCAACCTCGACCAATGTTGGTACAGCGAAGGTCGTGTCCACGCGCTCATCGACCACGAAGCCGATGGTGCGGCTGACTTGCACCGTGCTGTCGTTGGCCCATGAGGCGATGAGCTCAACCTCACAGACTTCTTGCACGCCAGACGGCCATGATGATGCGGGAGGCACTTCAACCGAAAGGCCCACCGTCACGGTTTCTCCGGGCGCACTGAAGGAAGTCGTCAGATCCAGCAGGTCCCAGACGCAGTTCGCTGTTCCAGATGCGCCGAGTTCCCACGCCCAATCCGCCGCTGATGTTCCGGTGTTGACCGCGTCAATGGAGGTCGTCGAAGCCCGCCCAAACGGCAACACTTCGGACGAGTCGATGTTTCCAATGGAGAGGTCGGGGACCGCTTCAATGCGCACAACGAGCGTGCTGCTCGTGGTGATGTTGCCTTTGGTGGAGGCCACCACAAGGTCAAGGCCGACGTCTGCAGGCATCGCGTTTGGAGCCACTTCAAGGCGCAGCGTTGCGGTCTGTGTCCCAAACGCGCTCACGTTTTCGAGCACGTCATCGCTGAACAGGGCGAGAAGGTCCCCGCCCACAACGGCAGAGGTTGACGCGCCGGAACCGCTTGCTGTCCATGGATAGGTCCATGCCGAGGTCGCGTTGAACACCGCGTGGGCCGCGGCCAGTTGCAAGGTCTGACCTGCGCTGGCGTTCACACCGGTTGGTACAGCAAGACCGACGGGGGAGCCACCGTGGATGGCGGCATGGAGGGTCGCTGCGGCGAGGTAGGAACCATGCAAGGAGGGATGCGATCCGTCGCTGCTGTAGAGGTCGTGGAACAAGGTCCCGCTTTGATCAGGATCGGTGCCTGACGCCAGGATATCGTCGTGAATCTTGGCGAACGCCAGACCCACGGGAGCCACGTATACTGAGGCCGTGGGGTGTGCTGCTGTGACGTTGTCTGCGTAGTCAAGGTACCCTTGCAAAAGATGGTCGTTCATGGCCGTGAAGTTGGGATAACGCGCCGTGTTCATTGAATCGCCAGAACGACGACCCCACGTCATCATCAGCATGAGGTCAGCGTTTTCGTCTTCCACCCGCTCACCCAACGCAACGGCTGCATCTCGGGAGTCGGTCCAATCCGACTGCGTGCGAGGGAACCCCGGAATCTGAGACTGGTCTTGAAGCACCACAAGGTCCCAGGCCTGGTTGCTCAGCGACGTGTTCCAAACATCCCCACTGGCGTTCACCTTTGCGCGGTGTCCTTCGAAGGTCATGCCACCACCGGTGTTTGCAGAAACGTTGGCGTCTCCAACCTCCCTCAGAAGGTCCTGCACAAGCCCATCAAGGCCATTGGCAGCCGTGTAGGAATTGCCATACATCAGCACCTCGAACGAAGGTGAAGTTGTGTCGTTCGTTGTTTGGTTGTTGGAGACGTTCTCTGAACCGCCTGTGGACGACCAGTTGGCCCAGAAGCCCGCCAAATCGGGGTTGGCGTTGATGTCGAGCAGCATGGTATCAACCACGTTGCCGTCGTTGTGGACAGGAACCGTCACGTCCACTGTATCCCCTGGCTGGAGGACCACGAGGCCGCCGTTGCCCGCTCCTGATGCCTCGATGCGCGGAGCGTGGACATCAGCCACTGAGAGAGCGAGGGTCAAACGGGTTTCGGCAGTACCGTCAGCGTCGGTGACGACGATATCGACCGTGTCCGCATGAGCAGGGATACCGGCGCCGTCCAAACGAACCACAATCGTGGTGTTCTTGGACCACGTCGGGAAGACGTTGGTGACGCTTGCATCGAGCGCCAAGACCTCCCAAGACGAGTGAAGAGAGGCATTGTCCACCTCGACGTCAAAACTGTCGATGGAGGAACCGTTGTTGGTGATGGTCAGCGTTACGTTGGCTGCGGACCCAGGCATCAGGACCACATGCTGAACGTCGACCGAGAGGTGAATGGCATCGTCTGCTGCAGCTGAACCGATGACTGGACTGAGGCTGACCAACAGGAGCGAAACCACAAGCACGACGGCGGAGCGGCGTTCTGTCGTCATGGGGACCAAGGGTGCCTCGCGCCGATGCCTCTTGAGCCCACCGCAATTTCGGCCCTGTGAACCTGCGCTTCGCTTCAAGAGCGGAGCGCGTCCAGAATGCCTTGGTCTAGAGCCTCCCATGGGAAGGTGCCATCAGCTCCGGCATCGCGACCAAAGTGGCCGCCTGCAGCCGTTGGAGCGTAAATGGGTTTGAGCAGATCCAGGCGAGATGCAATCAAAGCAGGTCGGAAGTCAAAGACCTCACGGATGAGGTCAGACAGGGCCCTGTCGTCCATTGATGCCGTCCCAAAGGATTCTGCGCGCAGGCTCACCGGTTCAGCGACCCCGATGACGTAAGCTAACTGGATCTCGCATTTCTTGGCAAGGCCGGCTGCAACCACGTGCTTAGCCGCCCAACGGGCCGCATATGCCGCCGACCGGTCGACCTTTGAGGGGTCCTTACCAGAGAAAGCTCCTCCGCCATGTCGGCCCATGCCGCCGTAGGTGTCGACGATGATTTTGCGACCGGTCAGGCCTGCGTCCGCGTGAGGTCCACCTGGGTCCGCGAACCGACCTGTCCCGTTGACCACCAGTCGGTAGTGCTCGGGGAGCAAAGCGGCTGGGATGGCTTGCTCGACCACCTTCTCGCGCACCTCGCGCTCAACGAAAGCGCGCTCTGCCTCCTCACTGCCGTGCACCTCGATGAGGGCGTCATCGTGCTGGATGGCGATCACAACCGTGTCCACCACAGGCGCTGAACCGTCTTCGTAGCGTACCGTCACCTGAGACTTACCATCAGGGCGCGCCCATGGGAGGATGTTGTCCTCACGGACCGCTGTGAGGCGTCGGGTCAGGCGCTGCGAAAGCGCGGCAGCGAGCGGGAAATATCGCCCCCTGAGCTCGCTGTAGGCCTCGGTTTCATCGCATGCATAGCCGAACATGAGGCCCTGGTCGCCGGCGCCCTGATCGGCTCCGAGGTCGTTAACGCCCTGTGCGATGTTTGCGGCTTGTGTGGTGATGTGCACGTGCACGTCCGTCAAATCCGGATTGGTCGCGTCCATCCCAATCGCATGATCGGTGTAACCGATGGCTTTGGCGGCCGAGCGAGCGAGCGCTTCGTAATCCGGTGCCTCGCCGCTGAGCGAAACCTCACCAGCGAGCACGATGATGCTCCTCTCGGGCGCACCTTTGACCAAGGTCTCTACCGCAACGCGGGCATGCGGGTCAACCGCCAAACAGGCATCGACGATGGTGTCAGAAATGGCGTCGCAGAGCTTGTCAGGGTGACCTGAGGTCACCGATTCAGACGTGAACAACTCAACGGTCATGGCCGAGGCGCTGGAACCGACGCATATCAAAGGTCGCCTTGGAGGACGGCAGGGTTCACGACGATGGCTTGATGAGCGTCGGAGGTGGGCAGGGAGCATGGACGAGACGTGGCACCCCACGAATTATCGCTCGCACACCCTTGCTGACATCCAACGAACGGGTGCAGATCTCGTCGGTCAGGAAGTTACGGTGGCTGGATTTTTGCACGCGAGCCGTGGCAAGGGTGCAATCTGCTTCGCGGACCTTCGTGACGGCACCGGAATGACGCAAGTGTTCGCCAAAGCCGACACGCTCGGCGAGGAACAGCTGAGCCTCTTGCAGGGTCTGACACGCGAAAGCACGCTGACGGTGACAGGTACGGTGGCTCAAAAGCGTCCGCCAAAGACCAAGGAAGGCGAAGCGCCGCCCCCGCCCGCGTACGAGGTGCTCGCCACTTCCATCGCCGTTATCGCAGAGGCCGAGGCTCCGCTCCCGTTGGGTGTCACAGATACCGTCGGCGTGGGTTTGGACACCCGACTCGACAACCGTTTCCTCGACCTACGAAGGGCCCACGTGAACGCGATGTTCCGTCTCCGCGCCAAGGTCCTCCAGTACGGCCGTGAACACCTCATCACCGAGGGTTTCATCGAAACGCACACACCCAAGATCGTGGCCACCGCAACGGAAGGTGGAACGGACCTTTTCCCGATGATGTATTTTGACACGCCCGCCTTCCTGAACCAATCACCGCAGTTGTTCAAGCAGTTGTGCATGAGTGGCGGCTTGGAACGGGTCTTCGAGATTGGCCCTGCCTTCCGTGCTGAAAAGCACGACACGTACCGCCACCTGAACGAGTTCATATCCTTCGACATTGAATCCTCCTGGTCGACCGATGACGACGTGATGGGGGTCCTCGAGCGCATGCTTCACCACATTTGGTCGTCGGTCGCAAGCGATGCGGCCTGCCAAGGCCACATCCAAGCCATCAACGATTGGCGGGCAAGCCAAAATGAGGAGCCTATCGAGGTCATCGTCCCTGAACTGCCGTTCCCTCGCGTGGAATACGACGATGCCATCCGCATCATCAAGGAACGTGGTGGCTCCATTGAATGGGGCGATGACATCGATGCCGAGAACAGTGACTTGCTTGCTCAAGGCTTGCCCCAGTTCTATTTCATCCCGCGGTGGCCCATGGACCTCAAGCCCTTCTACATCCACCATGTGGAAGGCGAAAGCGGGTCCACAGGACGTCAACTAAGCCGTGGATTTGACCTCAACTTTGGCCGCGATGAGATGACCTCTGGAGGACAGCGCGAACATCGAATTGACGTGCTTTGCGACAATCTGCGTGACATGGACCTCGACCCAGAAGAATTCGAGTTTTATGTCGCTGGCTTCCGACACGGCGTGCCGCCACACGCCGGATGGGGCCTTGGCGTTGAGCGTATCCTGATGGTGCTCACGGGAGCCAAGAACGTCCGCGAGACGGTGCTTTTCCCGCGCGACCGACGCCGCGTGTGTCCTTGAGCGACAGGTTGACGCCCCTCCGACGACAGCACC
>Ga0160423_10002874_pt1 | contig 14356 bp, 9 predicted proteins | sample CRUFie14St8metaG_FD_108191 | JGI IMG/M metagenome (GOLD analysis project Ga0160423, IMG submission 108191) | Marine microbial communities from the Costa Rica Dome - CRUD Field 142mm St8 metaG | ecosystem: Environmental > Aquatic > Marine > Oceanic > Photic zone | place: Costa Rica: the Eastern...
TAAAAGAAGGTGTGAATAAGTTTTTCATAGATGAAAATATCTTTCCTCAGACTCTAGCAGTTTTAAAAAACAGAGCAAAACCTCTCAGAATTGAGTTAGTTGTAGGTTCAATTCTCAATGCAAGTCTTGACAACTCATACTTTGGGGCCTTTGTTCAATACCCAAATTTAAAAGGAGAAATTGAAGATTATCAAAAAGTTGCTGATCGACTTCATGAGCAAAACGGTTTTTTAGTAGTTTCAACTGACATTCTTGGATTGGCTTTGATAAAAGAACCCTCTAAATTCGGGGCAGATGTTGTTGTGGGTACAACGCAAAGATTTGGAGTTCCAGTCGGATTCGGAGGGCCTCACGCGGCTTTTTTCGCAACGCATGAAACGTTCAAAAGAAACATCCCTGGAAGAATTATAGGCGTAAGTAAGGATGCAAAAGGAGATCCTGCCTATCGAATGGCTCTTCAAACACGAGAACAACATATTAAAAGAGAAAAAGCAACCTCTAACATCTGTACCGCACAAGCTCTATTGGCTGTAATGGCAAGTATGTATGCTGTTTACCATGGACCAAATGGAATTCAAAAAATAGCCACAGATATAGCAAAAAGAGCTAGTGCCTTAAAAAAAGGTCTAGAAAATCAAGGTTATGAAGTTGTTTCGGAAAATTATTTCGATACGATTGCTGTCAAAGTTGAGGGGAAAGCAAGTCTAAAAAAGAAAGCCGAAGAAGCTGGTATCAACTTTTACTATGGGCTTGATAACCTTGTTTTAATTTCGTTGAATGAAACGACAAAAAATACGCATGTAAAAGCAATTCTTGAAGTATTTGGAAAGAACAACTTTGAATTCTCAACAGAAACAGGAATACATCCATCATTCACAAGAACTTCTGAGTATTTAAGGCATCCTGTTTTCAACAAATACCACTCAGAAACGGAAATGATGCGGTATTTAAAAAGGCTCGAAAATAAAGATTTGTCTTTAGTGCATTCCATGATATCATTAGGATCATGTACTATGAAGCTAAATGCAGCATCGGAAATGATTCCTTTGTCTTGGCGAGAGTTTAACAGCATCCATCCATTTGTTCCGGTCAACCAAACTGAAGGTTACACGACAATAATTAACGATTTAAAAGACGCATTAAAAACAGCAACAGGGTTTGCCGACATTACGCTTCAACCAAATTCTGGTGCGCAAGGAGAATATGCTGGTTTAATGGTCATTAGAGCATACCATGAAGACAATGGTGAATCCAATAGAAATGTTTGTTTGATTCCTTCATCTGCGCACGGAACAAACCCCGCTAGTGCAATCATGGCAGGATTTGAAGTGGTAGTGGTTAAATGTGATGAAAATGGAAATATTGATTTAAATGACCTAAAACTTAAAGCAGAAGAAAACCAAACAAATCTTGGCGCTTTAATGGTGACCTACCCCTCAACACATGGTGTTTTTGAAGAAAGTATTATAGAAATTACTGATTTAATTCATGAGCTTGGAGGGCAAGTTTATATGGATGGAGCAAATATGAATGCTCAAGTAGGCTTAACGAATCCAGCAACCATTGGTGCTGATGTATGTCACTTAAACCTTCATAAAACCTTCGCTATTCCTCATGGAGGTGGAGGACCTGGACTAGGACCAATTGGAGTAGCTCAGCACCTTGCGCCTTTTCTACCCAGTCATCCGGTGATTAAAACAGGAGGATTCAAAGGTATTGATGCTCTTGCTGCAGCTCCATACAGCAGTGCCTTAATTGCTATTATATCGCTTGGTTATTGCAGGATGTTGGGCGCAGAAGGAATGAAATCGGCCACTGAGTCTGCAATTTTAAATGCGAATTACTTAAAAAACAAGTTAGAACACTACTATCCAATATTATATACGGGAAAAAACAACACTGTTGCTCACGAAATGATTGTAGATTGCAGAGGGTTTAAGGAAACTGGAATTACAGTAACGGATATTGCAAAACGATTGATTGATTTTGGATTTCATGCGCCAACAGTTTCATTCCCTGTAGTTGGTACTATGATGATTGAACCCACTGAAAGTGAATCAAAAGAAGAGTTGGATCGTTTTGCCAAGGCAATGATTACAATTGCAAATGAAATTAAAGAAATAGAAAATGGAATTTATCCAAAAGATGACAATCCATTGGTTAATGCACCGCATTCTGCAAAATCTTTAATTTCTGGTGAATGGAATCATGCTTATTCAAGAGAAAAGGCAGCTTACCCTAATCAATTTGGTGTGCTTAATAAATACTGGGTCCCTGTTTCCAGAATAGATGACGCCTACGGGGATAGAAACCTTGTTTGCAGTTGCCCACCTTTGGAAGAATACGCATAAAATTTAATTTTACTTTACGTGTACTTCCATAGAATGCAGTTTATTTGATAATCTTATGCATGCTGTTTCCATCGAATGTTTTTATACACACAAAATAAATTCCTGACTGGAAATTACCTGTTGAAATGAAAGCATCATCGCTTTGATTCGATAAATTCATTATTTCCCTTCCTCGTGCATCAAGAATACTCAAATCAAATTTTCTGTCTACACCTGAAATTGTCAAAGTCTCTCCCATAGGGTTGGGATATAATAAAACATCCTCAAATAAAGGATTTTCCATTCCCAACAATGGATTAGGACATCCTTCGATTTGTTTAGTCGTATCCACACAGTAATTTAAATCAACAATAGAATCTCTTTCTCCATCTAATATTATTTTATATAATGTATCCTTTGGAAGCCCTTGATAATCAATGGTAACAATAAATGTTCCCTCAGGTAAATTTGGAAATGAATAATTCCCATATTCATCTGTCTCTGTTATGGCTACAGTTCTAGAAGGAGGTATTTGATCCAAGATAACATCCAAACCTGGAATTGGATCTCTTGCATCCATTTTATTTGTTCCGTCAGATTGAGTTTGACTGACATTTCCAGAAAGCGTGTAATCTCCAGAAACTAAAGTATCTAATTTTCTAGGAAACATATTATAAATTATAGTTTCATCACAAAAATCAGATAATGGACGAGGTCCTCCGGTCTCTGCATCCCATCTCAATTCTTTTGTGTGATAAGAGGGAACATATTCTGGATTTTTTTCCTTGTCAGGTATGATTTTCAACCAGTAATTATCTCGATAAGGTAGAGAGTCTATAGTATAAAATCCACTATGCGAAACATCCATCTTTCCAATTTCCTCAAGTATATTTTTATTGTGTCTTTTTGCGAAAATTATAACCTTTCCAGCTTTTAACGTATCAATTCCTAGGGAATCTGCTATGTATCCATTAATAGTTATTTTAATACTAATTTCAGCCTGGCCTTTCCAAAATTTCGAAGTATCCCTTTCGTTTCCGTTGATATCTTTAGTTTTAAAAAGGTTAACAAAGGCACCGCTCAACAGATCTATCATGGATTTACCCTCTGAGTCTAAGTTTTCTCTTTTAACCCGCATTGAGGGAGAAGTTCCACAAATTAATTGTAAACCTAGCGTGTCGTCATTAAATTCGATATTCCCAAAGGATGAGTTAGGATCAGGGTCATGATTGTTTAACCTCCAATTTTCAATTGTTTTGTATTCGTTGCCATTAAATCTTCCAATTGTACTATCTCCACTAAATACACCATTAAAATTTGAACCAAATTCCCTATCTGCAATATTCGCTTTCGGAGTCGCACTAGTCGTTATATTAAAAACACCATAATCGGCTTTATTAACTAGTAAATTGAACACAGACAACATATTAACAACGCTATCTATGTCTATTGTGTATTGTTCGGTATCATTAAAAAGGGTGTTGTGGCCCAAAAAGAACCCATCTATTTTATTTCCCTTAAGCGCAATACCATTTGGACAGGATATTGCGTTATTGAACACTGACAATCCCTTAAAACCAATGGGCTTAGCAATATACGCATTGAAGGTATCAATAAACAATGCCGTTTCCCCTTCAGAGTATATACGATTGCCCTGAACCTCATATACAGTATCCACATTCAAAGTGACGGCAGTGAAATCTCCTTTATATCGAACAATGTTATCATTAAAAAGCCCCTTTAAATTATGCACAATGTCAACAGCCTTATAATTTTGTTCAGCAAACTCATTACCTATTATTTGATTTCCTTCTTCAAGTTTATGTGTTTCTCCTTCTAGTGAAATACCTATACACCCTCCTGTAATTTTGTTATTGATAAACTGATTAAATTCTTCTTTGGTGTCTGATGGTTCATTATAAATAACTATACCGTCTCTGTCGTTTTCTAATACATGACAATCCAACTCTATTTTCGAATCAAAGATGCAATTCTCAAATCTATTGTAGCTAGCTCCTCCCGTAAGTGTAATCTGATTGGAATAAGAGGATGAGACTGTTTTAAAAGTTACGGTTTTAAAAGTTACCCGCTCACAACCATTTAGTTTTACGAAATAGTCATTGTTGGAATCAGTTTGATTTTGTATTATCACATCATTGTAATCGCCTGTAGCGCTAATAAAAAGAATTGTATCATTCACCGTTGCACCAGAAATAGAGTTGATTGTAAACCCACCATCATAAGCACCAGAATCAATTTCAAATACAACTGGCGCATTAATTCCTTTTGAATTTAGATCCACTACGGCATCTTTTATTGTTGGGTAATGATCATCTATATCATTTCCAATGGTCTTGACTCCATTCAATTGAGATTTTACCTCCCCTGACGTAACGAAAAGAAGCATTACAAGGCTAACTATTATTTTGTTTAAAGGCATATTTTAAGGGTATTTCGCTTCGCAATTCTGATAAAGTAGAAATTTAGACTATTTTCTCAATAACACCAAAAGTAAATTTTGGTATTTGGTAGTGTTTATTTTCGTACCTATGCTAAATTATTTTTAATTTCAAGGGCTAACTCATTAAATGCATAATGAATAAGAACTCTCTATTAGCTTTTTTAATAATTATCAGCAGTTCAATTTGTGCACAAAAATATCCCATAAAAAAATTCACTGTAAGTAATGGATTGAATTCCAATGTCGCTTTATGTGCATTTCAAAATGATGATCAAAAGCTGTGGATCGGCACAACTAATGGAATCAACATTTATGACGGTATTCAATTTAATAGCGCTCAAGAACTATTCGATCTTCAGCATAAAGTTGTGTACTCAATTAAAAAACATGGGGATAAAATTCATATTGGAACCAATGGCGGTCTATGTGTTTACGATGGAGATTCATTAAGGACGTACCCTTCCACCGACAATGGTATATCAGACTTTATTTATACAACTTTTCAAGATAAGAATGGAACAATCTGGACAGCAACTGAAACGGGCATCAAAGTATTTACGGGTAGCCAATTAATTGACACACTGGTTCACACACCTCTAAAGTTAATTGCAATCTATAATATTCATCAAGACGAAGATGGTACTATGTGGTTTTGTTCAAAGATGAATGGACTATTCAAATACAAAAACAACAAAATAGAGGTGTGTAATTTGTACGAGCCACTTGAATCAGAAATTAATTTTGTTGCAAAGGTGAATAAAATCAATGATACAACACACTGGGTATGTGCCCGTAAAGGCTTGTATGAAGTTACCCCAAATAGCTCTAGAAGAATTGACTCCATTGGAGGCTTAAATATTCGTAATGTTGGTTTTTTTGATTTTATCCAAACATCAAATAATGAATTGATATTAAGTGGTACTAACGGCTCTATTTATATCATAAAAGAAGGTGAGAAAACACTTGAACTGAACAACAAAAATGGTTTGACAGGAGGAAATGTTATCAAAATTTTTGAGGATAAAGAGGGAACAATTTGGTTTTTAAGTCCCCAAAAAGGGGTTTCGCAATTGCTTCATAAAAAAATGAAGCTTTTTGATAAGTATGACCTTTATTTCAATGGAATAGACAATATTGTAAAAGAAAATGACTCCTCATACTATTTTGTCAGTAGGAACAATGGGATTATAAAACATTGCTCTTCTAGTGGTTCATTTGACACCCTTAAAGTTCCGGATTCATTTGAATCAGACCCTCACATAAAATATTATTCGGCTATTTTTAGTCCAGCACGAAGCCTATTAATGGTAGGAACGAATAACGGCCTGCTTACTTTTAAAAATGATGTATTAAATTCTTTTCACTCTCTTACTGTAAAGCCCTATGAAACTTTTAAGATTTATGATTTAGCAGAAGGCAAAAGTGGAATAATCTGGTTGGCGACATCTCATGGAATATATTTTGTAAAAGACGATGGCATTCAAAAATTAAACGACAAGCTAAATATTAATATTGACATGGTAAGTTGTGTCACCGTAGGGAAAAATGGCACAATATACTTTGGAACAAATCTAGGGTTGATAGCGTGGAATAATCAAAAACTCGTTAATCTTTCTCAAACAACAGGACTACAAACTGGACAAATTAGACAAATTAAAACCTTTAATGATTCTTCGTATTGGATAGCTTCTGATAAAGGACTATTTAAATGCATTAATAATGAACTGATGCATTATAAGCTCCCTGGATACGAAAAAAACATCATTCATTCGTTTGAATTTGACCTCAACAAAAACTTATGGATTGGATTATCCGATGGCTTAATCCGAGTTACAGAACTAGATTCTACAAAAAAAATTAGATTCTTTTCCAAAGAAAGCGGATTCTTAGGAGGAGGGTGTAACAGTAATAGTATGGTCGTTTCAAAGGACAACCAACTTTTTGTAGGAACAGATGAGGGGCTTTTAGTTGTAAACGCTGCCGATACATTTGAGTCAAAATCAACTTATTTTCCAATTTTGGATATTTATGTATTGGGCGCTGAAAATATTGATGAATATACAGAACTGGAAAAAGATGGAAGAATTCAATCGGTTACATTACCCAATAGTCTAAAAAACTTTAAAATATCCTTTAAAGGAATTCATCTGTTGGCCGGTAAGGAGCTTAAATTCATGTATCGTTTGGAAGGAGAGAACGAAAAAGTAAAAGTGGTGAAAAACGACTTTGAAATAAATTATTCTCAGGTATCTTTTGGCGATTATGTTGTGAAAATAAAGCCTCAGCCTCATCCAAACTTAATTCATCAGGAGGAGCATACTATTTTAGTTACCATAAAAAAACCATTTTATCTTCAATGGTGGTTCATTTTACTGTGTATCCTAATTCTTTTGACTTGGGTTTACTCTTACATTCTTATTCATAGAAATGTAAAATTACTAAACGAGCAAAAATTCATCATTCTTGAACAAAAGAAAATTGTGGAGGTGAAGAATCATGAAATTTTAGACAGTATTACTTATGCCAAAAGAATTCAAGAAGCAATTCTTCCCAGCAAGAGGAAACTGAGTGCTTATTTCGAAGACTTCTTTGTTTTATATAAGCCTAGAGATATTGTTTCAGGAGATTTTTACTGGGTTGAAGAAGTAGACGAACACATAATTTTTGCTGCAGCTGATTGCACAGGTCATGGTGTTCCTGGCGCCATGGTGAACTTAATGTGCAATAACTTACTTCGAAAGGCTATTGTAGAGGAAAAAATAATTAATCCAGGAAAAGCCTTAGATCGTGTTGAAGAACTTTTATTAGAGCTTCTAGAATCAGAAAATGGATTTGTGAGCGACGGCATGGACTTGGCCCTTTGTGTCTGGAACAAAAAAACAAACAAACTAGAGTTCTCGGGAGCAAACCAGCCTTTTTATCTTATCCGTAACGGAGAATTAAACATAACAAAATCCAACAAGCAGCCAATCGGTTATTTTGAGGACAAAACATTATTTACAACCCATACCTATGAGGTTTCAAAAGGAGATCAAATCATCCTATTCTCTGATGGATATAAAGATCAATTTGGCGGAATAAAAGGAAAAAAATTCGGTATCAAACGATTTAATAATCTTTTGCTCACACATTGTTCAAAATCAATGGATGATCAAAAAACATCTCTTCTCAAAGAACTCAGTGAATGGAGAAAAAACGAAAATCAAGTAGATGATATTTGTATTTTCTCCATCAAAATTTAATTTCGCTTACTTTTGGTCCTGGCACAAAGAGTTATTCTATGAAACATCTGGATGAATTTAATTCTAATTTTTGCTGAGAAATATAATTATATTTGAGCCAAAATCATCACCTTAATGAACAAAGAAGATAGACTTCGCTATTGGAAAAAAAACCTACGCTATTTACTTATTCTACTTACGCTATGGTTTATTGCCTCTTTTGTTCTAGGAATACTATTTGTAGATTATTTGGATGGTGTGAAAAGAACTTCAGATGGCATTGTAGAAGATACTGATTCTTTTTTCCACGGTTTCCGTTTAGGAGGGTTTAAACTTGGTTTTTGGATTGCTCAGCAAGGAGCAATATATGTTTTTCTAATCATAATTGCCTTATATGTTTGGCTTATGAACAAGCTCGATAAAGAATTCAATATTGAAGAAAAGGAAATCTCAACCTCAGATCACTAAATATATTTTAGAATGGATGTACAAGTTTGGACGTATATAATTGTTGGCTTAACTTTTGCCCTCTATATTGGGATTGCAATACGATCAAGAGCTGGGTCCACAAAAGAGTTTTATGTAGCTGGAGGAGGCGTTTCTCCTCTGGCAAATGGTTTGGCGACTGCAGCAGATTGGATGAGTGCTGCATCATTTTTAGGAATGGCTGGAATCATTTCCTTTAGCGGAAGAGATGGGTCAGTTTACCTGATGGGTTGGACTGGAGGATATGTTCTATTGGCATTATTATTAGCTCCTTACTTACGGAAATTCGGGAAATTCACTGTCCCTGATTTTGTTGGAGATCGGTATTACTCACAAACAGCCAGAGTAATCGCTGTAGTTTGTGCTCTTTTCATTTCGTTCACCTATGTTGCTGGTCAAATGAGAGGGGTAGGAATAGTCTTTAGTAGGTTTCTACAAGTAGACATCACCTTGGGTGTTATCATTGGAATGGCAATCGTTTTTTTGTACGCTGTTTTAGGAGGAATGAAAGGAATTACCTACACGCAAGTTGCGCAATACTGCGTTTTAATCTTTGCATTTTCGGTTCCTGCCATTTATATCTCAATTATGCTAACAGGGAACGCTGTTCCTCAACTTGGATTTGGAAGCGACTTAATCGGTAAGCCTGGTGTTTCCCTTTTGGACAAATTAGACGGATTAAGCACTGAACTCGGTTTCGATAAATACACAAATGGAAAAAAGGATACCATGGACACCTTTTTCATCACAATGGCTCTGATGGTAGGTACGGCAGGATTACCTCATGTAATTGTTCGATTCTTCACTGTTCCTAAAGTAAGTGATGCTAGAAAATCAGGACTTTATGCGCTTTTTTTTATAGCTATTTTATACACTGTCGCTCCCGCTGTATCAGCGTTTGCAAGAACAAACCTTTTGGACACTATTCCCAACACTTCCTACAAAGAAGCTCCTGATTGGTTCAAAAAGTGGGAAAAATCTGGATTAATTGCCTGGAAAGATAAAAACCAAGATGGCATTATTCAATATACTAAAGGAAAGCCATTTGGGAACAATTCAAAAGGAAAATTTAAACCTGAATACCTCAAAACAAAAGATGGTGAATTTATACTTGGCCCAAGTGGTGAACTAGCTCTAGCCAACACTATAAATGAAGGAGAAAATGAACTGTATATCGATAAAGACATCATGGTTTTAGCGAATCCTGAAATTGCTGATCTTCCAAATTGGGTAATTGCATTGGTTGCCGCTGGAGGTTTAGCCGCTGCACTTTCTACTGCCGCTGGATTGTTATTGGTGATTTCAACTTCCGTGGCTCATGATTTAATTAAAAAAAGTATTAATCCAAATATTTCTGAAAAAGGAGAATTGTATGCAGCTCGATTAGCTGCAGTAGGCGCAGTGCTTATTGCAGGATATTTTGGAATTAACCCCCCAGATTATGTTGCTGCTGTAGTTGCACTAGCTTTTGGTCTTGCCGCAGCTTCCTTTTTTCCAATTTTAATTCTAGGGATATTTTCCAAAAAAGTAAATAAACAGGGAGCAATATCCGGGATGCTCATTGGATTGGTTTCAACTTTAGCGTATATAATTTACTTCAAATTCGTAAACATTGACTCTAACAAGCCTGAAAACTGGCTGTTCGGGATTTCACCTGAAGGTTTTGGAACAGTTGGTATGATCCTAAATTTTGCCACCACACTTATAATTTCAAAATTCACACCAAAACCACCTGTTGAAGTTCAAAATATGGTTGAAGAAATTCGATATCCTGGGGAAACTAAAGTTTGATTGAAAAATGTGACTAAATAATAAATAATCTTTTTTTAAAAGAAAAAAAAGCGATGTTTAAAAACATCGCTTTTTTGGTACCCAGGGCGGGAATCGAACCCGCACTCCCGAAGGAACTGGATTTTGAATCCAGCGCGTCTACCAATTCCGCCACCTAGGCATCTGAGTAGGCTGACAAATTTAAACATATTTTCCAGCTTTTCAATATAATTTATAATTCACCAATTATATTAGGTGTATTGTTTTAGATTTAATTCATCTTTTAAGTCAAAAAATATTAGTGAGTTATTAACATTTCTCGTTAGATTAATCAAAATTAATTATGTACCTTTGCGTGCCCTTTTCGGGGCATTTATATTGTATTGCAAGTAATTATGTCAAACAATTTCAAAATTTTCGCTGGCTCAGCTACAAAAAAATTAGCAGATTCAATTGCTAACAAGCTGGGAACAACTACTGGAAATGTTCAGATTTTCAGGTTTAGTGATGGTGAATTTCAACCGTAATTCGAAGAGTCGGTTCGTGGACAAGATGTTTTTATTGTTCAAAGCACTATTCCTCCTACAGAAAATTTGTTTGAGGTGCTTCAAATGGTTGACGCAGCTAAAAGAGCTAGTGCAGCTAATATAATTGCTGTTCTTCCTTATTTTGGTTTTGCTCGTCAAGACCGGAAGGATAGACCAAGAGTTTCTATTGGTGCAAAACTAGTTGCTAATCTTTTATCCGCAGCTGGAGTAACACGAGTAATTACAATGGATTTACATGCTGACCAAATTCAGGGATTTTTTGAAGTTCCTGTCGATCATTTATTCGCCAGCACTATTTTCTTGCCATACATAGAGCAATTGAAAACGACTGAGAATCTCGATTTAGTAATTGCGGCTCCTGATACAGGTGGTACAAAAAGAGCAAATGCATATGCTAAATATTTAGATGCAGATTTAGCGATTTGTTACAAACAAAGAGAAAAAGCAAACGAAGTCGCATCAATGACAGTAATTGGGAATGTGAAAGGAAAGGATGTAATCATAATTGACGATATGATTGACACTGCTGGAACACTTACAAAAGCTGCACAGATGATGGTAGAGCATGGCGCAAAAACTGTTAGAGCATGTTGTACACACCCTGTTCTCTCTGGTCCTGCTCATGAAAGAATCGCCAACTCTGTTTTGACGGAATTAGTAACAACTGATACAATTCCACTAGTAAAAGAAAACTCAAAAATAAAAGTTCTTACAGTTGCTGATTTATTCGGTACTGTAATTGAGAATTTATTAAGTCAACAATCGATTAGCAAACATTTTATTGCATAAAAGTTTAAATTATAAGTTATGAAAACTGTTCAAATTAAAGGAGAGGTAAGAGAAAACTTAGGAAAAAAATACACAACTAAAGAAAGGGCAAACGGAAACGTTCCTTGTGTATTATATGGAGGAGAAACACCAGTTCATTTCTCTGCCCCTGAAGGATCTTTTAAACAGTTATTGTTTACTCCATACGCCTACATTACTGAAATCACTGTAGGTAATGAAAAGTTTAATGCTATCCTGCAGGATACTCAATTTAATCCTGTTACTGATGCATTAACACACGCAGATTTCTTGTTAGCTCCTGCTGATAAACCAGTTACTGTAATGATTCCTGTTAAATCGGAAGGTCTGGCTTCAGGTGTTGTTAGTGGAGGTGCATTACAAGTGATTTTAAGAAAATTAAAAGTAAAAGGTGCTGCAGATTCAATACCAGAAACAATTACTGTTAACGTCGAATCCTTAGAATTAGGTGATTCAATTCAAGTAAAAGATATCCCTGAAGCTGAAGGATATACAATATTAAATGCACCGGGTGCTGTTGTTGCTAGAGTACAAGTAACTCGTGCTGCAAGAATGTCTTCATCTACTGAAACCGCAGAAGAAGCAGAAGCTTAACATAGTTCATCATGAAATACTTAATCGTCGGATTAGGTAACATTGGTTCTAAATACGAAGAAACACGCCATAATATCGGCTTTAAAGTATTGGATGCATTTGTAGATGCATCCAATTCTTCTTTTAAGACAGAACGATTAGGAGATGTTGCACAGGTAAAACACAAAGGTAGAACTCTCGTTTGCCTAAAACCCTCTACCTATATGAATTTATCGGGTAAGGCTATTCGGTATTGGATGCAGCAAGAAAAAATACCTCAAGAAAGAATTCTAGTTATAGCAGATGAACTCGCGCTCCCATTTGGGAAAATACGATTAAGAGGCAAAGGAAGTGATGGGGGCCATAATGGATTAAAAAATATTCAAGAAATTTTAGGTAATTCAAACTATGCCAGAGTTCGCTTCGGTATTTCTGCTGAATACACAAAAGGCAAACAAATTGACTATGTTTTGGGTGAATGGAACTCTGAAGAAAAAGATGAACTTAAGGAGCGTTTGGAGATGGTTGTGGAGCTTGTTAAATCGTTTACAACAAATCCTATTCAAAGAGTAATGAGTGAATTTAATGGAAAATAAAAATATTAAAATCCTAAAATTTTAGATTTGGCTTTTTTATATTCTTCATCATTTATCAATCCCCTATCTTTTAAATCATTTAATTCCTTTAATTTTTCAGCTTTCGATTTTTGGTCTTCATTTGAGCCATCGTTAATATTATATGTGTTCTCTTTTTCTTTCAAAACATAAAAATGATTTTTTTTATACTTAAAAGACCACAACCAAGGAACATATAAACAAGCACCCGCTACTATAGGACCAATCGCAGGCTCTTCATCTCTACAAATCTCTGTAAGTAAGGTCTCATAACCCTCTAACTCAATTCTTAAATCCGTGCAGGTTGACACAATTTTAGTATTACCTACTTTTACCGGAGACTCACCCTTATACTCTCCATCAAAATAAACATGGGCACCTTTTTGTTTAGTATCTATAAGCGTTGTACTCATACAGCTTGAACCCAGAATAACAGGGATTAAAAAGAAAGCCAGTTTTCGCATTTGATGTTTTTTAAATTGTAGTGTAAAAATATGTATGAAATTTTGAATACATGACTTTTTGAAGAAAATATTTTCTAACACGAATACAAAAATTGGCTATCGCCTAACCTTATCTAGTGCATTTACGCCCTTTACCTTATTGGTATTAGGATCCTCTAAAGGTTTTGGTGTATAAGGAAGTTTATCCATCATTTTTTTTGCTGCGAGTGGAAGGTACAAAGTTCTTATTTTATAGATGTTATTTTGATTGTTTGGAAAGGGAATAGAAATTAATCCTTTTTCAACAACCTTACCATCCTTATTGACCATGCTAAAGTGTAATTTCAACAACCTTTTATAGTCTCCATTGACAAAAGCTGTAGGGTCACTCATATCGTTTTCAATATCAAATTCTGTGACATAAACGAATAAGTCTGCGTTGTACTTTTTACTTAAAAACGTAATATTTTCTTTTTTTCGAACAACGACACTTGCAAATTTTTGATCTGTATTTTTTAAGGATACTATTTGTCCATTGTTGGTTGAGCCTCGTTCAAATTTTGATGACTTAGCTTCTTTTTTCTTAAATAAATTTTTTGCTTTATCAATTGCATTTTTTGAGGTTTCTTCTTCTTTCTCGACAGGCGCTATTTCAAATTTATAGGATATTGCTTCATAAGCTTTTGACAAATCGTTTGTTGTATCGTTATAGTGCAGTAAAGATACCGTGTTGTATCTATATAAAAACTGGTTTTGAAGTTCTAAAACAGTAGACTCGCGAAAAAATTGAACAATTTCATTGTGGGTTTTTCTACTTTCCTGTGCCAAATGGGTTTGAACACCGCACAAATACATATTGGGTTCAAAAGGTACAATCATAACCTTTTTGTATAATGGCTTAATTGTATCTAGTAAAACAACATCAGGACTATTTTGGGCAAAACCTTTACTCAAAAGAATAAGAAACAAAAAAAGAAATTGAATTACTCGCATGGTCCAACTACAATAATACACAGTTTAACACCTAACTTTTTATTGAAATAAATGTTTAATCCACAATTCTTGTGTTTAAAAGTTAAATTTGTTAGATACTGTTTTATATA
>Ga0160423_10002876_pt1 | contig 14355 bp, 21 predicted proteins | sample CRUFie14St8metaG_FD_108191 | JGI IMG/M metagenome (GOLD analysis project Ga0160423, IMG submission 108191) | Marine microbial communities from the Costa Rica Dome - CRUD Field 142mm St8 metaG | ecosystem: Environmental > Aquatic > Marine > Oceanic > Photic zone | place: Costa Rica: the Eastern...
AGCTCCGCAGGTGTTGTCCAACTGATTTGACTTGCTCTATCATTTCTTATTGTAATGTTAAATTCTCTTGTGGCACTTACATTTATACTGCCAACTGTTGTCCTCAAAACTCTTACAGTAAAGGTATAAGTTATTTCGTCATCTATCTGAGTTGATATGGTTCCAAATATTTCACCGTTGGTTGTGTCCAAACTCATGCCTGGAGGCAAAGATCCTGTGACCAATGAATAGGTTATGGTGTTTACATTTTGTTGCAATAGATCCGCATCAGGATCAGTAACTTCTATTTTTGCTATGTGATAATTTTCGTGTGTAAACACACCAATATTACCCTCAGGAGTCACAAACACTGGTGTTCTATTTGAACTGCTATCTGCTGTAACTGAGATAGAACTGTTAGGAGAATGTTTGCCATCTGCTGTAGTTCTATCTGTGTCTGCTCTATACTCATCTGCTGTGGCAACATATATGTCAAACTGCCTCTCAGCTTCAGTGTTGCCATCAGTTACTCGTATTACAAACCTATAGTATCTTGACACTGATCTACTTCTGTAAATGTCATCCCATTGTGTTGCTTGTTGATCAAATGGATTCATATCCCAACCAGTAACTCTGGTATCGGATAAATCTTGTTCAGGTGTAACAATGCCAGATATTCTTCCAGTCTTGTTATTAAATGTAACACCAGGCGGAAGTTCTCCTCCTGATTGATAATATTTGATTATGTTGTCATCTGAGTCTGTTGCAACAATAGATGTGTCAATAAATTCGCCATCTGTCAAATTTAAGATAGTTCCTGCTGGCGTAGTAAATGTAGGAGCATCTGGGCCTTGTACTGTGATAGTAAATGTTCTATCAGCACTTGATGTGCCATCAGTTGCTCTGATAACAAATTTAGATTGAGTGTTTTGTGCTACTTCAGATGGTGTGCCTTTCAATATTCCTGTGCTTGTTAGATATAATCCACTTGGTAGTGAGCCTGCCAACACAGAAAATGAAGTGGCTCCTAATGCTGTGAGTGTCTTAGTGTAAGCTACTCTTTCTTCTATTGTGCCTAAGGAACCTGCAGTGGTTGTCCAAACTATTGCCATATACCATATTTATGGCAATTTGGCCATAAAAAAAGGGCAGTAAAAACTGCCCTTAAAGTTATTAAGATACTGTTGCGCCTTGAAAGCCAACAATGTTCCATTTACCTGTAGTGCCATCAAACACCAATGTTGCCGCTTCTCCTACTGCGTTAAACACAATAGATGTGGAAACGTTCAAGTTAGTATTACCAAGTGTTGCATCATTACCTGCTACAACCATGATTAAGTGTTTAACCTGTCCGTCAACACCATCTGCAAATGTTAGTGTTGCTGTGCCACCTGCTGTGTTAATTAAACTTACACCAGTTGATACACTGATTGCATTAGATCCACCTGCACCTGTAATAGTCTCAGTTGAATATCTAAGATACCCATCAGCATTGATATTACCTTCAAATGTTGCAGAACCTTCTACATCAATTCCATCTGTAATTTGTAATACGGATGAACCTGCACCGTTTAATGGACCAGCTACTGATAATCCATCGTTAACAATAACACCTGAAGAATCTTCTGATTGAATTGTGTTAACATCAACTGTACTTGCAGATAGAGTGCCATTGACATCAACAGCGCCTGCAATCGTCATACCGCTTGTAACATTAAGAGCAGATGAATCATCTGAACTTAGATTGTCTACTTGCAAAGTTTCTTTTATTTGGATAGCATTTGAATCATCTGAACTTATTTGTGAGCCGTTGATTCTAATTGCACCCGCTACTACGTTACCGGTACCAGCCGCTGATAGTACTAAATCATCGTTGGTGTTGGTAGCCGCTATTTCATTTTCAGTTACCTTAATGCTATCAATTACAACACCACCTGTACCATTTGGTGTTAGTGTGATATCACCATTAGTAGTAAGTGAAGTTATAGTAGATGCATTTATGTTTAAGCCATTATCAATTTCAACATCAGCCGCTAATTCAATTTTACCTGTTCCGTTTGGATCAATGATAATATCTTCGTTAGTGCTTGTAGAAGTAATTGTGTTGGCGTTAATGTCGATACCTTTATCAGTATCCATACCTGTCTGTGCATAGAGTTCTGTAAAGTTCTCGTTAATTTTTGTAAAGGCGGTTCTTAACGGATCACCTGTTCCGTCATTAGCTGAACTACCTATACCTACTGTTTGTTGTGCCATTTTGAGATCTCCTAATTGCTTTTATTTATGTGTGTATTTTGTAATCCGAATGTAAATATACTATGTTCATCAAAGACGAAGTAATCATCACTGAACATGTAAGAACATCCAAAAAAGGCAAGTACCATCCATATAAAAGAAGAAAGACAGTGTGTCGTTTTGTGTGTGATGAATGTGAAAAAGAATTTGTGAGAGACAAAGGCTCGATCGATCCTAAACGTTTATCTAACCATTATCATCATGTGTGTCCAACATGTGATCCAAAACGTTTTGCACAAAAGAAAGGTGTAGAGAAACGTAAAAAACTAGACTTGCCAGTAGATGGACTGATTACAATAGATGAACTCTAGACGCCACAGTACAATCTACAGGTTGGCAATTTGCCTTTCGTTACCCAATGCCAACTGTTCCATTCTTTAGTTTTAAGAATATCAGATAGTTTGTTTTCAACAATACTTTTAGATGTTCCAACATGTTTTTTAATCATGCTTAATTCAATTCTGCTATGTGCAGTCTTGCCCCAGGAACTTATTCCACCAAGATAACAACATGGCCACACTGTGCCATCTGCATAGATAAAAATATGATTCATGTTTAGTGACATGCAAGACACTGATGTTGTATTCTGTTTGGTTTTTGTCTCAGCAGTATTGAATCTTTGTGTTGCAGGTTTTAATGTATAGATTGATCGTTTGCTATTGATGTCAGTATGATCAACATAAGAAAATCGATCACTGTACATTGTATCAAATTTTTGAAATCCCATGTCTTCTGACATCTGTCTACATTCATGCACCTGATGTTCATTATGTGCAAACAATATCATCTGCCATGTTGCCTGACCTCCTGCATCAATAAATGTTTGTGCATTGTGTATGACTGTGTGAAACGATGTGCCAATTCTATACATGCTATGGGTATCTTCTAATCCATCTATTCCAAATATTATGTCACATCCAACAAGGCTTTTCCAATATTCATCATTGTGCAAACTACCATTAGTGCTTATTGTGATTTTACATTGTGGATTAATATCTTTGATGTAATTTACAATAGGTACAAGGTCCTTGGCAATTATAGGATCACCTGTGGCGCCGCAAAATGAAATATGATTAAGTTGGTCCACAAAATCAATATTTTTGAAATCTTGTAAGGTTAGCTCATCCTTGTTAAGGCCCTGAATAAGTTTTAAGCCACTGTCATATCTAGGACACTGAGGACATTTTGCATTACATTTATTTGCTAATTCAATTTCAATTGAATCAATCTGTTGTGTAAACATTATACTGCAAATGATTCTCCACACCCACAAGAAGCCGTTGCTGTTGGATTTTTAATACTAAAATGTGATCCAAACACTTCCTTGACATAATCAACTTCGGTTCCTGCAATGTACATTACACTGATGCCATCAACTACAAATTTTGCTTTGCCTAGATCAATTACTTCATCACCTTTGTTTATTTCATCTTCTTTAACAAATCCCCATTCATACATGAAGCCTGAACAACCTCCGCCTTTGACAGATAGATGCACAGCGTCAGTGTTGTTTTCAGTGACCAGCTTTATCATTTGCTCTTTTGCTGATTCTGTTACGTTTACCAATGTCATACTGTATTTACTTGTATCCTGCTTGTAGCAGAGACTTTCCTAATTGTGTAGATATAAGATCGACTGCTGTCTTTTTAGGATGTAGTCCTGCTTTAGTGACTATTTTATCATAGTCTTTGTTGTGGTGTTTCAGCCAGTCTCTTACATTTGAAAAGCTTTCGAATGTAATATTATTAAAGCTGTCAGTGTATTTCGTATCGCGATATGATACGTCCCACGCAAAACTATAAAAATTAACTTTGTATAAATCACACATAGCTTTGATATATCTATAGCACATGTCTACCCATACGTGATCAGGATGTTTACCTTGCTTAGGACCTTTGTTGAATTGATCTGCTATGCCTTCGATATAATCTAAAAAATTTGTTTTTTCAGTTTTAAAAAGATGCTCCTTTGCTTCAAACTCTGTTCTAGGATAGCTTGACCAATAAGAAGTCAATTGACACTTGTATGTGAGATCCTTATCATTATTCAAATATTCATCAATCAAATGAAATAAAATCTTTTCATTAACTAAACTTATTCTTGGCTCAAATGTTTGTTGCACTATTAAATTTTCATATGTGAATCTATTAGTTTGTATGAGATGTTCAATTATAGATGCAAATGTTAAAACTCCATGTCCTGGTACACTGACTGACTTCCACGATTCACCAAAAATTTTTGATGTGCAATATGGCACAGAGTTAATGTGATCTTGTACCTTCTCATTGTCGTTCCAAACACCTGCTGAATGACTGCAACCAAGGTAAAGTGTTTTCATGTAGTTGAAATTGCTTTGTCTACCAAAGGCACAATGCGATCTGCTATTAATTCATGTCCAAGTTCATTAGGATGTCTATTACTACACCATAAATTTTCTTCAACAATTCGTGCCTGTTGATTAAGATAATGCCAATGTGCACCAGGTAGTATGTTGTATTTGTATAGATATTTTGGATCTGGAGTACCGTATTCTAATTTTTCATTTGATTTTGGCGACCAATGTGGTACAAATAATTTGCGTTTTGATTGAGTATATCCTGGCTCTTCAAAAAAGAAAGACATTGCATATGGCACTCCTGCATATGTAAGCCATGATGCTAGGTAGTTTACCTGATGGAAAAAATGCCTTGCAAGATCATGTGCATCATTCATGTGCCATCTAAACTGTTTGTGAAATTCTGTTATTTCAGGGCCTGCTTGTACCTCTCCCTGATGTGGTGGTTGATGTATATTGAACCTAATGTAATGATCATTGTGTGTGAAAGTGTATCTTATAGGAGATGTCCAACCTATAATAACAAATGTATTACCTGGATCATGTGTGATCAAATAATCTAGTGTAGATTCTACAATGTGTTGATTACTTACTCCAGGCAAAGCAATGTTAATATAGTGTTCAAACACATCGTCAAATTCGTCGAAAATTTTCTTAGCATAACATTTTTCTGTGTTAGCTGGGTCATAACCATCAGTCACTAATTCTTGTCCATGAGTCATGGAACATCCGTTTGCTAATAGTTTCATTAATTAATTATAGTGTGGATTAACAGCAATCGCAAGAACAATCTTGTTCACAAGGACATGTATGTCCACATCTATCGCAAGGTTCTGTGTTTATCATACTGTATTTATCTTTCTAGCCTTGAAGTCTTTTCCAAAAGCTATGTAAGATGTAAAACCATACTCCATTAATAGCTGGTTCTACAAGTGCTACTGCACCTGCTTCCCAAAGACTTGCACCCGTCAAAACACTAACAACACTCATTGCAATAATAACATGTCCACAGGTATAAATTAAAGCCAACACAATACTGTTGCCTCTCATAAGCCTTTTAAACAATTCAAATATTCCAGTTGTAAATTCAGTCATGTCTTTTTAGTTACCTTTTTAAAAAACACCCAGAGCCAGTTGTGCATCATCTGACATCATGTCTTTATCCCATGGTGGATCAAATGTAAGATCAACACGCACAGGATTGGCCACTCCGCTTTCTATTATAGCAGTCTGCACCCATTCAGGCATCTGTCCTGCTACAGGACACATTGGCGAAGTAAGACTCATTTTTACATCCGCTGACTTGTCTGGATTAATTGTGACATCATAGATCAGTCCTAACTCAAAAATGTCCACAGGTATTTCTGGATCATACACCGTCTTCAATTTTTCTGCGAGTATAGGATACTGTTCTATGATTTCTTCTCTGTTCATTATGCTTGTGACAGTTGTAAACTTACATAATCCCAATTAGCAAGTTCATCCCAAAAAGTTTCAAGATATTTCTTTCTATCATTTCTAAAGTCTACATAATAGGCATGTTCCCATACATCTGCTCCAAGTAATGGTTCTTGCCCGAACACTATTGGATTAACACCATTTGGTGTGTTGACTATATCTAGTCCCCCGTCTTTCTTTACGATCCATACCCATCCAGATCCAAATTGTTTAAGTCCAAGATCAATAAATTTTTCTCTTGCACTGTCTACAGATCCAAAAGCAGATTCAAGTGCTTGTGCCACTGTATCTGGCATCTCTACTTTGTCCGGTGACATACCGTTCCAAAATATAATATGGTTTAAATTTTGTGCCGCATTGTTGAACACACCTCTATCTTTTTCATATGATGCTTTGACAATGTCTTTTAAATTCATGTTTTCATAATCAGTACCTTTCATGAACTTGTTCATGTTGGTTACATAGGTATTCTGATGTTTGCCGTGATGTAGTTCCACAGTCTCGCGACTCATGTGTGGTTCAAGGGCTTGAACAGGATATGGAAGTTCCATTAGTTCAAACTCTTGATTTTGTTTTCGCACAAAAGGATGACTCTCATGCATGTTGGTGATACTATCAATTTTCATAGTTGTTAACTCCTATGATTTAGTATAACACTATTTCTTTTTCTTAGTCAATTTTTTTGGTGCTTTTTTGATAGACTTTTTAGCAGTTTTTTTTGAAGCTTTTTTAACCGTAGGCGCTTTCTTTTCTTTTGCCACTGTCTTTTTATCTTTTATGCCAAATAATTTTTTAATAAAATTCATTGTAATCTCCTATATAATGTTGGTATATTATTTATTTTGTTCGGTATAGATATAACCAGGACGTAGTATTTCTATCTGTTTTTGTTCATAATCAGCATCTGACCAATTGTAATCGAATGTACAGGATACCTTGCTGGTTTTAATTTGATACACATCAGGATATCTGTAAAAACAGTCCCAAACTTTTTGTTCATCATTAATTGCATCAAACGATCTCTGCATGTTTATTTGTCCAACTTTAGGGTGTCCAATAGTCAAAGTTTTATCTTCTGGGTCGAACCCATTATCTATTAACCACTGTCTAAATTTTCTGTTTTCCTCAACACGCCAAGGTTCGTGCCTATCTGTTTTAGCAAGGTCAATATCAAAATCTCCTGACGCTAAAGTTTGTCCACGCATTGTTGTAGTGGTAAGTTCGTCGATACCAGCACCATGTTCATCCTTGAACACTTCGTAATGATGTTTGCCAACTGCTTTGTTGACTCCGAGATACACCCCTCCAAAATCTTTGCACAAGGCATCAATACCAAAACTCTTCATGTCATTCTCAGTCAGTTCAAATTTTGCTGATTGCAAGAAACAAAACAGCAAAGAAGGTCTTTGCCATTCTGGTGAATACTTTTTTTTGCGATAACTTAGAGCCCAGGATTCAAATTCATGACATAGATTGTTAAGTTGTCTAATATGCCATTTTGTAGTGTGATCTGCTTTAATATAGTGTTTACTAAGGCTTTGTGTTGTGCCTTGCAGGTCTTCAAAGTACAAATGTAATTTGTTAAGTCTATCATGATCGAAAGGATAATCATCCCAATCATTGTTGTCTACCAAAATATCATTTATGTCAAAATGATCATCAATGTGATAATCAAGATCTGAATTGTTTATTACTTCGAATGCACGATTGATCTGTGAACATATGTATGCACCGTCACGTTCACCGTCAGCCCAGCCATGCCACAGATAGTTTTTTTCTAAATGATCTTGTTTTTTTAAAATTTGATGTAATGCATCATACCACTTTCTTGATAGTGATGTATTGAACACATTAAACCAGATTGAGTGTTGTTCGTTGTTTTTGTTTCTAAGGACAATCTCTGCTGTGTCATGTATCATCAAATTAATTATTAGGGTATAATTGTGAAGGATATTTTCCTTACCAGCACTCCCATCTTTGCCAATTTTTGTGATATCATTACAAATTGTTCGTCTGTGTATTTCAATTTAAAATTCATCTGCATGTCTGATGCCAATACAACCATCATCTCATCGCTTGGTTGATCATCATTTAGATATGTACGCCATTGTATTCTTGGATCATCAGGCAGTTGGATTCTGCTGTCGATTCTTTTGTTAACTAAAAGAACAAATCCATATTCTTCAGACCAATTAAACACAGCAATATACATAGACTTACTTGGATCTAAATCTATTGTTAGATAATCTCCTGCCTTGTATTGGGTTCTATCTAACGCAACATCAAGTGTAAAATTAGGATCTATTGTAGCTGTCTGTTCAACATCGGCTACAATACTAACTCTACAACGCCTTGGATTTTCTAATATAACTTTGTTGATATTTTTTATTTCGACCACATGACCATGTGTTTCGATCCAACTCATCTGCCTAAAGTCGCAAGTTTCGTTGTCACACATTTCCCAATCAGTAGCACCAACAGTTACACCAAATGCTCTTTCAATTGCATCTGCTTCTGCTTTAGTAAGTGCTTTGTCACATGATTGATTTTCCGTAATGTCGGCACCAAAATCATATTCTCCTACACCTGCCACAGTCTTTGTCCATGCCCAAAAGGGTATACAACAAACGACTATGACAATAAGGATGATGCCAATGAAGTGATTTCTGTCCATATTACTCCTACAAATTCAGGTTGTGTTGGAACAAAGTTCCAAGCAATCAACATGCCAATTGCAATACCTATAATCATTCTAATCACTTAAGGTACCTACAATCCATAATGCTACCATAATTGCAATACCAATTTCTGCGCCTGTCATGTTGACTCCTATTGTATAATGTCACTTGATGCAATCTTATCTTTAATAGCATCAGTGTCAATGGTTACAATTTCTTGTGGCTCTGTAAAATTGTTCACATCATATTCTAACAAAACAAATGTTCTATACTTGCCGCCTACGTTAAGAATTTGTTTGTTGATGATTTTGTATTTGTTCACCATCACTCTTTCTATAACGTTTTGTGAAATTTTAGTTGTTTCTTGTACAGTGTTTCCTGAATTAATACTGCCACTGTCTGTTATAAAACGTTTGAAGTCTGCATTAATTTTGTGATACATTTTATCAGCAAGTTCTAGTTTAGCATCATGCATTGCCTTATCTACACTTAACTGCATGTCTTCTGCAACACCAGTTGCCACTGCATAAATTCTGTCGTTAGTATCTAGTGGATACTTCTGGAACCATTCAGGTGCCTCAGTCTTGTCATTTAAGTACAGGCTACTAACTTTTTCTCCTTCATTAATTGTTTTCTGCGAACAAGCAGAAAGAATAAAGGTTGCTAATAACACAGTACCGATTACTTTAAGTTTCATTCATCCCCCTTAATGTAACACTCGCCATGCTCCATCTGGAAGTCTACACATTCTGCCTGATTGCTGAACGCCATGATTCCAAAATGTAACGAGTTGTGATTGACACAAAAAGCCTTCTTGACTAATAAAAAATTCTCCAGGTGAACCTTGCACCGAATCTGGATTGCTCCAATCTGTGCCATTCAATGAAAGTATTTCTACTTTGTCAGTTTCAACTTTTTGTTCTTCTATGATCTTGGCTGATGCTTGATTGGACACACTTATTACACATAGGACAATTATTCCTACGACTGCAATGATCCAAATTGCGATAGCCAATTTTTTCATATTCATAAGTTTATATTAAATGATGTCCACGATATGTCAATCGTAAACATGTAGATCTTCCAAATTACCAAGTGCTATTGCACTGGTGACTCTCATACGTTCAGTTGATTTACCAATACGTTTAAGATGTGCTCTGGCAGTGTCATTGTATTTGATCTTGTAATGATCTTTCATATATTCTGCAAATGCTAATATCTCTGCTTCAAGTTCTTCTAAAAACCAAAGTTTATCGTCATGTTCACTTGCCTTTGAATGTTTAACAAATGGTTTGTCTAATTTAATATCCACTAACCCCTCCTCATCTTGGAAATTTCTTTTGCATCTTTTGTGCTGAACACAGGCACCAAGTTACTCTTATGCATCATTGCAATACCAATCAATTTCTGTTTGCCACTGTATGTCTGCGGCTTGTGTCTTTTTGCTCCTGCATCTTTCCATAGTGTAGGTTGTTCAGATTGTTTTGGTTGCTCTGTGTGTTGCACAGGCTTGGCTTCTGTCCTTACACTTGTTCTAAATTCATGTGGATCAATTCTTCTATCTGGATTGATGCCAACTCGCTTCAACAGTTTGCGTTGCTCTTGTAATGCTTTGTCTCTTGCCTTACGTTGTGCGGCATTAAGTTTGTAATTAGTCTTGCCATAATTGATTGTGGTCAGGCCACGTTGTAAATGCATTGTCATTATTCTAAATCCAGTTTCAATCTTTTAATGCGTTCAAGTGATTCATCTGTAGCACCAAGTTGTCTATCAATTGATATCTTCAAAAACTTAATCCATGAAGTCATGTCACGTTTGAATGCACGATCCTCTACATCAAATCCTTCATTGGCAATCATTTTCAATACCACATATGTGATATCTTCTAGTATTCGCTTACTCATTTCTTCTGCAGATTCCCGCTTTTTGGGGAACTCTATTACGTTGTCCATATCTACAGTATAGTTTCTAACTGTATTTTGTCAACTGGTCTTGTAATTTTTTGGTAAATTGTGTTTTAAAATTTGGTAATTTACAGTCAGAATATTCAATGTTCATACAATTTTCTAACTCACTAGGAGTGCGATATGTGTCTTTACTACAATAGATATCATATTCTCTTTCGAGATCATCAGATATAGGATCAATACGATTTATTACTGACCATAACAAGCCATACTGCACAGGCCCTTTCAGTCGAGATGTAATATAGCCATCATTAGGGTCTGCATCATGTGCCTCTATTTGTCCTTTCAGTTCTAAAGGATCAGTAAACACATGTTTCCAAACTTTGTCTTTTTGGTTTTGATTGATTTCTTTTTCGCTTGTGGTATTCCCTGCATATATGACAACATAAAATTTTACACAAGATAGTTCTTCAAGTTGTTCAGGTTTAAAATGTGTTGGAATCACGTGCCACTTGTCTATAGGCAAATTGTCAATAATAGATTGTAATTCTCTCTTTTTGAAAATATCATATCGACTGATGCCTTTTGTGACATCTCTAGTCACTGTTCTTGTGCCTACAGTCTTACTGTTAAGATCATAAACATTTGCCAATTGACTGATATCAGTTGCCATTCTTTCACCACCTGCACCAGCGTCATAACAAACAAATATAATTTTTACCATGTAAATTTATTATAGTATTGATTTAAGTCTTGTTTCAACCATTCATCATTCAACATGAAAGCAAAATGTTTTTGGAACTCTTTGCAAGGCACTGTGTTGTTATTATGATCATGTAGGTTATAGAAGTCTGACTCCTTATAAAAATCTTCAATAATAAAATCTAGATCAATATCTAGTTGTTGAAGGATGTTACTGTCTGGCCAATCAATTTGGTATCCTTGTAAAAAAAGACATGGAATATTTCTTTCTTTACATATATTGTGTAAGGCAAACATTTTAATCAATGTGTTGTCTATGTCAATGTTTTTACTGTACAACCATTTGTAGTAAGATTGTTTTGCAGGATGTAATTCACTTACACTGCTAGGCCAAACACCATCATGAGTAAAATTTCTAAAGGGATCAGTCTCTACCATGGCTTTAAGCCTTTCATCATTTATTTCCACATCTAGTTTTCCAGTAGATGTCAACTGGCAAATAACATGGCTTACATCTTGATTGTTCAGTAGATGTTTGATCAGTTTGTTTAGAATGTATTCGTTTGACACTGCTGGTCCGCCTAAGTCTATAATAGGCAATTTACAAAGCTTTAATACTTTGACCCAAGTTGGTTTTGCTTGTTTAGAATAACTTATACCACAGCCACTAATCAAGATGTTTGACATGAACTTCTCCTTTTGCATAATGATCAATTGCATGAGATCTTGATTCAGGACACATACTGCAGATACTTTCTGGCTTGCCTATTAATGAAACAAATTTATCGATATCATCGAACGAATTGGTTGGTTGATACTTGTATCCTTTTGTGTTGGGTAAGTCAAGTAGATTGGCTATTGGAGCACATTTAAACAGTTTATTCTTGTAGAGTATAGGCACATTTGGATTGCCACATATTGCATGTGCTTTAGCAGGATTGCTTTTGAAAGGAACCAACTGATTGCCTTCATAGTTGTAAGGAATGACAAATTCACCAAATTTACTTTTCCATATTTTGAATCCAGGCCTTTGCCAAACATAAACATGTGCTACACCCACACCGTCTTCATCTACTTTTATAATTTTCCAATCAGAATACTGTTTCAATACTCGTTTGATATTATCGTTTATTATTTTTTCATGATCTTTTCTATGCACACTGACTTGCATTTCAAAAGGTGTGTTTTTAAAAAACTTGTCAATTTTAGCTTTGGACAGTAGATACCCATTAGTGATTAGTCTAATAGTTGTGTCAGGCCATGCTTTTTTAACATAGTCAAACACATCATATATTCTTGGATGCAATAATGGTTCACCTCCAAAAATTGATGTGACTTCTGGATAAAGTTTTGATTTCCATGTGTCAATTGATTCTATTATATCATCATATGGCATAACACCTTTGCGGTCAAAGTCACTAAGACTAAGGCAACCTTTACACGCAAGATTGCAGGCATAAGCAATGTTTAGATCTAATCTCCTGATGTTACGCACTTTTAAATTCTACTCCGTCTTTTTCAAGATGTGCATATGTTGTAAGGTCAGATGTTTTATCAGCACACATACTACACATCCATGAAGCTTTGCCAACATTAGTTACAAAGCTTTCAACATCGTCATTAGGACCTATTCCCTTATATGTTAGATATGGTTGCCATTCATCTACATGATCAATATTGAATAATGAAAGTGTGTCTTTCAAATTTGCCAAAGGTGAACATTTGTATAACCGTCCTTCGAACATGATAGGGTCACTTGGGTTGCCACAAATACTAATTGAGTCTTCGACATTATTGCTATTCCAGGGTCTGAGATTTTTGCCATGACCTTTTGCAGGCGCAACGAAAGTGCCATATTGAACACATCTAACTGTCACATCTTTATTTTGTAAACTTAAAAAACATACATCATCTTTGTCTTCCTGTATGTGCCATTCACCATATGGCTTAATAATATCTAACAATTTAGTTTTTAATTTACTCCTCATGCTTCCTTGTCCAAAATGAAATGTTGCTTGTAGCACTGAATTGCCCACATCAAATAATTGTTGAATGTGATTTGCTTCTAGGTTAAAAATATTAGTGTTAATTTTAATTCTTGCATTTGGCCAATACTGTCTTACCAATTCAAGTAATGGCCCAACATTTTCATTAAGTAATGGCTCACCGCCAAACAGAGCAATCTCATCTGGTTCTATCTTGTTGTGCCATTGTTCAAAATATTTTTTAGCCGTGCTAGGATACAGAGTACCAGACCTGTTATAATTTGAAAAGGCAATACAACCTTTACATGCTAGATTACATGAGTATTCAATTGCTATATCAAGTTTGTTTAACTTTGGAACCACACATTAATTATTGGTATCCTAGTCATCATTTTGAATAATCTACTTGACTTACGAAAGGTTGGACGTTTAAAAATTTTCCTATTGAATATTTTTATTTGTGTCCATAGAGTTGGAGGATAGTCGCCGTTATTCCAAACCTCGTACCAGTCACCATCCCCGATTTTGTAGTAACCTACACGAGCAGGATACTTCTGCTTCTTCCAAGCATCTTTTGATTTGAATCTCTTAAACAAGTTTCCTCCAGTCTTATTTAAGAAATACGGTCTAAACGTTGTGTTACTGATTATTACTAAATTTTTTCTCCCACTTCAAAACTTCTAAAAGTTTTAAATCTTGGAAATCTAAGACTGTATTCCGTAATCGAATCTTGATTCTTTGTAATAGCATCTGCACGAACTTCTACAAATTGATTAATAATGTCATCCTTGTGACGCCAAAATGTTTCACGTTGTTCATCTGATAGTCCAGAGCCAACGTTGACTGAAATTGCTTTGCCATCATCTATGCCTTCACACACAAGAGCACCAAGTTTGCCTGCGTTTCGTCCTGTGCCTTCTTCAACTGCTCTCACAGATAAAGTTACTTCAATGAATGGTTTTGCTTTCAACATATAATGGCTACGTTTACATTCATACAAAGCATCTACATCTTTG
>Ga0160423_10002877_pt1 | contig 14354 bp, 20 predicted proteins | sample CRUFie14St8metaG_FD_108191 | JGI IMG/M metagenome (GOLD analysis project Ga0160423, IMG submission 108191) | Marine microbial communities from the Costa Rica Dome - CRUD Field 142mm St8 metaG | ecosystem: Environmental > Aquatic > Marine > Oceanic > Photic zone | place: Costa Rica: the Eastern...
ATGCTTTTTGTTTACAGAGCAGCCAATAAGCACCAACAGGCGGTTAAACAGATGAACAAATTATATGAAATATTTGAACAAATACCAGACCATATCGAGTATGATTCAAAACGATTATCTTTTGCTAAAGTTTTTTGGAGGAAAAAATGCACGAAGAAGAAAGATATTTAATTGAGTTGGCTATACAGGCGAATCTGGCAGATTCTTTAATATTTGCTTTCGCTATATATATTGCTCTTATGCTTTATTATTACGGAACACGTGACGATAAATGATTACGCATCATGCTAGGTGATGTACTAATCATTAGTATTATTAATATACGCTAAATAAATAAAAGGAGAATCAGCGTATGATGTTACTAAACTATACTAGCAAGAAAAAACTTAAAGAAGCAGTAGGTCAACGACTCAACTACACAGAGACATCTTTCTTTGGTGATGAGTACAAATCTACAGGTAGTTTTATCGGTGCCCATCGTCCACACTTACAGGGTGGTCGCGAGTGGTTTGCCAAAGTTACTATGAAAGACGATATAATCGTCAAGGTGGTGTAGTGAAGAAATCACTATTCTATAAATATTTTAAAATACCTTGCGGCAGGCACGGTGGTGAGTACAGTCACTACTGTGCTGCCAAAAGTCGAGGTTGCCAACTATTCAAAGAAAGGGGGAATCATGGCAGAATCAAACGAACCAACAATAACAGTTAGCACTTTTTTCAATGATGAAGTGCAAGTTACTCGTAAAGAGTTTACAGATAGGTGGGTGCGCTCTATCAAAGATATCGGGTTTTATAGAATTATGGAGCACGGTTACGGAACAGATATGCACGACGCAGACCAGAAAAAACTAGAAGACTTTGAAATATGGGTCGAAGATATGGCTGGTCGTGAGTTCGATCATTTATTAATAAATAAGTGTATAAATGAAATAAGAAAGGAGAATCAATCATGACAGGTATATACCGTCACCCATTACATTCACGAAAGGAAGAGCATAAACTACTGCGTGATAAATTAGAACACCACCTGACCGAATTAGACGAGGGTGAGGTGTTTGAAGCAGGTAAAACCAAAATCATATATGTGCGTGATTTAGGTTATTTAGTTTTCAAAGAGCACGAGAAAACTAAGAACAATGAGTATTTTGGAAATCATAACGGTATCCCAGACTTCGGTTATTACTGGATTAGAACATATCCAGAGGAAGCGTTGAGCCTTGTTCCTTTAGAACATTTAAAACAAGCAGTAGAATATTACGAGATTTAACAATATGCTAGGTGATGTAGTTAATGTATTTTATTATATATAGGTAATATAAACTAACTAACAGGAGAAAAAACATGGTTGTTAAGAAAAAACAATTAATGATTAGCTGCTCTCACGATGCTAAAATAATTGCCAATTTTAATAAAATAAGATTAGAGCTTGAAGCAGAAACAGGAATGAAAATGTCCAGCGCGAATGTATTACGATATCTAATGCATAGTCACTTAACTAAAAAGGGGAAATAACAGTGTTTACAGTACCAGAGTTAGAAAAAGTATTTTTGAATGAAGACCAATACACCGTAGAAAATGTAGCTGGTGGAATCGATCACGCAATTGTAGAACTTATGAGTCATGAAGAAGGTTTCGATGTCAAAGTATGGCAGAGGGAGAGCGATTATCACTACTACACAATCACTAGCTTTAACCAAAATGGTGATGGTCACTGGGTTAGTTGGAACTCAATTATGAGGTATGAAAAATAATTTTAAATAAAAAGAGGAAAACATAAATGGACGAAGCAATAATATTAACAGGTAAGCAAATACCTTTAGCAAGATTAATAGCCATGCGAGCTGCATTGACACTCGAGCTCATAGGTATGAAGCAACGAGGTCGGTCAATGTACTCAATAGTTAAAGAGGAACTAGGTATAAAAGGCAACAAGCAAAGTGTCCTCAGTCAACTAGAAAAACACATAGCGAAGGAGAAACTAGATGGGAACTCGTAGTTATATAGGGTACAGCTCGTGGGACGAGGACGGTATTACCGCAGCATATTGTCATTATGATGGCTACTTACAGCACAATGGTTTTATGTTGTACGGTTATTACGCAGATATAATAAGAGTCAGAAGACTCGTGAACACAGGATACATATCTAGTTTAAAACTTACAACAGCAGAGTCAGACACTAGAAAACAAGAACCAGAGAAGTACGAGGATTTGAACGAGTTTATGAATGCTCTCGACCCTCTGCACATCGAGTATGTTTACTTGTTTATTGATAAACCGCAGATTGATGCTAAAGGTTGGTTCGTGTCTCATAGTGACCAGCAGAATAACGGCTTTTTTAGGTATGATGAGGAGGCTTACTTTCATACCTGTTTCAAACCTTTAGGTCAGGCACTAAAGAATATTGAACTGCCTCACTGGTATAACAGCTGGCGACTACCTAAGAACTGGGTTGAAGACAGTAAAGAAGTTTTACCTATGAGCGCGAACGGTGAGTATAGTGTACTTACTTCGCAGACTGCGTGGGATATACCTAAAGTCATTAAGCATCATGCTTAGTGATGACTATACTCTATATTATTATTTATAGGCTTTTTAAATAACTAACTAACTATTAAGGAGAACTGTCATCAAAAAAGCAATCATAAAAAACGGTTGGGAAATACTCCCTACAACAGAAACGCAGTCAGGTCTTTTCATGCAGGAAAACTGGATGTACAACGAAGGTCAGGCTAAACTAGAACAAGATATCCTTCTCGATATGCTTAAACTATTCATCACTAATAAGGCTGAAGAATATGGCTATTATTTCAGTGAGGTTCATGAGCATAAACGTCCAGAAGATATACCTACTCAGTGGTCAACTGTATACTACTCACCTGTGCATCATTATTACGACTCTGGTGAATATAATATTATAGAAACTGCCTCAACTAAGGATTATGTTTACTATAGTATTTCATTGCATGGTAGTAGCTTCGCCTCCGCTCTTACCGAGTATGTGAAAATAGCTACTCCTAACGGTCGTGCTAAACTCAACGATGCGTATTTAAGTAAGTGAAGAGTACCGTAACCTGCACGAGCTGTCATAGGCTCGTGCAGGAAAAACGTGCTGCTTTAGGCTATACCACCTGCCTCTCTTGCGGTAGTGCTAAACGTGTATTCACCGTGGCACCTGCGTATAATAAGGGAGCCTACCAAGTCATTGGTATCAATAATATAAAAGACATCGGCAGGTAAGTCAACCTAGTCGAGCGTCTTTCTACTACCCCTAACCCTAGTATTACCCTATAAAGATGAATTACTGGAGCGTAAATAAAAGCCGATCCACCGCGCTCAACCCTAGTAAAACCGCCTATATATAACGGTATATGCGATTAGTGATCGTCCTAGTTAGGGAATAAGTTCTTAGTTATTATATATTTATAAGTTAAATAACTAACAGGAGGACTAACTTATGGCAGTAAAATATACTATGAAAGACTTTGAAGATTACGTCTGTGAAGGCGGTGATATTCATGTTTACGTCGGTCCATCTCAAGGTATTGAGTTTATGAACGTGCCTTGGAAAAAGCTAACTAAGTCAACAGCGAAAAATGAGTTTAGGAAGTACCTACCCCCCGTTGATGAGTTATGGCTAGAATATACTAAAGAAGCTAGAGCGGTATATGAAGGTATACGGGATGAGTACGTAGAAAACGTAGGAAATATCGGGATGCTTTATTATAAGTTTGATAACGGCATCGAGAGTAAGGTGTTTAGAGTGACTCCATGAATAAAATATATGAGTTTACGCTACATCCTAGCGGTCATGATCCAAAGTCGCCTCGCTTCTATCGTATAGGAGCAGGCACTTTGAATGATGGCATAGCTATAATAAAAGATATGGAGAAGCAGTTCGGTGAGTGGTTTGACAAGTGGGGGTCAGTGCACTCAATCGACCTCGAGAAGCAATTGTTTAAACTCCGTATACCTAGTGATGCCACACCTATATGGCTTTGGGAAGGTGCTGACCTAATGGCGAGCGGTGGTCCATTCGGTGAGAGATACGGTGAAGAACTCTTTGAGAATTATGAATACAGCTGTGACAAGCACTTATGGAACTTCCCTGAAGAGTACGGCTATAATAAAAGTGATTAGTGATTTGTGCTAGGTGATCGGGGCTTCCGTACTATAATTATATAGTAAGTTAAATAATAAAGGAGAATGTAGTGAACAATCTACAAATATATGTGGACCATGTTCAGCCAGTAGTCAAGACTATTAATAAACACCACAATCAGTTTTATACTCTTTGGTACTATAACCTTAGTCCTGAAGATTTGTTTGCTGAAGACGGCTTAGTAGAATACATGACTCAAGATAAAAACGTGCCTGCAGACTTTAATGGTAATATGCCTATGGTCTATGCTCAGTGGGGTGAAGAGACTGGTGCTAGTATGGTGTTAGAAGTATCACCAGAGAATCGTAAGCTACTCAGTCCAGAAGTTATTAAGGTGCTGTCGGGTAAGTATCATCGCGAGCATGGTCAAGTAGGTGAGGACTGGGAAAATTGTGCAGATGAAACTGTATATGTGCTTATGGATCACCAGTACTGGCAAACCTGTGCTGGTTTTGAACCTGCCGATGATTATAGTTACATCAGTAGTAATACTGTTGACCATGCTCTAGATTTCCTGTCTCGTCGTCTAGGTATTAACTACCTGAACATCGATGAGGCACGAACCGATCTTGAGTGGAAATTACAGCCATCTAGAATAGATGTTAGTTAGTGGTGGGGGCTTCATTTAGCATCATGCTAGGTGATCACCCCCTTCTTTTATATAGTTATATAGTTATTAATTAAGTAAAGGGCAGTATATTATGACAAAACCAATTTTAAATAAAGCACAAGTGCTCGAGATAATTGCAGACCACGGAGGTCCTAACAAGATATTGAGAAGCATCATGAAAAACTCTACGGATTATGGCGAGTGTTTCAATGTCAAAGTAGTCAATGGCGAAATACTTAAAAAGTATCATGGCGATGGTCGCTGGCTCGGTGGCGATGGTCCTGACTATAATATTAGTTTAGGTTGCGCTATTGAGAAACTATATGATGTAGAACTTAGGTATGAGGGGGAAGACTAAAATGACAACATACATGATAGGTTTACAGCTTGTCCCAGCTAAGTTTAGAAGCGACCGACGTCGTGACATTATGAAGAAGGTTGACTTTAACTTAAAAGACCACTACATTATAGGTCTCAACAAAACTCTTGAAGAGGGTGCCGAAGTAGCACGAGACGTGTGGAATCAATACTACCAGTGGAAACATGACGAGGATGGTATATTAGCCGAGGACGAAGAGTTTTACTTACCCGAGGTGAGCGAACTAAATGATATACCTATATATACTCTTGAGGTATATAAACCTGTGGCAGTTTCCGTTAGGATGAGTGACCGTCCTGACTATGTTTGGGAAGGTGGACGGTGGTCAAAGAATTAGTAGTTAGTAGAGGTCGGGGTTTACCCTTTAGAACCTAAGTAGCAAGTTTGGTGCACTTGCCCGACGAAACGCACCACTTTCTATATTAGCTCTCACGAATTTTACTTAATGATTTTACACAAATCTTCGCGTTTAGCCAATAAGCCAATAGCATTCTCTCTGTGTCCATCGCAGTTAATCCTTTTGTAAGGGCTATTGGCTATCGTATTGGCGACCTATTGCCTTTGTTTAGCTAATATGGTCTGTGGTCCATGGTCGATGGTAACTTGATGGTAACAATGGCAAAGGTGAGATAAAGCATGTGAGTGATCTTTAGACAGTGGTCTGTGGACTCTGGGAGATTATATATAGAACCAGCATTCCACGGACACTGATCTACGGACAGAAATCCTACAGCAAATGGTCCATGGACCACGGAATCTGGACTTCCAGCCAATAGCCAATAGGATCTGAATGTCATCTGTAAACTAAATGGGTAAAAAATGATCAGATCAGATCTGAAGATCCCACGGTCCACGGTCCATGTGCTCGCATGCGATAGATCGCACTGTGATCGCACTGTGATCTGAACTTTTATTCATAAAATAATTAATGATCTTCCTTTACTTCTTATATACTTTACTTTACTATATAAGGGTAGGTTATAGTTATAAGGGTACTATAACCTCACACTAACTAACTAACCCTTTATATAGGTGATTAAAATGGCTAAAAAAGCTATTGATCAAAAAACTAAGCCCGCTACCGCGCCTAAGGTGAACTGCGGACCTTTTAACCCTAACGGTATATATACCGCTACTGGCAAAATAGCCCGCGCCCCTCACAACGCGGAACGCCATGAAGAGTTTAATGGCAAAACTATTAAAGCGATCCTAAGTATTAAACCTACTAGGATGACCGTCGCAGATATAAAGTATGATCTAAAAACGGGCTTTATAACTATTGAATAATAGTTACGGGGGACTACGGTCCCCCATCTTTTTACCTTTACTAATCGCATCTGAACTGTAAACTCTGATCCTCTGTAAACTATTGATGGGATTTTATTACCGACCATGATCTATAGTCACAGTCAAAGTCTAAGTATAGTACTCTGTAAACTATTTTCGGAATATTATTTCAGATCTGAACTCTGAACTCTGACCCTAAGGGTATTCAGATGTTCTGGGTTTTTAAAATAAAAAAAGGGCTACCGTAAAGGTAGCCCTAGTATTACGCTATTTTACTTCAAGCGTAATAAACCCCGTTTTTAGGTCATACTTTATATCCGCGGGGGTTAACCTAGTAGGCTTTAAGCCTAAAATATAGCTTACCGTTTTACCGTTAAACTCCTTATGCCTACTAGCGTTATGCTCCGCCCTAGCTATTTTACCCGTAGCCGTATAAATAGCGTTACCGTTTAAACCGCCTAGGTTAACCTTAGGCGCGTTAGTTTTTAAGTTTTTAGTTTTAGTATTAATAATAATACCCCTTTAAAAATTACGGTTAGTTAAGTTAAGTATATTAATTTAGTACCGTATAACTTAATTAATATACCTATATACTAAAGTAAAAGTATATAAAAGTAAAGTAAAAACTAAAAAATAAGCCTATTATTTAAAGGTTTTTTTAACCCCCGTACCCCCCTTAGGGACACCGCTAAAGCCGAAGGCTTTAGTGTCGGTTTTCGAGATACAGTCCAATAAAATTTTACTTTTCGACAATAGTGAACTACACTATGTGGAGAGACAGAGGTACAAAAAATATTTTGCAAAAATTTTTTAACATATGAGATCACTACACAATGATTAGCAGGAACCTAATGCCTCTTCAATATGGTTTTCAAGAAGGTGGTGAAGCGGAGATGCGAGCCACGAACGACGCAGATCGGTCCATGCTCAGTAACTTCATGGGCGGTGGACTCAATGCTCTCATGATGGATAGATTCCCGCAACTTATGGGCAGTCCTGCTTACCAAGGCATCATGTCCATGGCACCTGAAAACGTAGGCGAATCACTCATGAATCTTCCTGCTGGTAAAAGTGGAATATTATTAATGAGTATATTTAGAAAACTCGATGATCTATACGATACCAGAAAAACGTATGAAAGGGCAGAGGGTGGAAGCAAAGGTCTGTTTAAAAACGAAACAGATAAAATAGACGAAGAGATAAAAAGACTCACAGCAGGAAATCCAGAAATTCTAAAATCATACCGCGAACTTAAAGCAGGCACAAAGAAGTAATGGCAGATCCAAGAAACAAACCGTTAATGCCTCTTGGTCTAGGAGGTTTCGGTAATCTCCAAACAGCAATGGACAATGAACCACCGATCCCTTCCGCTGGACAAATAGCATGGTTCGGTACTCAAATGGTTCCTGGTTCATCGGGACCAGACGTAGCAGGCAAGATGCCTGGACCACCGTCCTATGACCAACCAGTATCAGAGTTCATGTCTGGCGAACCAATGCCCAGTTACGCAGAAAACATAAAGCGTGGTGGATTTGGTGGATATTTCGACGCCACAATGCAAGGACTCGGTGTCGCAGGAGATGCAATAACTTATTCCGCACCGATCTTTGGACCATTCTCCCCTTTACCAGCTTCAATAGGAAGAGGAGTAAAAGGACTCGGTGTCGCAGGGCAGATGTTAAAAGCAAGCACTAATATTCCAAAAGTAGATAGCACGATAGTACACACAGGTGATAGAAAAGTTAAAAAGATTTCAGACGAGGAAGATATAGCAACTGCATCAAGTGAGACTAACAGTAGAGACATAGAAACAGTTTCAGAACGAGGCATCATCTCTCTTTTAAATGATCAAGACTACCTTAAAAAGAAAGGCATAAGATACGACGACCCTAACAAAAAATACGACGTGTTAGATATAATAAATCGAGCAATCGATAGAATACCTAAAAATAATAGTGGTCAAAGAAACCATTTACAAAGACAGTTTGACGAATATTTGTCTGACGAGTTTGTCAATGGACCTCCGCGAACCTTCGATGAAATAATGCAAGAGTTGGATAAAAACAAACCGACAATAAGAGAAAACATTCATATACGAGAATTTGAAAAACCATACGAAGGAATGGGAGTTACAAGTAGAGCAGAAGCTTCACCTAAAATACCTGCTGAACTTGAAGAGTACACAACTGTTAGCGACGTCTACGCACAGATACAACCTAGATCTTATGGCACAACAAGTTTTTCTATACATGGCGGTAAGTATGGAAATGAAACACTTTTCACAGGAGACCACCCTCGTTTCGGTGGATATGATCCAAAAGGTTGGAGTATTATTCCAGGAGATACAGGGGACAACAACAGAAATAGAGTATTCCATAATCGTTTTGCTGTGTATGATATGCCAGACGGAAAAGTAGATTATGTCGCCGTAGAAAGTCAATCAGATCCATATCAGTTAACCACAAAAAGCGACATGTATAGACCAAGAAGAGGCAACCCTTCTGTTCAAGCACGGTTGCAGCAAGAAGGCGGTGTTGATGTCACTTACCAAGATCAAATAACAGGGGAAGAGATTCCTATGGGAATGCATCCACTAAACTCTGCAAGAATTGATGAAGATTGGGCGCCAGATGAAGGCGGTTTGTATATCCGTGGAACACCTACAATCGGAGAAGGTAAGCATCCTTACGAAGGGGGATATTTCGGCATAAGAGCGAATGGATTTAAAAACAGTTTTCCATTTGACGGTAGTGCGAATGAACATGGATATGAACACCCAATGCAGAAAGTCATATCAGACTACTTTGACCACATAATGATACACCATGTGCCACATGAAAACTTTGACGAAGTGTATGAAGTACAAGGTAATATTCAAGAGGCTTGGGTAGACCTTGTAGATGAATGGCGAGATGGGCTTTTTTCAGACGGACTATCCACCGACGAGTTGTCTTTTGAAGAGGCTGGTTTACCTAACTTTTTAGATTATGCTGCCGAGCAGTTAAAACCGTTAATGAGTAAGATAAAAATCGCAGAAGCACCAACACCTATGATAGATGATTGGTATCACATATCAACAAAATCTCATATCCAAAATGCCATAGCAGAAGAAGCAGACAGAATTAAATTTCCCATAAACGCTAGAGCTTTAAATGATCAAATGATGGGGGAAATTCTTTTACCACCTCAATTGAAAGAAATGGCAGGATACGAAGGTGTCGGTGAAGCTATTAAGGATAACGCACTGATTAAAAACAGTAGGGCTTTCCCGTCTGATGAAGCAGTAGACCTAGCTAAAAAACACAAAAAATTTAATAGACAAGCACTTAACACTATCGAACAAGAGTACGGAATTAACCTTAACCGTAAAGTAGTAAAAGACAGGTTTGGTCAAGAGTTTGTAGAAATAGAACTTACCCCAGAAATTAAAGAGGCAATGCAAACCCTACTACTCTCACGAGGCGGTCTCGTAAGACAACCACTTATGAATTTAAAATATGACCGATGATTTTATAAAAAACGCAGAGGAGATTCCTCTTGACGTTTTAAAAGAACACCTAGAACTTACCGAGAGGTTAAAACAACTCAAAGACGTAGAAAAAGCGCAAACAAATTTTCTACCTTTCGTCAAAAGTCAATGGCCATCGTTTATAGAGGGCAATCACCACAAAACCATGGCAGACGCTTTTGATCGTATCGCAGACGGTAAGATAAAAAGATTAATTATAAACATGCCACCACGGCACACGAAGAGTGAGTTTGCGAGCCACATGTTTCCTGCGTATCTCGTAGGTCGTAACCCTTCTCTCAAAATACTACAAGCCACACACACTGCCGACCTCGCGGTAAAGTTTGGTCGTAAGATTCGTGACTTGATGTTAACAGAAGATTTTCAATCTGTGTTTGACAATGTACTTATTAACCCAGACTCAAAAGCAGCAGGTAAGTGGGAAACACAAGACAAGCGCAACCCTAAACTTAAAGGTGAATATTATGCAGCAGGTGTGGGCGGTGCACTAGCTGGTCGTGGTGCGGATCTATTTATTATTGACGACCCACACTCAGAGCAAGACGCCATGAACCCTAAGTCCATGGACGATACTTACGAGTGGTACACCTCTGGTCCACGTCAACGACTACAACCTGGAGGCGCGATCGTAATCGTGATGACAAGGTGGAACGTCAATGATCTTACAGGTAGATTACTCAAAGATGCGGCACGAGACCCAAAAGCAGATCAGTGGGAAGTTATAGAACTGCCTGCTATAATGCCGAGTGGTAAGCCACTGTGGCCAGAGTACTGGCGAATAGAAGAACTCGAAAGTGTCAAGGCATCTTTGCGTGGTGGACCAAAATGGCACGCGCAATATATGCAGAATCCAACCTCGGAAGAAGGTGCACTTATCAAGAGAGAATGGTGGAAAGAATGGGAAAGAGATAAACCTCCAGCATGTAACTACCTTATACAAAGTTATGACACAGCATTTTTAAAAAGTCAAATGGCTGACTATTCCGCTATCACAACTTGGGGTGTGTTTTACCCAGAAGGCAGAATCGGTGATGAGATATATGACGGCACAGCACCTCATATTATTTTACTAGATGTGCTAAAAGGTAGATATAATTTCCCAGAACTAAAGGGTGTTGCATTAAAACAATATGAAGAGTGGAATCCTGACATAGTGATAATAGAAGGCAAAGCATCAGGTTTACCCCTCACACAAGAATTACGGAACATAGGTATACCTGTACAAAATTTTACGCCATCTAGAGGACAAGATAAGGTCGCAAGGGTAAATGCGTCAGCACCATTATTTGAGTCAGGTATGGTATGGTATCCTGATACAAACTGGGCACACGATGTTATAGAAGAGTGTGCAGCCTTTCCAGCAGGGGATCACGACGATTTAGTCGATTCTACAACACAAGCACTTTTAAGATTTAGGCAGGGTGGATTTATTAAATTACCGAGCGATTATGAGGAAGAGGTTTTATATCGCAAGAAAATGAGTTACTATTGATCAAATAAATAAAGGTTTTTACTATGGCGATTGAAGTTCAAAGATATCCAAACAAAGGTATAGATCCTTTAGAGGAACCAGTACCAGAAGGACTGACAATAGAACTTCCTGAAGAGATGAATATTCAGGGAGAAACAGCAGCAGAGTTTAATATTTCCCCAGACGGTCAAGCAGTGCCTGTTGAAATGACAGAAGAAACAGTCATAACAGAGCATAATGTAAATTTAGCAGACGTTTTAGAAGAAAACGAATTAACTAGGATAAGCTCTGAGTTATTATCTTCTTACGATGAAGATAAATCTTCTAGGGAAGAGTGGCTAAAAACATTTTCTGACGGTTTAGACCTACTCGGAATCAAGTCAGAAGAAAGAGAACAGCCATTTCCAGGTGCAAGTGGCGTAACTCACCCTATTTTAAGCGAAGCAGCGACACAATTTCAAGCACAAGCGTACAAAGAACTGCTTCCACCAGGAGGTCCAGTCAAAACTCGCGTCGTTGGAGCCGAAAATCAAGAAACTATGGACCAATGTACTCGCGTAAAAGAGTTTATGAACTACCAAATCACGGAAATCATGCAAGAATACGACCCAGATATGGATAGTTTGCTATTTTACCTTCCTTTAGCGGGGTCTGCATTCAAAAAAGTGTATTTTGACTCACTTTTGAACCGTGCTACTGCTAGTTTCGTCAAAGCAGAGGATTTAGTCGTTAGTTATGACACTACAAACCTAGAAACTAGCCCTAGAATCACTCATGTCCTTAATATGACAGGAAATGACGTCCGAAAAATGCAATTAAGCGGTGTTTATCGTGATATTTTGATAGGAAATCCTGGAGAAGTCGATTTAGACGAAGCAAAAGAGAAAATGGACGAATTACAAGGGTTAAGTAAGCCTACAAGTGATTATAACGAGTATACATTATTAGAAGTACACGTAAATTTAGAATTAGAAGGCATAGATGAGTTCGATTACGCTGTACCTTATATAGTTACTATATTAGAGGATTCTGGTGAAATACTCGCTATAAGACGTAATTGGGAGCTAAATGACGAATTATTTAGCAAAAAAGAGTATTTTGTACACTATAAATTCCTTCCAGGACTCGGTTTTTACGGTTTTGGGCTAATTCACATGATAGGCGGGTTAACTAAGTCCGCAACCTCATTATTAAGACAACTTATTGACGCAGGCACGTTATCTAACTTACCAGCAGGGTTTAAAGCACGTGGTATGAGAGTTCAAGGAGAAGACGAACCTTTACGTCCTGGAGAATTTAGAGATGTAGATGTTCCAGGAGGAGTTATCAGAGATGCGATGATGCCTCTTCCGTATAAAGAACCTAGTGGCGTACTCGCTGAATTACTGGGATTGCTAATCGACAGTGGTAGGAGATTCGCTAGTATCGCAGATATGCAAGTAGGAGATATTGGCAGTCAACAACTTCCAGTAGGAACTACGGTAGCTATGCTAGAACGTGGAACTAAAGTTATGTCAGCTATACATAAACGATGTCACTACGCTCAGAAAAAAGAGTTCAGGTTATTAGCTAAAGTATTTGCTAGGTCATTACCGCCAGTTTACCCATACGCTGTAGAAGGCGCAGATCAAGCTATTAAACAAACAGATTTTGACGACAGAGTAGATGTCATACCTGTAAGTGACCCTAATATATTTAGTATGTCTCAAAGAGTCATGCTTGCTCAACAAGAACTTCAAATGGCGCAATCAGCACCAGAGATACACAACCTACGCGAAGCGTATAAAAGAATGTACGAAGCATTAGAGATTAAAAATATAGAACTGTTACTACCTGAAATGCAAGAAGTACCGCCACGAGATCCTATAAGTGAACAACAAGCAGCACTGATGGGACAACCTATAAAAGCATTTGAGTTTCAGAATCATGAAGCATACATTACTGCACATTCAGCATTTTTACAAAACCCTATGACTCAACAGAACCAAGTGGCAGCGACAGCGATACAGTCAAATATACAAGAACATCAGGCTATGTTATATAAGATTCAAATAGAACAAGCAATGGGACAGAAACTACCAGAGATGCAAGATGGTCAGATGCCTCCAGAGGTTATGAATGAGATAGCATTAGCAGCAGCAACTGCTACACAACAAGTTACTGGTCAAGCGCAAGCTATGGCAGAAGCTATGCAAAATGCTCAAATAGATCCAGTGGTAGAAGTCAAGAAAGAAGAAATTGCACAAAAAGCTCAATCAGACGCTTTACGAAGTGAGGTAGATTTAGCTAGAATAGAATCACAAGAAGCAATAGCTGAAATGAAAGTTGCACAAGACAGAGAAGAAGCAATGATGAAAGCACAGAATGATGCAACAAAAACATACGGTCAGATATTGAAAGATGTAAGATCGGCAGATACGAAAACAAAAGGGGATTAAGATGTATCGTAAAACTATGAATTATGGTGGCGAAGCAACAAAGAAGAAAAAGAAAATGGCTGGCGGTGGCGAGTACAAAATGGCTGGTGGTGGCGAGTATCGTGAAGGTATGAAAGATGGCGGTCGTCCTGGTCTCTGGGCTAATATTCACGCAAAACGCAAACGCATAAAAGCTGGTAGCGGAGAAAAAATGCGTAAGAAAGGCGATAAAGGCGCACCGACCGAAGCAAATATAAAAGCAGCACAGAAAGGAAGTAAAAATGCCTAAAAGTAAATATTCAGCTAAACAGAAAAAATTAGCAGCAGTTGCAGAACCTAGAGACAAGATAACTGGTGCTGACTTTAAAGCAATGAAGAAAGGACAATCTTTCAACGTAGGTGGTCCCGTAAAATCTAGTATGCATAGAGGATGCGGTGCTGTAATGGATAATAAAAGAAAAAGAACTAAATATAGTTAGGAGGCGATAATGAGTGCTC
>Ga0160423_10002878_pt1 | contig 14342 bp, 21 predicted proteins | sample CRUFie14St8metaG_FD_108191 | JGI IMG/M metagenome (GOLD analysis project Ga0160423, IMG submission 108191) | Marine microbial communities from the Costa Rica Dome - CRUD Field 142mm St8 metaG | ecosystem: Environmental > Aquatic > Marine > Oceanic > Photic zone | place: Costa Rica: the Eastern...
CAAATGCTACAAGCAAATAACGCAGAATTGCGTATGCAAATAGCTAAACAACAAGGAGTTATAGAAGCACTACAATCTTTAGATAAAGGCAAAAAAAATGCCAAAACTTAATGTAGTAGCAGGTATAATAGATAAAGTAGCAGATAAAATCGATGACTTTACTCTGGACAAAGCAGAAAAAGCACAACTTATACAAGAGATCAATAAAGCACAGCTTGAGGTTAATAAAGTTGAAGCTGGATCAACTAATCTTTTTGTATCAGGTTGGCGTCCGTTTGTTGGTTGGACTTGTGGTGTAGCATTATGTTATCACTTCATACTTCAACCGTTCTTAACTTTCTTATTGTATGCCTTTGGCTACCAAATAGTGTTGCCTACTTTCGATATGGGAACATTGACGACGATACTTCTAGGTATGCTAGGTTTAGGTGGTATGCGTTCGTTCGAGAAAGTCAAGAGATCAGCGTAATGGAATTTGATGATATTATAGAAAAAGTGTTGCAACACGAGGGAGGATATGTTAATGACAAAGACGATCTCGGTGGAGAAACTAACTATGGTATTACAAAACGCTTTTATCCTCACTTAGACATTAAAAATCTTACAAGAGAACAAGCAAAAGAAATCTATTATAAAGACTATTGGATTCCCTCTAAGGCGTCAAAATTACCAGCAGAATTACGATATGCCTACTTTGATTGTGTAGTTAATACTGGACAATATCGTGCAGTAAGAATATTACAGCAAGCGTGTAATAATAAAAATACATTTGAAATAAAAGAGGACGGTAAGATTGGAGCTGCTACAATATCAGCTTGCAAGAAATTAGAGGCAGATAGATTTATTTCATATAGAATCTTATTCTATTCTTTGTTAATTTCAGATAACCCTACACAAGAAAAATTTTGGTACGGTTGGTACAAAAGAGCTAAAGGAGAATAAATGCCTACATACATAACAGCTAGAGATCTAAAAGATGCTTATCCTAACTTAGATGAGTTTGATACAAAAAAACCAATATATAGCTGGACTGTTGATTCAGGCAGTAGGTATGTATCGCACGACTCTGGATTAGTAACTGCGCTATTTGTAGACGGAGCTAATCAAGGATCAGCACAAGCAAATAAAGCTGCAGTAGACGCAAATGGAGAGTGGTTTTATGATAGCTCTGTTGATGCTATATACTATTACAATGATACTAACAATCCTGAAGATTTATTAATGGAAGCAGGAGAAGATTTTGCTACTTTAAAAACAAGAGTAATGAAAGACGCTAGTGATTATGTAGATTCTAAATTAGACTCTAATTTACCAAGAGAACAATTTTTATTAAAAGACGGAACTTACGATTATCTTATTAGAAGATTAACTTCTTTAGTTGCTGCTTTCTTTTTAGTAAAAGGAAAAGATCCAACAAGTCAAATAGCTGTTGCTTTATTTCAAGAAGCACAAATGCACATAGAAGATTTAAATAGTGGTAAAGCTAAACTAGGTTATCAAAACTCTGGAGATGCTTCTAAAGGTATTGTAAGAAAAATCTCTGTGTCTGGAAGTCTTAATATTGTTGATACTAGAGGAAATTACTTTGGTAGCTACGACAGATTAAAAGTCATTGTTACAACTGGTGGTGCTATCGGTACTGCTAAGTATTCTGTATTTGCTAAAGATACAGACGGATTAAAAAATAATTTAGTTTTACAAGATGAAATTATTAACGGCGATTACCAAGAATTAACAGCAGGACTACAAATAAGATTTCAAGGATCATCAGATAGTTCTACTGCTACACAAAATGATGAGTGGGAAGTAGAAGTTACTGGTATATACGAAGAAACAGAAAATGCCTCTATGCGTTCAGTAAAAATGACTCGTAAAGATTTCAAACAGTTTTATAGAGGTAAAAATGGCTCTCGCATCTACTAATGCTTGGAAAGTAAATGTAGAAGAATCTTTACAAACGGCAATTAGAGGCGAGTTTGGATCAAGTTTAGCTATATTCAGATCAAGAGATTTTGAATATACAGGTAATCGTTTTTGTATTATTAGAGGATTAGACTCTGAATCAAACAATACGATGTACTCTAGGTTGTCTAGCACATACAATTTATCTTTAGATTTTTATATGCAAGACTTAAAAAGAAATGAATTAACTGTTAAATCGTTTTTTAAGTTAGTATCAAGATTAGAAGAAACTATTTATTCTTTGTTAGAAATTGATCCATTGTTTAAAATTGAAATAACAGAGATAACATACGAAGATGACATAGATTTTAATGGATATAGAAAAGCATCATTTAGTTTATCTGTAAGGAGCGTTAGATAATGGCTTTAAGTTTTAATAATATTACATACGAAAAAATTATGACTCCATTGAGAGATAAACTTAAAACAGAGTTTAAAGGATCATTGCCAATATATTTTGACAATCAGCAACAAGACATAGGAAGTAAATCATTGCGTATATATCCTACTTCACAAAGATTAGAAAAAAACAGAACTAATTCATTTCTTAATTCTTATGAGCTAGAAATGGATTATGTAATAAAAACAAATAAAAACAGCGAAAAAGCATTAGATCAAATGTATAAAGATGTATCAAGAATAGAAACAGTCTTATTTAACAACTCACACGGTGGATCAATACCTTATTTTTACGCAGCAATGCCTGAAATAGAACATAATATTGATGTTGATTTAAATGATGTATATGCCTCAAGAGTAACAGTTACTGTACTATATGAAGAGGTACACGAGAAGTTTTCTAAGTTTATTACTTCCAATGATAAATTCTTTGTATTATCTAATGGATCTTTTTATATTGTAAGGAGTTAATTATGGCTAAAAAATATAAATTAAAAGACGAACTTATGCCTAGAAAACCTAGTTTTCTTGGACTAGATTATTCAGACTGGGCAAAACTTAATAGTGGCAAATCTGTAGAATTAGATAAAATGCCAAGATTAGCAAAAAATTATCTAGAAGAAGTAAAATTAAAAGTTAAAGAGGTAAAGTAAAATGGGTAGTAATTTAAAAACAGCATACAGTCCAAAAGAATTTGAGCTTGCTATTGCTCACGAAGCAACGGTAGGTACAGCTCCTGCTGAGGGAGAGTTTAAATTAATAAATATTGATTCGATCGAAATGCCTGCATTAAATCCACAGCAAGTATTAGATGTAAGACACGGAGCAGGTAGAACTTTAAAAGCAGTTGATATGTTTTTAAACAACAATTTAACTGTAAAAGAAATTAGTTTTTCTGGTATTGCAGATGCTACTATTTTACCTAAGTTAGTTAAAAACATAACACAGGACGGAAGTGCAGACGGAATATCTTCTATATTAGCTGCTTACAATCCAGATGAAATAAAAGTTGGAGATGTTACAGGAACAGGAAATACAGATCTAGATACTATAACTTTTAGTGTTTTGTTAAATGTTCCAGAATCTAGTAACTCTATGTTATTTACTGGCTGTGTTTTGACTTCACTTACTTTAAGTGGAGATATTGCTGAAGAGTCTGGTAGAATTAAAATGTCAGGAACTTTTAAAACAGGTATGAAACCTGCATTTAACAGCAATTTAAATCCAACAAGCACATCGCATTTTAATACAAACTACTTTATGACAGACTATGGAGATGACGCTGATACAAATGCAGTAACTACTATTGCAGATGTAACTGAGCCAATTTTAAAATCATTTAGCTGCAATATTGAAAACGATGCACAGTTTATGGGTTTCAATGCAGCAGGAGATTATCAAATTATAGCGAGAGCTTTACCAGAGTGTATTGTAACATTTGACTCTGTCGTTAAGTATGATGCAGATACTGACGGATTAGTTGCATCTTTTGAGCAACAATCAACAGGTACTGTTGCTAATACATTAACTGCAAAAGATAGTGTAACTAGAAATATAGATTTTTCAATACCAAAAGCAATTATTACAGATGTATCTTTTTCAGAAGAAGAAGCTATGTTCTTGTCAGTAAGTACAAGAGGAGTAGCAGGTACATCAGGTAGTTTAATTGACATCACAATAGAATAAACAAGTAAGGAATAATCAATGTCTAAGAAAATCACGCTTAAGAGTGGCATTAAAGCTACGCTTAAAGAAATGTCCGTAGACGAATTTGACAAATGTATGGATTTTGTAGATTACGAAACAAAAGTCGTAGACGGAGAAGAGCAAACCGTAATTAAAAATCAATTCTCAGTAAGTACATTTTGGATCAGAAGAGGTGTACAGGGAGCAGATGATCAGTTTATAAAGTCTTTATCTATTGAAGATAGAGGAGAACTCCAAGTAGCTATACAGGAATACAATAGCTTGGGGGAATAGAATCCCTCACACTTAAACTGAACATACTTATAGATGACTGGTGTGAGGGTTGTGCATATCACACTTTTCCATACCAAGCTAAGTTACCTCTTAAAAAAGATACCAGCGTTCACACCTTTACATCTATGGACGATGTTTGGTATGTTATCGGTTTATTAAAACAAGAAGTAGAAGAACATAACAAAACAAACAAAAAGCAGTTCTCATTAGAGCAAGCTATCTTATCACACATACCTTTTTTCTGTTGCCCTAATCATTTTTTATCAAGAGAATATCAACAAGATATACAGCGATATCTATATTGTAAGAAAATGTCGGTAGCACCTTATCCAGGATCTTTTGGAGATCAACCTAAAAATTGGATTAGTAAGTGCAATATTATAGAGAATATGTTAAATTATGTTGAGCAAAAACAAACCGTAAATTTAGATGAGTAGAAATTTTAAAGTAGAAGTAGAGTTTAGTCCGTTAAATGACGATAAGCTAATAAAAGCATTAGAAAATCTTGCATTGGCGCAAGACAATTTAAGAAAAGCTAATCACAATCTACAAATAAGTGCAGAAAGAGTTAATCAGGCACAACTTCGTACAAAACTAGCTTTAGAAAAAGTTGCAGCAGCAGCAGAAAAAAATAGAATAGCTGTTGAAAAATTAAAAATACAAAAGAAAACTTTACAAGCAAGATTAGATAAAGCAAATCTTGCACTTACTAGATATAGAAATGGGTTAAAAAGCACTACTCGTACAGGTATAGTAGCTACTAGAAATAATCGTTTATTAAGTAATAGTTTTGCTACTATTCGTAGTACATTGTTGCTTGCGTCTTTTGGTGTGGGTTTAGTTTCTAGTAGTTTTATTAGACTAGCATCATTAGCAGGGGAACAAAAAAGAGTAGAGGATCAACTAGCTGTTGCATTAGGAAGAACATCTCAAGCATTATTAGATCAAGCTAGCGCTTTGCAACAAACAACAGGATTTGGAGATGAATCAATCATTGCAGCACAAGCACAGCTAGCCGCATTTACAGATAATGAAGAGGCAATTAAAAGATTAACAGTATCAACATTAGATTTTGCAACAGCACAAGGTATGACTTTAAATGAAGCAGCTAAATTAATAGGTAAAACCATTGGATCAACTACTAACGCATTATCAAGATATGGTGTTACTGTTCAAGGAGCAGTAGGATCAACAGAAAGACTAGATAGTGCAGTTGCAGGTATTGCAACACTTTTCGGAGATCAAGCTACTACAAGATTATTAAGTTTTAACGGACAGCTAGAATTAGCTGCTGGTAATATAGGAGATGTAGGAGAAGATTTAGGTGCAGAATTAGTACCTCAACTTACAATCGCATTAACAAACTTTAATAAATTTGCATTAATTATACAAAAAAATAGTAGAGCGTTTGAAGCATTGCAGGCAGGATTAAAGCTAGGCGTAGTTATACTAAGTACATATTTTATAAGATTAAACGCTGTTAGAAGATTATTATTATTTATCCCTAATCTTTTAAAAAATGCTTTTAATGGAACAGGCAAACTAAACAAAATGGTAAAAGCTAGTAGTACGGCTTTTGGATTTTTCAGAAAAAGATTGGCAAGTGTTGCTAAAATGTTTAAGTCTGGAGATAAGGTAGGAATTGCAGAGGGTGTTAAGCAAGGAGCAAAAGCGTTTAGACTTTTAGATAAACGATTAATTACTACAGGTTTTCAAAGTTTAGCAGCTACTTCTCTCGTAGGAGGTTTAGCTGCAAAATTTACTGGATTGCGTAAAAGCATAGAGGGAGTAATTGATCCCTCAAAGATAGACAATGTAGTTAGCAATCAAACAATAAAAACTAAAAAAGAACTAAATATGGAAACAGCAAAATATTTAGAATTAGTTGCTAAAGAAACAACTGCATTAGATAAACTAAATCAAAAAAGATTTATATTAGCTTCTAATACTAAGGTTGAAGAAAATCAAAGAAAAGCATTAGTGAAAACTATTGGAGAATTAAATAAACAATCTGGATTGCAAATAGAACTAGGAGATATTAAAAATTTTCAAGATTTACAAAATGCTATTAGGACACAAGATAAATTAGCAATGAACGATGAAGAAATACGAAAATCGCTAGATCTTGCAAAAGCATTATTTGATTTAAATATGATTACAGAAACAGGTGCTATATCAAATGCAAAAGCAAATCAGTTAAGATTACAGAGTATGGTAGACATAGGTAACGCTTTCAGTCAAATAAATGCTGGTAATAAATCAGCTGCTGTAGTTGCAATACGATTAGCTCAAATAAAAGCTATTGCTGATGCTTATGCTGCTTTTAATGAGTTTCAATCAAAAGGTAGATTGGGTTTAGCAAGTTTATCTTTAGCGAAAGGTTTAGCAAATGCTGCATTAATTGAAAAGCAAGCTAGTAAAGCAAGAGCTGCTGCAACTGGTGCTGACTTTGTTACACAAGGATTTACTCGTATGACTGTTGGAGAAGAGGGAGCTGAAAGAGTACAGGTTACACCACTTGGTATGAATAGTAGAGCAGCAGCAGGTGGTATGAGAGATATAACTGTTAATATAAATGGAAATGTTGCAGGTACTGATGAATTTGTAAGAGATGTGTTAATTCCCTCAATAGAGGATACAATAGACAGAAACTTAGCATAATGGCTTTAACAGCAACATCTAATTATAAAAATGCTCTTGATGCTAATATAGAAGAAGAGTGGTTGTTTGAATTAAGAAATAATAATTATCCTGCACCAACTGATCCACAGCCAGCAGATACATCTAATTTTGTTATAAGACTTGGAACAAATGAAGTAGCTCACGGCAGTATAAGTGATATGAATTATCACGGTTTTATTTTAAATAAACCTACACTTAGAGAATCTATTGACTTGGCTAGCTCTACTGCTAAAATAGGTAATATTAGTATTACTTGCGCAAATCAAACACTTACTAATCATAGTAAAAAACTATCAGCAGAAATATACGGTGGATCAAATACTTATTTAAATCATCAAGTTATTGTGTATTCAAGAGTAGGTGGCAACAGTCTTAAAATATTTGACGGTAGATTAAAAGATGTAAAAATGGATAATGCAGATACAGTTACTTTAACACTAGCTGTAAACAATCCGTTAGATGTAATATCTATACCAGAGTTACAATCAAAGGCAGGTAATTATTATCCTGTATTTTATGGTACAGGTACACCAGAAACATCAACAGTTTCTAGTCCAAGTTTTGTAGATGCTGCAAGAGTATTTCCTGTTCAGGTAGACAGTTTAAATAATGATTCATATAATTGTTTATTGCACAAAGCAGTAACAGACGGTAGACTTCATTATCCTGTAAAAGATCAATACGATGAAACAAACTTTCCTATTTTTGTACCAATGGACGAGGCGAATAATACATCAACCACAACATACGAGGGAGAAACAAATAGTAACAAAAATGTAATTACAACAGATTTAGACTTAGAAAGAAGTTATTTAATTCGTCCACAGTCAGTAACTGATCCAAGTACAGCAAGTGGATCAGGTAATGGGTTAGGTTTAGTTGTTACTAATTCTGACAATGCTCACGATGCAACAGGATCAGGAACTAGCGCTACTTTTAGTTTTCAGTCTGATGCCAATGAAACATTGCAAGGCACTTATATAATGACAGATTTTCCAAAAGAAGATCACGCTATATCAGAATTAAAATTTAGGTTTACACATCAAGTTAGTGCATTTCAAGAGCGTGACGGAGATTTGACAATAACACTAAGAGTGTTGGCTTTTTGGAATAACTTATCAAGCTCTGAGGAAGTTCAATATACTAGTACTCAGGTAACAACTACTACAACATTTGATTTGTTAAATACAAGTTTATTTGGTACTTCTCTTGGTACAATGCCAGATAAAATACATTTATTTATTAGCTTTGCTAATAATCCACAAGATCCAGGTGGTGGTACATTAGATGATTTTAATAGTGCTACATTACTAGTAAAAGATATGTTTTTAGAAATAACAACAAAAATTGATCCACCATTAAATAATGACGGTGTTGCAGAAAAACTATCTAAAATAGGAGCAGTAACAAATGTTAAGAAATTATATACAGGTGCAGACGGATTAGATAAATCTTTTAGCTCAGGAGCTGTAACAAACATACTTGATATGCACAGAGATTTATTATATAGATTTGGTGGTGTAACAAGCACACCAGTAGTAAATAATAATAATCCTGACGGCACAGCTAAACCATATTCTGATTTAGAAACAGATAGAACAAATTGGTTTTGCAAATATTATACAAATAAACCAGTACAGTTAGATACTCTGTTAAAACAATGTCAGTTTGAGGGTGGATTTATACATAGATTTCGTCCTAATGATTCTGCATCACAATATATTTATATTGATGATAGTATGACTACAACACATTTTATTAGAAAAGAAGATTTGTCAAACATAAGCGTATCTGTTACACCAATAGAATCTTTGGTAACAAAAAGAATTATAAAGTATGAAGTAAATCCAATTAATGATAAAACATTTGAAAATAAAACTTGTACGGATACATCGAGCAGTCCAACAATTAGAGAAAAATATAATCTGTCATCAAATACCAAAGAAAATATAAAAACAACAGAATTAAAAATTCTTAGAAATAAAGTTGGCGATACTAATATGGGATCAACTAGAAATAATGGATTTGCTAATTACTATAATGCTATCGAGGGAGTACCAAAGCTAATTATAAACGCAGAGATTATAAATCCAGGAGATAGCTCTGAGGCAAGAAATAGTAGCAGTTCATATTTTTATTTAATGGAAGTTGGAGATATATGTGAAATAGATGATGCGTATGAACTAATAGCACCATTTGGAGATAGCTTTGATCAAAAACAGTTTATACTAACTTCTATTACAAGAGGCGCAGGAAGTTTAAAAGTTGTTTTGAGAGAAATATAAAAAGAGGTAAATTTAATTATGGCTATTTCATCAGTAAAATTCGGAGAAGATACTAACGGTACTAACACAGGTAATTATACACCTGGAAGAAATCCTAATATTGCATCGGAACAACCTTTGGAATATGACGGAATATCAGCTAGAAAATCTTTAAGTGGTAAAACATACACAGTAGCAAATCACAACAGCTCACGCAGATCCAGAAAATTAGCATATTCAAATTTAAGTGAGGCAGATAAAAACAAATTAGTTGCATTATTTAATTTTGCAAAAGGACAACTAAACTCTTTTCATTATACAGAATCAGGAAATTTTAATGATAGCTTTGAAGTTCGCTTTACAAATAACAAATTAAATGTCACGGAAGTAGCTTACAATGTTTACAATGTTGATGTCGAAATTGAAGAGCAATTATAAGAAATTTTTCTTCTTAAAATACCCCTACATAGCCATAAAAACACTTTTAATAGCATATCATAAGCGAGATAAGACAAAGTGGTATGACAACCCCAAATAATGCGTTATTTGCGATTTGCCTATTATTTGATGTATTTATTGTCTGTATAGACAATAATTGCTGAATTTTTGCCTTGATTTGATCCTAATACATTGTATTCAATCCAATCAATAGCGCTTTGCTCATCATCTCCTTGCGTTACTAATGTTTCAATACATTTATTATAATCATACACCCAGCGTTTTGTTCCTGTTGCGCTATCATCAGTAATACCAATTAGCGCATCATCTAAATCTTTTAATCTATTCATTAAATATCCTTTTGTTTTTGGCAAGAGAGTGATACTAGTTTTTCATATATTTGCTTTTGCTTATCGTGCAATGTCATCTTGCCAATTTGTAGGGATAGCCGTAGCCAACCAGGTATTTGCATAAACTTATTAACAAGAGAGTAAGCTCCTATATTTAATTGTTTATATGTATACCAAACTATCCCTAATTAGTTAAAATGGTAATTCGTCTGGATCTAGTGGCTTTTTATCTTCTTTTGGATCTTCTTTTGGTTTAGGAATAGATACTTGCAAACCAAAATATTTTTTATCGTTCTTCTCGTTTATCCAAGCAGATATGTTGTATAAAGTGCCAGCAACATTAATCTGTCCTGTATAATCAGGTTGTTTTGGTTTTTCTTTTCTTTTGTTTTTAAAAAGACTTCCATTATTTTCTTGATGTTTGTATGGTTTTTTATCTGCCATTAGTCTGTACCCCATAGTCTTTCGTTCTGATAATCGTTAAGTATCCAGGTATAACTGCGTCTACCGTAATTACCAATATGTTTATTTTTGGTTTTTAAAATTAAACCCTCTTTTTTTAAATCACTAAACGCTCTACGGATTGATGTTAGTGGAGTGTTTTCGTGAATATCTTTTGTTCCTACAAGATCTATGTGCATCATCTCAGGCGTATATTCGGTGTTAGGATTTGCTTGGAACATAGCTAGGCATTTATGCTTTTGATTTCTTGCTTTTTTAAGTTTATACTTTAATCTACTTCCTGTGTTATGTACTGTGTTATAGAACATATCATCTCCTTTGTTTTTATATTTAAGACAAAGCGATAGTATTGCGTTATAAACGCATTGATGTAATCTTGCTATAATCATACTAATTAATCGTCACAATTTTCGCAATGTTTCCAAGTTGGATTAAGTCCAATATATTCTTGTTCAGTCACTTTCTTAGGATTAGAAATTGCTCTGTTGATCTCCAATGCAACATTTTTGATCTCAGGTGGCAACTTTCTAACATAGTGGCTATCAAAAATATGTTTTAGCACTTCTGTTTCCTTTGGATTTAACTTTAACATCATATCGTTACCTCAAATATGGTTTTCTTTGGTTTTAATTTTGCAGAAGATTTAGCATTATAACTTTCTAATTCTTGATCAATGTCATAACACTCATCTCCTACATTTTGTAAATCTATTTTCATAGCGTCTATATTTTTATTCTTATGAAAAATATAAATATTTTGACTTGCTCTTCCTGATAGATTTAATCCTTTTTCACTATATTCGTTTGCTCCAACAAGCGAACTACTTCTACTAGCAATATCTCCTACTCTTGCAGAGTGTATGTGTCCTGATATAATATAATCTATTTGCACACCTCTTCCAGAAAATCTTCCCTTAATTTGATTTACGCTTTTTTCATACTGCGTAGTAAAACTTCCGTTTCCGTGCAGTAATAATAAATTTTGTCCTGCTACTTTTACAACGCACTCAGTTGGATCATCAACTACAAACTGCACATTGGTTTTTTTAAAATAATGTCTTAAAATTTCAAAAATCATAAAATCGTAGTTGTCGCTAGCCATAAAATCACTCCAACCCCAATCTTGTTTTAATCTACTTTCGTTTCCAGTCACGCAAGCAACAGTTACAGAATAATCTTGTCCAACATCAAATATAAGCTGTTGCAATAAATCTACTGCTAAGAATACAGCTTTAGATCTATTTGTAGACATATTGAGCATTTCATCTAATCTTCTGTCAGAATTTATAAGATCGCCTGTTATTGCAATTAATACGCTATCAATATCGTAGACTTTAAATATTTGTTTTGCTCTATTTACATAGTGTTTTAAGCGTCTACTAGCAACTTTGAAATCATAATTGTTATGAGGTAAGGAAACAAGCTCGTTAAAATGTGTATCAGATATTTGCAGAACGCCAACACTTTTGCCTTGTTTAACTTCTTTAAATTTAAATTCTGAAAAATTTTTGTTTTGCAATAATGCTTGAATATCAAATAATAAGTTATGTACTGCGTTTTCATATCTTGCGTGTTCCCTAAATGCTTTTCGTTCTATTCTATTTACATCTTGTGCAGATTGTTTTTGTTTAGCTAACTTTATATTTTCTCTAACAACCTCTAAATCGTTTTTTGTTGGATATATTGTTTTGGTTTTACAGCTATTACATAAATACCTTTGTCTATAATTTCCACCAGCACTTTTTTGCGTACCCTTTTTAATAAGATCCTTGCTACCACAAGTAGGGCAGGATAAAAAATATATTCCGTCTTCTGAAAGTTTCATTTAGTCAATCTCTTAAATCCATTGCTATTGTTTATTAAATCTAATAAATCTGTAAATTCAAAGCAAACCATTACTTTTGAACGGTTTTTAGAGAATATTAGTAGTGGTGTTAAGTCGTCTGAATTATCACACGCTTGATCATAGCACTTCCAAACATTTATTTTCTCTACTTTTTTACACTCTACGGCGTAAGGAAAAGTATCTCTACCTGCTTTGGATAATATAATATCCATACCACTTTCTCCCATTACTGCTGTCTTAATATCGTGTTCATTGATCCCCAGCTTTTCCATTATCATCTCTCGGACTTTGTTTTGGAAGTTTCTGCCTTTTGCTTTTGCACTACTTGGTTTCATCTTGCTCCTTTGGTTTTTTTATAAAGTTATTATATTTTTCCATTTTTTGATAAAGTTTTTGATATTTATTAGTATGGAATATAATATTATTACGATTAAGTTTACCCTCAACCTCAATACTCCATTGAGTATTTATAACATCTTTAATCTCTTTCATCTGCTATAAATTCTCCTTTTACTATGTCATCAATTATAAATCCAATCGTCTGATTAGTTTTATATTTCTTAAAGTTTATTTTCTTTATTTTTTCTATCACATTATTCCACTTAGTAGTATTCTCGTGCAACTCTTGTTGCGTCTTTAATAATAAATCGCTCATTTTATCAGCTCCTCCATTTTCCATTTCTAGTTTTTTATAGTATCCCATTTATTTGTATTCCTTTCTTGGTTGTACTTGTTCATCACAACACGAAACAAATAAATCTCTATATTCCGATGTTGTCTTTGTTTTATTACATTTACCACATTGATAAACATAAATTGGATCATCAGCCACGCTTTGCAATACTATCTCATCTGTCCACCTTTCTTGATTTAAATAAGTTTCTGGATTAGGTATGTATTGTTGGTTTTGCCATTGATCCGACTTCTTTTGCAATTCTATATTCTTTATAATTAAATCAATAGGATAATTGTTTGCGTTAAACTTATCCTGAACTTTTTTCTTTCCAACTTTCTTTGGATAATGTTCCCAAAATAAATCAAAGTCTTTATTATTTTCTTTCTTTCTTACTTTCTTACTTTTTATAATATGGTTAAAAGCTGGTTGATTGCTGGTTAAGTGTTGGTTGTTCTTAATAGAATTATAAGTATTGTACTCGACGATAGAAAGGTGGGTTATCTGTTGGTTAGAATTTGGACTACTTTTTATCATATTTGTTTGTTTTAGTTTCTTTAAAAATGTTCTTAATTGTTGCCTTGACATACCATTACGCTTAGCAAAGTTTTCTTGTGAAAATACAATTTCTCCTCTGTTTACTTCTATAATCTGATTGTTCAGCAACATTGACGAGGGCTTTATACTTGCCCTCATCAACATATCAATCCAACATTTTAAGTAAAGTGGATTATCCCAAATCCAATTATCTTGGATTTTACGATATAGTTTTATGAAAGAATTATCCATTAGTTGCTAAATGCCTTAACAAACAAATAGACAAATCCAAACACAATAGACCAAAAAAACATCTCATACATTTTTACCCTCCATTGCGTTCTTTAGACTTGCTAATGCTTTTTCATATACATTAACATTAGTTCTAATTCCATTGCTATTGTTCTTTAACCAATTTCTAGCGTCTTTACTTAATATGCCTTTATCAAGTGCTTGTTTTTCCAATCGGTTAAATTCCTCAATCTGCTTTATGGTTGGTGCTTTCATTTGAAAGTCCTCTGCTTCTACATCAGAATAAAAAGCGTTTTTACCATAGAGTCCTAATAATTTAAGACTTGCTCTTGCTTTACCACGTTTTTCTGCCATTGCCCAAAAATATTGGTTTTTGCAGTTCGTGTCATTTGCTTCACCAAAAGTAACTTCTTCAATTAAACCTAGTTCATCATTTTCTTGATATGCTCTAACTTTAATTGCTACTGCAGGTGAAACATCAAGATTATCAGACATTTC
>Ga0160423_10002881_pt1 | contig 14335 bp, 18 predicted proteins | sample CRUFie14St8metaG_FD_108191 | JGI IMG/M metagenome (GOLD analysis project Ga0160423, IMG submission 108191) | Marine microbial communities from the Costa Rica Dome - CRUD Field 142mm St8 metaG | ecosystem: Environmental > Aquatic > Marine > Oceanic > Photic zone | place: Costa Rica: the Eastern...
GAAACTCTATCTGAAGAAGACTATGAATATGCTAAAGGCATTCTCAAACACGAATACGTATTCTGGAATCTTCTTATATGATGCAATCTCTACCTTACTTCTAGTAACAACCGAACTAGTCATATCAAGTAATCTTGTATAATTAGTAGTGTACGCCTTCGGGGTACATTCAAAATAGACGCTCAAAGAGGTCACTATGTTTAACGATGCTAACGCTATTACTTTTACCGTGCCTGAAACTCAGGACTACTTGGCAAAAGTAAGAAAAAATATGATCGGGTTTGATGACTGGTTCACAGCCTTCGATCAACACTTCGCAAGTACAAATAACTATCCACCTTATAATACTATAAAGGTTTCTAACCATGAGTATAGGGTAGAGGTAGCACTTGCAGGATTCAAAAAAGAAGATCTAAAAGTCTACACACAAGAAGGAAGACTTATCATTGAAGGTAAGAAAGGTGATGGTGTAGAAGAGAATTATGTTCATAAGGGATTGGCACAACGTGCATTCACACGTCAGTGGTCGTTACCTGAAGAACTTGAAGTCAGGAGTGTAAAATTCGAGGATGGATTATTACTAATTGATATTGAGAAAATTGTTCCTGAAGCACAGCAACGAAAAGATTGGCTCTAAATACAGTATAGACTGATGATGGTTAATTGTATTCAAGAGTTCTACGACATATAAAACCCAAGGATCTAAGGGAAACTATATCTCTTAGGTTTACTGACATCCTCAATCCAGTTTTCTGGATTGGGGATTCTCTCAAGCCTGAAGTTAATGAAAAACTGATGAGGTTTGCAGAAGCATTCGCTGCTTATGTTGATCTAGATGAGAGAGCGATAGTAGATGTACTGTTGCTTGGTGGTAACGCAGGGTATAATTACACACAATACTCTGACTTAGATGTGCATATTGTTGTAGATCCTAGGTTCATACCTGATTGTAACCCAGAATTACTTGACCGATATTACATGGACAAGAAAACACTGTGGGAGTTGACACATAACGTAACTATCCTTGGATCAAAAGCAGAACCTTATATTGAAAGACCTGGCGTTACTCGTAAGAAAAGTCAAGGTGTTTGGAGTATTATGAAGAAGAGTTGGATACAAAAACCAACACCTGTTGAGGGTGAAGTTGATGAAAAAGAAATAGAGAAGAAGGTAAACAACTTTATAAATCAAATCAACTCACTGATCAAAGCATCTGATGCTGAAGGTCTCAAGAAACTTGTCAAGAAACTAAGAGACTCTAGAGGCACATCACTACAGAAGTATGGAGAGTATGGGTTCGAGAACATGGTGTTCAAAGAGTTACGGAATCAAGGTTATATTGACAAAATACGTACAGTTGTGGTAAACTTAAAATCACAAAGCTTATCTTTATGATCAAAGTTTTATTATTGAAAAACGGTCTAGTGCTCATCACTAGAATTGAAGAGGTTGGATCAGAGATGGGAGAACCTGATTGTAAGTTGATCAAACCTTTTGAGTTGAAGAATAACAATGGAGAATTTTTCTTAGAGCATTGGCCTTCATTCTCCATGCAACGTGAGATGATGATTCACTCAGATAGCATACTAACAATACTAGAACCTGATAAGATACACTTAGACAAATATCAGTCACTAACATCTGAATGAGATATTATACAAACGTACAGATGGTCGGAAATGATTTTCTGGTCAGGGGGTATGAAGGTGGAAAGAGTTTTACATCAAGGGAACCATTTCAACCCACGATGTTCGTTCCTAGTAAGAAGAGAACAAAGTATAAGACACTAGATGGTAAGTATGCACAACCAATACAACCTGGCACTGTACGTGAGACTAGAGAGTTTATAAAGAATCATCAAGATGTTCAGGGGTTTGAGATATATGGAAACAACAGATACATCTATCAATATATTTCAGAAAAGTATCCAGAGACTGAGATAAAGTTTGACATCAAGAAAATTAACCTTGTCACTATTGACATCGAGGTCAAGTCTGAGAATGGATTCCCTACAGTAGAAAAGTGTGATGAGGAGATGCTCTGTATCACACTACAGGATTATGCTACCAAAAGGATACTGACATTTGGTGTAGGTCCTTATCGCCATCAAGACAAGATGGTGAAGTATGTTCAGTGTAATGATGAGTATGACATGCTCACACACTTCATAAATTACTGGTCTGCCACACCACCAGAGGTTGTGACTGGTTGGAATTGTCAGTTATATGATATACCATACCTTGCTAAGAGAATTACTAGAGTTCTTGGTGAGAAGGCATCTAAGAAACTATCACCATGGGGTCTAGTAACACACGAAGAAATTTATCTACAGGGTAGACCACACCTGATGTATGACATTGGAGGTGTAACTGTCCTCGATTACATGGATTTGTACAAAAAATTCACATATAAGGCACAGGAATCTTATAGATTAGATTATATTGGTGAGGTAGAATTAGGTAAGAAGAAACTAGATCACTCAGAGTTTGATACTTTCAAAGATTTTTATACTAATGGATGGAATAAGTTTGTAGACTACAACATCCAAGACGTTAGACTCGTTGACTCCCTTGAGGAGAAGATGAAACTGATTGAACTTGCTATTACTATGGCATATGATGCCAAGGTTAACTTCACTGATGTGTTTTATCAGGTTCGTATGTGGGACATGATAATATACAACGATTTGAAAAGGAAAGGTATTGTAATACCACCTAAAAAAGATCAGGATAAGAGTGAGAAGTATGCTGGTGCTTATGTAAAGGCACCTACACCTGGCATGTATGACTGGGTTGTATCGTTTGACTTGAATTCTCTGTATCCGCATCTTATAATGCAGTATAATATATCTCCAGAAACTATTCTGGATGAGAGATATCCTAATGTAAGTGTTGATAAATTGCTGAATGAAGAGGTAGATTTATCTTCACTTGAGGATGTTACTGTGTGTCCTAATGGAGCTATGTTCACCACCAAGACTCGTGGATTCTTACCCAAACTAATGGATAAGATTTATTCTGAACGTGTTGTCTTCAAAAAGAAGATGATTGCTGCAAAGAAAAAGTATGAGAAAACACCTACGAAAGCTCTTGAAAGAGAGATCGCAAGATGTAACAACATCCAAATGGCGAAGAAGATTCAACTTAATAGTGCTTATGGTGCTATTGGGAATAATTACTTTCGCTATTATAAGTTGGCAAATGCTGAGGCTATTACTCTCGGAGGCCAATTTAGTATTAGGTGGATCGAAAACAAGATGAACCAGTACATGAACCGTGTACTAAAAACTACAGGAAAAGATTATGTTATTGCTTCAGATACTGATTCCATTTATTTGCATCTCGGTCCTTTGGTCGAAACTGTATACAAAGGGAGAGAAAAGACTACTGAAGGCATCGTTTCGTTCATTGATAAGATCTGTGAGGTGGAATTTGAAAAATATATTTCGGATTCTTATGAAGCGTTGGCCAAGTACGTAAATGCTTACGAACAAAAGATGTTCATGAAGCGAGAAACTATCGCTGAACGTGGAATATGGACTGCAAAAAAACGCTACATATTGAATGCATGGGATATTGAAGGAGTTAGATTTGCTGAACCCAAATTAAAAATGATGGGTATCGAAGCAGTCAAATCATCTACACCTGCACCTTGTAGGAAGATGATCAAAGATGCTTTGACTATTATAATGAATGAAACTGAGAATGATGTTATCAATTACATCGATACAATGAGGAATCAGTTTAGGAAGTTAGATCCTTCCGAGGTTGCATTCCCCAGATCTTGTAATGACGTTGCAAAATATAAAAGTAATCTATCGATCTATGCCAAGGGAACTCCAATACATGTTAGAGGATCTCTTCTTTATAATCACTACATCAAGCAGCATAACCTAGAGGCAAAGTATAGTGCAATCAACAACGGTGAGAAAATAAAATTCGTATACCTTGCCAAACCTAATCCCATACACGAGAATGTTATATCATTCATATCAGATTTTCCTGTGGAATTAGGATTGGCGAAGTACGTTGACTATAATCTCATGTTCGAGAAGTCTTTCTTAGAACCACTCAAAGCAATATTAGATGCTATTGGATGGTCAATAGAAAAACATGCTACACTAGACCTCTTCTTTGTTTGATGCTATAATACAAGCATCTATTATTTCACATGGATTTACCTATCAACGATAAAGAACTCGCTACTATTGTCAAAGCATTGACTCTAGGTGGTGATACTGCATTGTATCAAAAACTAAAGTTGGTCAAGGAAACAAGGGATGAAAATCCTGGCGGTCCTTACAAGAAAATTTTACGTGAGTCACACGGGATGGTAATATGATTTTTGAACAGGTGAGTCTTGTAACTGGTGGGTTTGATCCCATACACTCAGGACATCTTCGTTATTTTACTCAAGCAAAGGACTTCTCAGATTATCTTATAGTAGGATTGAATGGTGATCCTTGGTTGAAGAGAAAGAAGGGGCAGTACTTTCAGTGCTGGACTGAGAGAGCAGATATACTACGTCATTTAGATATGGTAGATGCTGTTATCTCTTGGGATGATAGTGATGACTCTGCCTGTGGTGCTATCGCAAAATGCCTAGAGATTTCTGACTCCGTTATATTCTGTAACGGAGGAGATCGTGGTAAGGAAAATACTCCAGAAGTTCTGGTGTATGGAAAAGAACCAAGAGTGGAGTTTCATTATGGTATAGGTGGAACTGATAAACTGAATAGTAGTAGTTGGATATTACACAATTACTTCAATAGACAACGTAAATTATTAGGTATTTGAATGGACTTTCTAAAAGAAATAGTAAAAGAAATTGGATCAGACTACGCACAAATCGCATCCGATAAAGAAATTAGTGACACGTTTATCGATACAGGATCGTATATCTTTAATGGATTGGTGTCTGGTTCCATTACTGGTGGGGTATCTAGTAATCGGATTACTGCCATCGCTGGTGAAACCTCTACTGGAAAAACTTACTTCGCCCTCGCTGTTGTCAAGAATTTTCTGGAGTGTAACCCTGATTCTTATGTTCTGTATTTCGATACAGAATCTGCTATTAATAAAGAACTTTTAGAGTCTCGTGGTATAGATACTAAGAGAGTTGCTATTGTAGAAGTTGTTACCATTGAGGATTTCCGTGGTAAAGCTTTGAAAGCAATTGATATGTATCTGAAAACTCCTATAGAGGATCGCAAACCTTGTATGTTTGTGCTAGACTCTTTAGGTATGCTTTCCACAGAGAAAGAAATCAAAGATGCACTAGAGGACAAACAAGTCCGTGATATGACTAAATCTCAATTGGTCAAAGGTGCATTTAGAATGTTAACCCTAAAACTTGGTCAAGCAAATGTCCCACTCATTGTCACAAATCATACGTACGATGTCATCGGAGCTTACGTACCAACGAAAGAAATGGGGGGAGGTTCTGGACTCAAGTATGCAGCAAGCACAATCATTTATCTCGGAAAGAAAAAAGAAAAGGATGGAAAAGAAGTCATCGGAAACATTATCAAAGCGAAGACTGTCAAGTCACGTTTGAGTAAGGAGAATAAAGAAGTAGAGATACGTCTTTATTATGATGAAAGAGGTCTTGACCGATACTATGGTCTTCTAGAATTAGGAGAGATTGGTGGTCTATGGAAGAATGTTGCTGGTCGCTATGAGATAAACGGTAAGAAGTTATATGCCAAGGAGATATATAAGAATCCTGAAAAGTATTTTACTCCAGAAGTCTTACAAGCATTAGATGAGATTTCTCAAAAACATTTTAGTTATGGTGAATGATGACAGAAAGAGTACCACTAACGATACTCAAAAATCTACTTCATGATGAACAATACACACGTAAGGTTTTACCTTTCGTGCAACCTGAGTACTTTGAAGAAAGGTCTGACAGGATTATCTTTGAAGAGATCTCTTCGTATCTAAAAAATTATGATGGTCTTCCTACTAAGGAAGTACTTCATATTGAAATTGAAAAGAGAACAGATCTATCTGAAGATGAGTACAAATTATCTGAACAACTTGTAGATTCATTAGAGTCCATTGAATCTGATAATGAATGGATGCTTGACACTACTGAGAAGTGGTGTAAAGAACGTGCTATTTACTTAGCACTGATGGAGTCTATCAAGATTGCTGATGGACAGGATGAGAAGAAACAACCTGATGCTATACCATCTATTCTTTCAGATGCATTAGCAGTAGGATTTGATCAACATGTTGGACACGATTACATAGATGACTCGAAGGATCGTTATGCTTACTACCACAGGGTTGAAAACAAAATACCATTTGATCTTGAATACTTCAACAAGATTACGTCAGGTGGACTCTCTGATAAAACTCTCAACATTGCTCTTGCTGGCACTGGTGTTGGTAAGTCTCTATTCATGTGTCACGTTGCCTCTAGTGTTTTATTACAAGGTAAGAATGTTCTATACATCACTCTTGAGATGGCAGAGGAAAAGATTGCAGAGAGGATAGATGCAAACTTACTCAACACAAATATCCAAGACATAGCAGAATTACCACACTCTACCTTTACCAAGAAGATTGATAAACTTGCTGCAAAAACAAAAGGTAAACTAATCATCAAAGAGTATCCTACAGCGTCAGCACACTGTGGACATTTTCGTGCGTTGTTACAAGAACTTAAGTTGAAGAAGTCATTTGCACCTGATATAATATTTGTAGATTATCTAAACATTTGTGCTTCATCACGTTATAGAAGTGCAGTAAACGTAAATTCTTATTCTTATGTCAAAGCAATTGCAGAAGAACTTCGAGGACTGGCAGTTGAAACAAGCGTACCAATCTTCTCGGCAACGCAAACTACAAGGTCTGGCTTTGCTAGTAGCGACCCTAATCTTACTGACACTTCAGAAAGCTTTGGTCTTCCAGCTACTGCTGATCTTATGTTCGCTTTGGTCAGCACCGAAGATCTGGAGGGACTTAATCAAATAATGGTCAAGCAGTTGAAGAATAGATATAATGACCCTACTATGAATAAAAGATTTGTTGTTGGTATTGATCGTGCGAAGATGAGACTGTATGATTGTGAACAGTCAGCACAGGATGATATACTTGACGATGTAGAAGTAGTAGAGTATAATAAATCTGAAGAATCAAAAGCAAAATTTAATGACTTCAAGTTTTGATAAGTATACACGTTTTGTCAATAGTGTTACAAGTTTACCTTCTAAAGACTCCGACGCTTTTATATACCGTCTACAAGAACTTGGTGGTGATGTCGCTATTCAACGCCTTCTTACTGCTGCTGTTGGGATTAGTGCCGAGTCTGGTGAATTTATGGAAATTGTTAAGAAGATGATATTCCAAGGCAAACCATGCAATGAGGATAACTTAGAGCATCTAAAGATAGAACTTGGTGATGTGTTATGGTATGTAACACAAGCATGTATGGCATTGAATATATCACTTGAAGAAGTTGCTGATATGAATATCAAGAAACTTGAGAAGAGATATGAAGACGGTCACTTCTCTGAATTCTACTCTGAGAATAGGAAAGAAGGTGACAGATAACTATTGCTTTACATCCCTAAAGATAGGTGATAAGTATGATGCAGGTTATGTAAACAAACTCTATAATATGGTGCGTCTACAATCAGACGTACCATTTTTTTGTTTCACAGATGATACTGATGGGTTGAATAAAAATATAGAAACCATTGACATGGATGTCACTGAGTATCAAGATTGGTATAGGTGGTGGCCAGCATGGTGTAAGATATTGATGTTCAATCATCTACATGAGTTTGATCGTAAAATATTTTTTGATCTTGATGTTATTATTCATGGTGATATAACACCAATACTAGAGCATGATGAAAAATTTTCTCTTGTATATTCTAAATGGAAGGGAGTAAAGTTCAAGATGAAAAATAAAAATAAATCTATGTACAATTCAAGTTGTATAGTATGGAAAGATAATAGAGATGTATATGAATATTGGAATATGAATGCACAACATTTTGTATCTTTGTATGGTGGTACAGATGACTTCTATCACAACGAAAAGATACCAAGAACTGCTCTACCATTAATTTTTTATTCTTATCGTGACGGTGCTAAACCTGATCAGTTGAGAAGTTTTTTGATGAGAGAAGATCATGCTGTTGCTATTCTACATCAAGAACCTAAGAACCATACTCTCAATGAAGATGAACATCCTATAATAAAATATTGGGTATAAAATAAATACCTCCATAATGGAGGAAGGCGATGAATGACATCACCATATTCATATTTGGTATTTGTTTTGCTGCAACAGTAGGTGCAACCTTTGCATTCATGTGGAAGAGCATGAGCATGGTGCAAGAGGAGTTGAGAAAACCACAGAGAAATGTGCATCCAGAAATGAAAGAGGTGCAAAATGGTGAGGAACTTTTAGTATTCCGTGCGGAGAAGAAAGAATGAGTGCAGCAACCGAAAGACAAGAGAATGTCTCAAGGTTATTTTTTGAGACATTTTTGAACGCCAGTGGTGACTTGACAGATTTCCAACAAAAAGAATTAGAGAGAAAAGCATTTGATAAAGTTGGTGGGATATATCCCAATGCACCAGAGAGATGGAAAGAAAATTACTATAAACAAATCACTGCTATAGGAAGATACTTTGTAGTGAAAGGGTTTACTAGAGGTGGATGGAGATTCTCTAGGGGTGATGGTATGATGGGATATTTGAATAGTGTGGCACAACAAAAGTGTGGAGTCTCTACGTTAGATAACTGGGATCCTATGGATATTGTAGGTGTAAAGGTAGGATCGGAAGGTATAATAAGACAGACATTGGAGGCTATGTGTATAAATCCACAGACTAATGATCAGAGACAAGCAAATAGAGACATTCTAAACTCTGTGATGGTAGAAATGGTAGAGGCAAAAAAATTACTTCCTATATCACTCAAGTTTATAAACCAAAATGAAAGACCTAACTTTGAATTGAGTCCTGATCTATCAGATCCAGCTAGAAATGCAAGAAAGAGACATGTATGGAAGTGTAGAGATATGACATGTGATTTGGAATGGGATGTCAACGCTCGTGCATGGAGAAATGCACAAGAAATATCTTGGAAGATGGTAGATGATGGTAGTTCTGGTAGAAAAGCAGCAACTATAATAATACAGGGAAGATCATTCATTGCAAGATCGGCAAGAGAAAAACCACAGCATGAAGGAACACCTGAGGGTGCAGGTGCTAAACTAGGTAAGGCTGCTATCACAGAACTAGAAAACTTTTTATCAGCAATAGGAGTTAGTAATCCTGTACCTGGCAAACAACTTACATCTCATCCACACATACCTAAAATAGGTGAACCTTGGGAACCACATAAAGCTTACTGGATAAACAAACAATCAGCATTAGCATCAGCAAATATAGGTGGTTCCAATATAAATTTCAATTCGCCAGGTGCATATGGAGGTGAAGATGGTGATAAAAAAGGTTTTGCTGCTGCATTAGATGCTGCATGTAAAGCAGATGAGGAAGGTTTGATGACTGCTGCTGATGCAAAGGTACCTTCAGGTAACAGATTATGTGCTAAACTATGGGGGTTAGAATGGTTGAGCACTTATCAGAAAATACACTCTCAAGGTAAGTGGAATCCTTTCATGCATCAAATGTTACATGCATGTAAGAAAGAATTGCCAGGTATGGGACCTTTTATTAAAATAGCAGGTATATGAATAAACTAATTGACGCATTGATAGTGGAGTACACTTACAAAAAGCGTAGAAAACAACTTCAAAATTTAGAGATCAAAGAGTTCATGCGGTTTTTCATTATGTTCACTGAGAACTATGATAAATATAAACAAATGCAGACTTCTGGTCTAGCTTTTATACATCGTAATCGTAAAGAAATTTACCAAAAAATAAGTGAAGCAGTTCCACACATTCATAACCGAGGCAAGGGTTACCAAAGCATCCTCTCAAGCAAAGAGAATGGGTTTGGTAGGAGACGGTCATGGTGACTGGTATGATAAGCAGGGTAACTTAAAAGCTAAAACCATTGGTGGTGAACTAAAAATGTTCACTGGTAGAGAAAGACAGGACGATGAAGTAGTTGATAAACCTGCTGCACAAGGAACGATAGCACCTAGAAGTGGTTTTGCTAAAGATATAGTAAACAACTTAGGTCTTGTACCACCATCTTCTAATCAGAATGGAAGTGGTTCAGGTGCTGGAGGTGGATCTCAAGCATCATCTGCTATATCACAAGCAAAATCTTCAGGTCCTTTGACTATTGCTTTTGATAAGTTTGATAGTGATGAGGTATCTAATAATATTATTGCTGCAGTAGAAGAATTATCACAGGGTGGTACATATTATATCTTCCCTAGTAGAGATCAAGATATAGATGAGTTGAAAATTATGTATCCACAAATCAGTGAGTCAATCATTGATGATAAGAATGCTGAAACGATATATGATGTCTTACAATCATTATATGAAAATGGTTTTGATGCTATTAATATAGTAGTAAGAAGATCAAGAGCAAAAGCAATTACAGATTTAGCATACGAGCAGAACGGTCAGTTGTATCGATATACAATGCTCAATGTTATTCCTGTAGATGAGAAGACTATTCGAGAACAGTATATTGCAGGTGAGATTTTTAATATAGGAACAGAAGTTGAGTATGGTAATAGATCTGGTAAAGTAATTAGGAGAGGTGCTAATCATCTTATTTGTGTTGATGAACAGAAAGAAATGTTTAGATGTTGGATATCTGAAGCTAAAGAAACCTCAACTTTTCATTTACCAGTTGAGTTCTGACTAAATAAATAAGATAAGATCAAAAAGAGACATGAGTAACCCTTGGGCAAAATCTTTTGAAGAATTAAGATCTCCCTATTTGCTAGAGAAGAAGGCAAAGAAGGACTATGATGGTGACGGTAAAATTGAAACTGGAAGCAAAGAACATGCAGGTGTAGTTCATAATGCTATACAGAGAGCTAAGGGTGGCAAACCAGATGGTAAGGATACTAGAAAGGAAGAAGTAGTAAATGAAAAGGATGGATTATGGGATAACATCCATCAGAAAAGAAAGAGAATGAAGGCAGGGTCTGGTGAGAAGAAGGCAAAACCAGGTGACAAAGACTATCCTAAAACATTGAATGTTGAGGGCATGAAGCAAGCACGTAAGAATGTAGGTGCTGATACTTGTTGGGACGGGTACAAAGCAAAGGGAACTAAGAAAAAGAATGGTAGAGAAGTTCCTAACTGTGTAAAAGAAGAGGAGATAGATGAAGGTAGTATGAAGCAAGCACGTAAAAATGTAGGTGCTGACACTTGTTGGGATGGTTATAAGGCAAAAGGAACTAAGATGAAGAATGGTAGAGTAGTTCCTAACTGTGTAAAAGAAGAAGACACTGAAGTAAACCACATTGATGGTAGTAGGACTCAGATTATTGATATAGTCAAAGCACCTAAGATGCCATCTGCTGCAGAGATTAGTGAGATGGATGGTAGTAAGTTGGGTATTGGACTAGCAACAGGAGTCATAGGTGGTGGTCTTACTCTTATGAAGAAAGCTGCTGAAACTGCTAATACTTTGAAAAAGAAGATGCAACAGAGAACTAAGGTAGAGGGATACTCTAACTGGAGAGAGGATTTTATCTGGGAAGGACCAGCAACAGCAAAGGATCCAAAACTAGATGTAAAAGAGACTGGGGTAAAGAATAAAATTGAGGTCAACCCTGAGGTCAAGACCGAGGAAAAAAAAAAATCTAGCTCATACAGCTCCATTATCTGATCGTGTTGCGAATTGGTCTAAGACTAAGAAGACTGAAGATTATCATAGCGGAAAAGGAGAAATAAAACAGAAGAGAACTCTGAACTGGATGAAGAAGAAGGGGATGAAGGGTGCTCCTGGTTTAGATGCTTATAAGGCAAGACAGAAAGAACACGAGGATAGTCGTGGTAAGAAGATGCGTAAGGAAGAGGTGATAGATGAGATTGCAATGAAGAATCCTGAGAAGGATAAGAACGTTCCTCTTGGACGTAAGAGTAATCCTTATGGAAAAAGAGCAATTGTAAAGATGATTGGATCATCTATTAAAGATAGAGTGAAGCAAAAAGCAAGAGCTTTGACAACTACTCATAAGGAGGGAACATCTTACGGTTTATATAAAGGAGATGGTAAACCTAAAGGTGCCATGGCTGCTTTTGCAAAGAAGAAAAAGGAGAAAGAATCTACTGTAAAAGAAGCAAAGGTCGATATGAAGCTTCCAGATTATAAGAGAGCAACTGCTAGAGATAAAAGATATGGTAATCCACATGGATCACTCGAAGTAGGTGCTGGTATAAGAAGAGATAGAAGAGCAGATCATGAAGAAAGAAGAGGTAAAAAAACTAAGGTAAAGGAAAGTACAAAGTATTATAGTGGTCAGGATAGAAATCCTAATACTGGTTTCCCTAAAGGACTAAAAAAATCTGGTAAAGTTACGAAAGAAAAACCTTTGACAGGTGTTGACTATACTAATCTTCAAGCAAGTTACGAACCAAGGTTCAGTGTTTTTGATGAAGCTGCTGATCGTAAGATGGCTAGAGCAACTGATCAACAACTTGCTGATGCACATAAGAAGTACAGTGGTATGGATCAGTCATCTCCAGCTAACGCTCATATGACAAAGAGAATTACAAGGGAGATGAATAGAAGAAAGAAGGCAGCAAAGAAAAAAGTAGATGAGGCAGTAGGTGTTTCATCAGAAGTTTCAATGTCCAGAGCAAGAAAGGAAGCAGAACTACAGAGAAAGGAAGCACAACTAAAAAATAAGAAGATGCGTAAGGAGCATCATCAGAAGGATTCTAATGGTAAAGTGATAGAGCATGGTGATGGTTCACCTAGTTCTTTAGATGAATTGAATAGGTATGAAAAAGAAACTGGTATGTCATCAGGTTCTATGAATATGCCAAAGGGTAAACCAACTCAAAAGGGTGGTGATAAAAATCCTGTAATGAGAGCAGTTAGAACTAATGTCCGTAAGGAAACTGGTAAACCACAAGGTCAAACTAAGACTAGAATGAAAGGTGAGAAGACTGCTGACATGAAAGGACCGAGTGCTAAGTTGTCAAGAGGTATCAGTAATCTCAAGTCAAAGAGAGAACTAGATGCTAAAGCAAAGAAGGCAGGTTATAAGAGCACACAGGATTATGTGAATGTTCAGGCAGTTCGTAAAGGAGGTCTAGGAACCTAATGTCATGCCCTGACGGTCAGTATTTTTGTAATGATAGACAAAAATGTATGCCTATTCCTAAAGGATATAAGGTACGGAAGGATGGTGAACTTGTTAGTGAAGTAGCACCACCTTCTGCAAAGCATGAAAGGATGGTAAAACATATAAAGAAATCTTACAAGAAGGATGGCAAACTAACCAAGGATGAGAAGTCTATTGCTTATGCTACTGCTTGGAAAGATTACAAGAAAGAATCAATAAATACAAATACATCATTCAGGAAAGAAATGGTATTGGTACCTGAAGGAGTTAGCGATCAATTCAAACCTAGTTTGAAGGATGAGTTAATTTCTAAAGCAGATAAAAGATATAAGAAAGCAAAGTCTTTTAAACAGTTCAAGAGAGATGCTGCTTCATCTTCATTGAAAAGAGGTGAGGTAAGAAAATATGACAGAAAAACTGGCACATATGTGAGTAATAAGAATGAAGAGGTAGAAATACAAGAGAAGTCTGCTGCATGGCAACGCAAGGAAGGTAAGAATAAGACTGGTGGTTTGAATGAGAAGGGTAGGAAGTCTTACGAACGTGAGAATCCTGGCTCTGACTTGAAAGCACCACAACCTGAGGGTGGTCCTAGGAAGAGATCATTCTGTGCTAGAATGGGTGGTGTAAAAGGACCTATGAAGAAACCAGATGGGTCTCCAACTCGTAAGGCATTAGCACTCCGTAAGTGGAAGTGTTGAAGCATATATAATACACGCACACGCTATTATTATGACTAAATTTTTACTACCTATTGCTATTAATGTTATCAACAAAGCAGTAGATAAGATCCCAGAGGATCTAGAAACAAAACTAAAGGAGTTTGTCATCGGACTTCTAAAGAAAGCTGCTGCCAAGTCAGGCAACAAGGTAGATGACCAGTTAGTAGAAGCTTTAGAGAAAGCACTACTGAATAAATAAAACTATCACATAAGGAACGAAACATGGCACCATTATGGGGAGCATCAGATTCTGATGAATCAAAGCCTAAGAATCTAACAACTGCTGAGAAGAAGGAAGTCTATGCTACCTCTACTGGTTGGGTAAGAGAAGCAGGTTCTGCACTATCAGGTAA
>Ga0160423_10002882_pt1 | contig 14334 bp, 10 predicted proteins | sample CRUFie14St8metaG_FD_108191 | JGI IMG/M metagenome (GOLD analysis project Ga0160423, IMG submission 108191) | Marine microbial communities from the Costa Rica Dome - CRUD Field 142mm St8 metaG | ecosystem: Environmental > Aquatic > Marine > Oceanic > Photic zone | place: Costa Rica: the Eastern...
ATTAACTTATTTTTAAAAATTTATTAATTGAATTGATAACAGTTTGAGGTTCTATAGTTTTAGAACATTCAAAATGCCTATCAGTATCTTTATGATCGGGACACCATTCCCAATCACCTGGATTTAACCATTCTCTATTGAAGCAAGAATTACATGTGTTATCAGGATCAGGTGTGAATATTCTTTCACAATCTTGGAATTCTGTATGTGGAGCACTAAATCCTGAAATTAAAATTGTAGGTGTTTTTACAGCCCATGAGATCCAACTTAAACCACTACCTAAACCTATAAATAAATCTGCATGTTTTATGTCATTAATTCTGTCACTTAATGGACCATTACCTGTTTTATCAATAACATTTTGTAAAGTACCACCTAATTTTGAATCATGCCATTTATCCCCTAACACTTCATGGGTAATCATTAAAACTTTATACCCTTTATCATTTAAATAATCAATTATGGTTTGCCAACCACCTGGGTACATCCAATATTTGGCGTGAGCAGAAGCATGAGGTGCTATGCAAACATATTTTTCTTCAACTGGTCTATCTTTTTTAGGTGTTGAAATTCTAGGTTTTGATTCTTTATACTCTAAACCTAATATGTCACTAGCTGTTTGTTGTAAAGGTAAGTTTTTAACCTCTTGTGGGTTTTTATGCAATTCAATCTGTTGGTCATTATAAAACCAACCTAGACAATATAAAGCATAAATGTCAAAAGCTTGCATCCCAGGACTAACAAATTCCCATTCAGGGTATTCTTTATAAAACCAGTCATTATGGAAAGTAGATATTATTATCTTACATTTATGTTTTTCCTCAAATTGTTTAATAACAGGTAACCAAGCTAAAGTATCACCTATAGCTGAGGAATCCAATGTGATAAATACATTTTTATCTTCAGCATCAAAATCATGGCTATCAAGTAATTTATTTGTTTCTTTATCATATACCTCTATCCTCCAGTCAACAAAATATTCAATATTGGGTTTATGCCAATGGTTATTTTTGGAAACTGTCTCATAGATCAATTCGTTTTTATCTTTATCAATAAACTTTATAATGTATTCTTTTTCTAGTGGTCCAAAAACTTCACATTTAGCACCATGTATAAAACTATAAATAAATTTATTTTCAAAAGTTTTTGATGGTAATACCTTTTTGGTAATATTAGAATACTCTTTAACTAAGGAATCGGTTGTAAAACTCATATTTTTCTATAAATAAAATTGTTTATTACTAAAGTGTCAACTATACCATTCTCTAAATGATTAAAAGCTTCATTTGGCATACAAACTATAGGTTCACCATGAACATTAAATGATGTGTTAAGTAACACTGGTATTTGGGTTAAATTATGGAATTGTGTTAACAAATTATAAAACTTATTATTTGATTTAGGTGTTACAATTTGTATTCTTGCTGTACCATCTACAGGGTGAACTACTGCTTTGATTTTATCTTTCCATTCATCTTTAGTGTCATATAACATAGTCATAAATTCAGCAGTGTATCTAGATTTTGTAACGTGAAATACATTATCTGCTTCAGTGTCTAAAACTACAGGTGCAAATGGCATAAAATCATTTCTTTGTAATTTGTCATTAATTTTTTTATAGGTACCTGGTACACTAGGATCAGCTAATATTGTTCTATTACATAAAGCTCTAGGTCCGTGTTCATATCTACCCTGAAACCAACCTACTATATTTCCTTCTTTTAATTCTTTAGCTATAATCTCTGGATAGTATATTTCCCTTTTAAATTTATCTTTATCCCAAAAAACATCTCCCACTTCTGTGTCACTAAATTCCACCCCTAAAAATACATCATTTAATTTATATGGTTTAAAATCAGGATTTTTTAATTTATGAATGTATAAACCACATCCCCAGTTACAACCTTCATCACCCATAGGTGGTGTAATATAAACTTCTTCAACCCAATCTAATTCATTAATTCTTTTATTTAATTTAACGTTGGCAAAAACACCCCCTGAAGCTGCTATTTTTGTAGCAGTAGGAGTTTTTTTCTTTAAATTTTGAATTAACTCAATAATTTTTTCTTCAAATACCAACTGACCATTATAGGCTATATCATTTAATTCATGTTTATAAAATGCACTTCCTATTTGTTCAAAAAATTCATTATAAAAATCCTTATAAATTTTACTTAAAACATGACCATATTTGTGTTTAGTACTATCATTGTAAATAGACTCCTTATCAGTTTGAGTTCCTATTACTTTTATTATTTTATTAAATATGTCATAATATCTTTGATTAAAGTTACCATGAGAAGCCATACCTACAATTTTACCTTCATCTTTAAGTCTTTTAAAACCTAAAAATTCAGTAAGTAAAGCATAATAATGTCCAAAAGATTTAACATCTAACTTTAACCCATCTATATAATCTAAATTGCCATTTTTACCTAAATAAAATTTACCACTGTAATCACCCCCACTAGCATCTAAGGATATAACCAGGGTATCCTCTTCAAAACCACTAGTATAGTAAGCTAGATAGCAATGAGAATCATGATGGTCAGTGAAAATAAATTTTTCTTGAGGGAAATCTCCTAAATCTGATTGTTGGAATATTTCTTTTGCTTCATAAACACCAGTAGGACCTAACTCTGGATAATAAGTTGTAACATAATCTATGTCATTAAAATCTAGATTAAATTCTTTTTTTGCCCATGCTGTGGATTGAACGGGTATCCTAAAATGGTGGTTATAATAATCTTTATATGCTTTAATTCGGTTAAATCTTTCTTCTTCAAATGCAAATACAGGCTTACCATTTTCAAGTAAGGTCATACCTGCACAGTGACTACCTCCAGAATAAGCAAAAATTTTCATATTTTAGACTCGTATAACTTAACTAATTCTTTAGAACGATTAAGCCAAGATAATGAATTAGCGTGTTTAATAGCTTCTTCTCTATATCTATCGTAATTATCAATTATATCATTTAAACCTCTTACCATTTCAGGAGTATTACGAGGTGCTCTCCACATACCATAAAAATCTGTTTCTTCTTCTATCCAACCACAAATAGGTAAACCACAAGAGGCAGCCTCTAAAATAGTTAAATTAGGATGACCTGCTTCCAACTCACTAGCATGCATAAAAATTGTATGGTCCTGATATAATTTAACTAATTCTTTTTGATCAGGTTCCCAAACTATATTTAATTTAGGATATCCTACTACCCATGGATTTTCATTGAAATAATTCTGGTTATTTTTAGGGCCTGCTATGGTAATAGGTAAATTTAAAGCCATGGCAGCTTGGATAGCAAATGTAAATCCTTTCCTATCATAACCATCCATACCTGCTAAACCATTATTTGCCAAACATAATAACTTATGTTCTTTAATTTCTTTTTTAGGTAAATAAGTAAAATCATCTACATTAACACCATGAGAAAAATAAATTCCTTGTTCCACATTAAACCAGTCAACTAAAAATTTACCAGGAAGTAAACCATATAATGAATTTTTTATGGCACGTTTATTTTCCTTATAAACAAAAGAATCTTTTCCATAATAATAAGCATGATGATCATGTAATGAATAAACATAAGGAATACCCTTTGCATTTAACATATGACACAAATTAGCCATGTGAGCATGTACTATATCATATTGACCTGGTTCAATTTCGTCTACAAATTTTAAGTCAACTTCATGACCTAATTTTCTTAAATTTTGAATAAACTCCCAGCATATTCTTTCAGTTGCACCCCAGTTAGGAGGAGGTACGTCTATACCACATGCAGGATGTACTTGACATATTTTCATAAATTAATCTTTAAATATTTGTGAAACATCATTATCTTTACTTTTATGTTTTTGGTCAACAATGGAAAAACCAGCTAAATGTTTAGTATAAATAGTAGTTGCAATTGCAGTTTTTAAATCAGCAACTCTGGTTAGCCATAAATCTGCTGCATCCCATTTACAATTAGAATGCATATCCCTAAATTTACTAATTTTTCCTCCAGGTATCAAGTAAGATTGAGCAGGAGCAAATGTGTGAACATCAATAAGTAAATCTTCAATTTTTTGTTTATGACCATAATCAACGTTACCGAAACCTACAACATCTAAATCATGTTCTAAACATAAATTATTCCATCTTAATAGGTTATCATATAACTCTTGGTAATTGTGGTCTATAATGGTATCACCTTCAAACACTAGAACCATATCATAATTTTCATTACCCTCTAAAGTGGTACCATTTTTATGAGCTAAATAACAACCATAATGTCCTGGTGATAATTTAAAATTGCCTGGTTTATCAGATATGTCTTCAGGTCTATTACAATTTTCAGATGGTGGAATATCAGTGTATATTTGATTTTTTAACTGTTGTACCTCTATATTTTCAAAACTATCAGCAAAATCGGTTAAACTAAAATGAGATCTTAACTCCTTTTCATTATTTAAAGGATCAGTTACCAATTGAATTATTTTTATTTTAGGTGCAGATGAGTTTTTTTTTTTAGTCTCCTCAAAATCTCCTAAATATTCAAAATAACCATTTTTATCTATTTGATTATCAATGTAATCCTTATTAATGTCAATTATTTTCTGGTTTATAATTTTATTTTTATCCTCTTTATCCACTGATGTGAACACAACACTTAAATTGATATCTTCTTTATCTATTTGAATTAATTTATAGAATGTAGATTTACCTTCCACCAACATGTTATGTTCATAAACTTTTTCTTTTCCATCTTTAATGATAGTTATGTTAAGAATTCTACTATCTGTGTTATTAGATATTTGAACATAAGGTACTATCACATTTTCAATGTTAGAGGGTAAAACAGTGTTATATTCTACCCTAGAGTAATCTTCATGGTTAAAATATTCTTCTATTTTTTTATTAAATGTAATGCTATTTTCAGTGTATATAGAATTAAAGTGATTTTTAAAACCATGGTACCATAAGTTCTCATAGGTGTTAGCTTCCGCACCCCATTCTTTAACTAAGTTATCATATTCTTGAGCATTACTAATTTGAGGTATAACATCTAATAAAAATTTAGGCCTATTAGCCATAAAAAACGTGTATAACCCAGGTCCTTCAGCTGCATCATCCAATTTTCCATAATAGGCATTTTTATCATCTAATACTCTAGATATGTATTCAAAGTAAGCTTCATCTCTTAATATGTAATCATAATTAATATAAAATGCCTTTTTAAATCCTAATTTATCAGCCAATACAGCTCCATTATAATAATTAGTGTAACAGGCTGGGCCATGGTATATGTCATTACCTTCACCATCTAAAAATACTTGGCAATTAAATTCTTCATTATTTAAAGTACTTCTCTTGTAAAAGGTATGATAGGTTAGAATGTTGTTATTATCCTCAACAACATAATCTACTGCTTTAGATAATTTATCAGAAACAGGTATGTGTGAGGTAAGTATAACTTTTCTACCTGTTTTTTTAACTGCATTTATACAATCTAGGGTTACATTTTCCACACTTGTCATGTTGGGGAATGTGGAAATTATAACAACTTCTTCATCTTTATTGATGTTTTCTCTTTTTAAACCTAAATTTTTAACTATTAATTCACAATTTTTGTTAAAATCATCAAATTTTAAATAATCTATAGTGTCAAAATGATCCCAGTAAGATTGGTAAACAGGTAAATTATATAATAATTGAGGCATGTTCCAACTCAAAGCTTCCCTTATTACCAATGGCATAGTTTCTTTATCTTTATCAGTACCTCTAGAGGTAAATAAAAATAAATCCATTGCAGAGTAAAAATTATCAACATCTTTTCTTTCATTCCACCATGTAACATTTTCAGGTTTATTTTCCATTAATGGCTCCCAGTAAAAAGCAAAATTACCTGCCTGATTTCCTACACTATGGAACTCTATATTATAATCCTTTAATGCTCTAGCATATTCAAAAAATTCTTTTTGGTTTTTTCTAGGAGTGTATAAACCTACATGTAAAACATGTTTTTTATTTGGATCTAATCCTAATTTTTCCAATGCTTTGGTTCTATCTGGTCTATCTTTAAATTCTAAAGGATATTCAACTAGTGCTTTGTCAATGTCTAATTTTTTATATTGGTGAAAATGCCATAAAGAAATAAAGAAAAACTTGTCAGGAAAGAATCTTTTTTCCTCAACATTAAAAGAACTATCATGTGAAGTTTCTACCACCAAATAGTCCCTATCTTTTCTATAAATCCATTCAGCTACTTCATTTTTCATGAACATTTCAGGAATTTCTTCAAGATGAATTATGTCAGGTTTTACTTTTTTAATAACATCAATAACCTCCATTTTGTCTTCACCTAAAACAAAAAACTTCTCAGGTGGAATGACTTCTTGAATTCTTTCTTTTTGCACCACTAGTACTCCACCTGTATGGTCATCATATTCTATTATGTGGAGATCATATTGATCCTTTAATAATTGTATTTTTTTAGTAAGAAATTGTGGTAATCCACCAGTGGATAAGTGAGGAGCAATATATAATAACTTTTTCATCAAATACTTTATTATAAATATTCACGAATTTGTTCATAATCAAACAATTCACTCCAATCATTATAAGGACACTCAAATGGTTGACCTGAAAACTGGTAGTCAAATAGATATGAATCTGGTAATTTAAAATTACCGCTAGGTTCATTAGCAACTATATTGTTATGAATTTCGTAACCAAAAGTGGTAGGAGAGGTACCAATCCATAAAACTGTAGATGGCATTTTTAAAGCAGCCGCAGCATGTTGTAAACAAGAATCAATTAAAACACGTTTTTGGGACACCATAAGCAGTGAAAACAGGTTAAAAATATCCATCTGTTCATCATGTGATTCTACGTTGGTGAACTTTTGACTTTCGTGTCTACATATTTGGATAATGTGGTATTTCTGGGAGTACTCGTTTACTATATTTTGAGATATGTATTGAGGCATATCTCTAGTCCAAGAATGGTTATATGGTTGATCTCCCATGGGTCCTCCGTTGGTGTGAAGTAGTAAAATTGGTTTGGGTCTACGCCAGGCATTAACAAAATCCTTTTGGGATGCATTAAAATACAATTCAGGTTGATTTTCATCAAATGGAACCTTAATTAAATCACACCATGATTTGGAAAGACATTGTTTTTTATGTATGTGTAATGATTCATTATATGGTTCATGTCTGTAAATGAAAGTGTCCTTACCCTTTATGTATTCATCATAAAAGTAAGGGGTGACCCCTAGTCTATAAACTTTATCAACATAAGGATTATTAATAAAAACCCCAGGCCAGGAAGCAACAACAATTAGCTTTCTTTTAGGGTATTTATTTTTTATACAACGAACGACACTTGTTGAAGAAACATTTTTACCTAAACCTCCTTCAACGTGAAATATAACATATTTACTCATTAAGAACCTGGTGTTAGAGTGCTATACTCAATATATTTTTTATAATTTTCTTTAATTAAATTAGGCCAGATAGAATCAATGTTTAAAAGGTTGGACACTCCTAATTCATCCAATTTTTTTCTACCTTCATCTGATGGTGGAATGTGATGAATGTTAGTTTTTCTAGCTATTTCCTTACCATTTTCCTTTACAATTACCTCCTCTTGCACATTTATTAAATGGTATTTATTAGCTAAAATAACCTTTAACTCTGTAATAATTCTTTCCTTTGTTAAACTCATTTTTTAGTGTAAGAACCAACAATCTGTATACTAGAATTTGAAGTAATATTTTTAGTCTTCAACATTTCCTGTTTACCACTATTGTTTGCAATCAACCTAACTTTTTTATCTTCTCCACTTAACACTGCATGTAAAGTGTCAAAATCAGCATTTATATCTTTCCAATGGACAATATTTAATATACTATCCTGTGATGGAAGATAATTAAAACCTTCTATAGTAACAAATCTATCATCAAGAGCTTTATTTTTAAGTAACTCTATGTGAACCGAAGTTTGCACCCTATCCCCATAAACCGTTTCTATTCCGTACTGATTCAAGTATTCAGCATCAAAATTGTATTCAGGTTTTATAAGATTTTCCTTATAATATTTTAAATATTGGCCACTTTCATCAAATTTTACCTTATCGTGTTTTTTAACTGATAAAATATGGGTGTTATCTTCAGGTATTTCATCGGTAGGTAAGTTGGATGTAAAAGCAAAGGCAAATGATTGGAACCCACCACCTCTACCACCATAAGGTCCTTGGTTTCCTTGGAATCCTTGTGGACCTGGAGGGCCACCAAAATGTAAAATTCCTTGTGGTCCAGGAGGAGATAAAGTGTGATCACCTTTTCCCTGTACCCCTTGAGGTCCTTGTGGGCCTGTATTTCCTGGAGGTGCAGGTCCTGCAGGTCCTGTAGGTCCTTGATTACCTCTAAATCCTGTAGGTCCTACAGGTCCTTGGTGACCTATAGGACCGGTAAAACCTGCAGGTCCACCACCACCAGTATTTCCTTGAGCTCCCTGAGGTCCCTGGTTACCAGCTGCATTATTTGCAGCTCCAGTAGGACCTACAGGGCCTTGAGCTCCGGTTGAACCTTGTGGACCCTGTCCACCTTGTGCTCCCTGGGCACCACTTCTAGCACCTTGTAATCCTTGTTCTCCGGTAGGAGATAAATTACCTGCTGGTCCGGTAGCTCCTTGTGATCCTTGTGGGCCTGTAGGTCCCGCTGCCCCTTGAGCTCCTTGTGCTCCTGCCTGAGATCCTTGTGGTCCTCTAGGTCCTTGTGGTCCCTGGTTTCCACTTCCTTGTGGACCTTGAAATCCAATTGGTCCAGTAGCACCTTGAAGACCTACAAAACCTGGGGGACCAGTAGGTCGAGTTCCTGGAAATCCTGTGGGTCCAGCAGGTCCCTGTGTACCTGGTAAACCAGTAGGACCAGGGGTGGATGGAGAACCACCTTGATTACCTCTAAATCCTTGAGGTCCAGTAGGTCCTACTGGAAAATTTCCTTGTTCACCTGTAAATCCTGTTGGTCCAACAGGTCCTTGTGTTGTTGAGTTAGGACCCTGTTCTCCTTGTGGTCCAGTGGAACCTTGATTACCCTGTGGACCCTGGTTTCCTCTACTATTAGGTCCTGTAGGTCCTTGAGGGCCTGTAAAACCAGTGGGACCTTGATTACCCTGCGTACCAGCAGGGCCTGTGTTACCAGTTGGTCCCTGAGGTCCAACATTACCTTGTGGGCCAGTAGGTCCACCTGGTGCATTTCCCACTGGACCTTGTGGTCCAACATTACCTTGAGGACCTGTATTTCCTGTAAATCCTGCTGCACCTTGGGCTCCTTGAGGACCCTGGTTACCTCTAGCACCTTGATTTCCTTGAGGGCCTGTAAAACCAACAGCACCTGGAAAACCAGTTAATCCTATAGGTCCTTTTGCACCTGTGTTACCTTGTTCACCAGTGGGACCTGTTGGTCCTATATATCCGACTGGACCTTGATTTCCTTGTGGTCCTCTATTACCTACTGGACCTTGTGAACCTGTAGGACCTGTACCTCCCTGGTTACCTTGTGCACCACTTGTACCACCTGCTCCAGTGTTACCCTGAAACCCTCTTGGACCTGTATTTCCTATTGGCCCAGTTGGACCTGTATTTCCTGAAGTTCCCGCTGAACCAATAGGGCCTGTGAACCCACCTGGACCAGTAGGTCCAGTTGTACCTTGAGGTCCTGTGACCCCTGAAGTTCCATTTGTACCTGAACTACCAGTAGGACCTTGTGGTCCACCTGGTCCAGTAGGACCTGTACCTCCTTGAGCTCCTGAAGTACCTCCTGCTCCAGTAGGACCTTGATTACCAGTAGGTCCAACATTTCCTTGAGAACCTTGAGGACCTATTACCGAACTTGTACCTGAAGCACCTGCGGGACCAGTACCACCTTGTGGGCCTTGATCTCCAATAGGGCCAGTGAATCCTCTAGGTGCAGAAGCACCTGCAGTACCTCCTGCTCCTTTTGGTCCTTGTGGTCCTTGAGAACCTTGAGGTCCTTGATCACCTGCTGTACCTTTACTTCCGGTTGAACCACTTGCACCTTTATTTCCAGTGGGACCCTGTGCACCTGTGGAACCCTGAGCACCCTGTGGACCCGCCTGAGCAGATGTACCTGAGGTAGCTGGAAAACTGGCTAGTACAAAAGGATTAGATGTAAAATTATCGCCACCCCCCATACTTAAAGTTTTAGCAAGTGCGTCATCCCTACTACCTGAAGGGAAATCAGTCATGGAGATTTTTATTAGCTTGCTAGAAGCACCTTGCCCAGCATCAATTATAACTCCTCCCTGAAAAACACTACCTGATATACTACTCATTATAAAGTTCTATATTCTAAATTTAAAATTATTCTACTATCTTTTTTAAAGTGACCACTGTTAAGTGACACCATGTTATTTTCTTCCTTTGTGTACAATTTAATTAACGTGTCATTATCAATTTTGGTTGTAATAACGTCAGATTTTAAATCCATGTTTGAATAAAAACCCACAACACCACCTCCACCAAAGGGTGAGGCACAAAAGGGTACATGTTGAATATAAATATTCTTTTCTTCCTTTATTTCATTTATCTTCATGTCTATTGACACGACACAAAATTTACCAAACTTGATTGAACCACCAAAGGCAAAATCTAAATCAGCTTCAACATTTAAAGAGGGGGTGAATGTTTCTTCCCTATATTCTGAAATAACATCATCACTTCCCACCTTCATGCCAGCGTCAAAATGTAAAGGGGTATATATTTCCTTATTTTGCTTAGTATGATTTTCAATCATGTCAAATCTTAACCTAGGATTATTTTCCTCAAATTGGTCAAACCAGGAAAATCTTCTTTTTGGTATCATAATTCCTCTTTTAATTCTTTAATTGCCTCAATTATCAACGGTATTAATTTAATGTAATCCACCTTGTAATAAGAATTTTGAGTGTAAACAGCCTCTGGTAGTATTTCGATTATATCTTGAGCTAATACACCAATATCTTTATCTTTTTCACCCTTTAAATTGTACCTATACCCATTAATTTTTTCTATCATCTCAAGGGCATTCCCTATTTTTTCCAAATTTTCCTTTAACCTAACATCTGAGGTTATCCCTTGTGGACCCTGAGGTCCTCTAGGTCCATTAGGTCCAAAGGCGTTATTATTAAATGTACCACCCTGTGGTCCTTGAGGTCCACCTAACCCACCTTGAAAACCTCTTGGTCCAGTTGCACCTTGTGGTCCTTGAGGTCCAATATTTGGTGTAGGACCAGTTGGTCCAGTAAATCCTTGTGGTCCTGTTGGACCTCCAGGTCCGTTTGGTCCACCAGGTCCTGCGTTATTAGTGGCGGGTCCTTGAGCTCCTTGAGCTCCTATACGTCCTTGCTCACCTGTTGGTCCTGTAGCATTACTGTTAGCTCCTTGATTTCCTTGAGAACCTTGAGGACCTATATTACCCTGTTCACCAATTGGTCCCTGATGTCCTATAAATCCTATTGGACCTGGAAATCCTGTAGGTCCTGCGGGCCCATCTGGGGCAGGTGGTCCTAAAGGTCCTTGATGACCTGTTGGTCCTCCAGGTTGAGGTCCCTGGTGACCTTGAGCCCCTATTGCACCAGGAAATCCTGCAACACCCTGTTCTCCTGTGGGACCTAAGTTGGAAACAAATCCAGCTGGACCTATAGGTCCTTGATTTCCTTGAGGTCCAGTGTTTCCACCAGGACCTTGTGGACCTTGGTTACCTGCGGGACCTACATTCCCTTGATCTCCTTGTGGTCCAGCTGCCCCTTGATTACCAACTGGACCTTGATTACCTGTAAAACCACCAGGTCCTATTGGTCCCTGATTTCCTTGATTTCCTTGTACACCTGCAGGTCCACCTGCTCCAACAGGACCTTGATTACCAGTAGGGCCTTGAAATCCTCTTGGTCCTTGTGGCATGGGGCCTTGGTGCCCTATTGGTCCCACAAAACCTGCAACTGCTGAACCTTGTAATCCTTGGGCTCCACCTGCACCTTGATTTCCTTGTTCACCAGTTGGTCCTGTACCTCCTTGTGCACCTTGAGATCCAACTGCTCCTTGGTTACCTCTTGGACCTGTACCTCCTTGTGCACCTTGAGGTCCAGTATTTCCTGTTGGACCTTGATTTCCTCTTGGACCTGTTGTACCAGTAGGACCTTGATTACCCTGAGGTCCAGTGAAACCAGTAAAACCGGTAGGACCTATAGGTCCCTTTGGTCCAGTAGGACCTTGTGTGTTATTGGTGGGACCAGTTGGACCTTGATTACCTACGGCGCCTTGTGGACCTCTAGGTCCCGTAGGGGTAGGTCCTGCAGGTCCTGTATTTCCTATAAATCCTGTATAACCAGTAGGTCCCTGATTACCTTGTGCACCTGTGCTACCACCTGGTCCTTGATGACCTATTCCTCCTGCTGTACCAGCAGAACCAGTGGGGCCTGTAAACCCAGTTGGGCCTTGTGGTCCTTGATTTCCAGTAGGTCCTGTAGGACCAACAGTTCCACTAGGTCCTTTATTACCAGTAGGTCCAGTTCCACCTTGGTTTCCCTGAGGTCCCCTAGGTCCAACAACACCAGCTGCACCTGGACCTCCAGCTGCAGGTTTAGGACCAATAGGTCCCTGTGATCCTTGATTTCCTTGTGGTCCAATGGCTGCAGAAGTTCCTGCGCTTCCAGTTGCTCCAGTAGGCCCTTGGGCTCCTTGATTTCCTCTAAATCCAGTAGGACCTGTACCTCCAGAGGTGGCTGAAGATCCACCTGCACCTTGAGGTCCTTTAAATCCTGTAGGTCCTGTATTACCAGTAGGTCCAGCTCCTCCTGTTGTACCAGCTGTACCACCTGAGCCTGTTGGACCAATTAAACCTATAGGTCCAGTAGCCCCACCAGGTCCAGTAGCTCCTGAAGTTCCTTTAGCGCCAGTTGTACCACCTGCACCTTGATTTCCTGCAGGTCCTTGAGGTCCTTGCTCTCCAATTGCACCTGAAGTCCCAGCGGTACCAGCAGTAGGGGCAGGTACTACTTTCATGGAAGATGCATTGGCACTAACAGTTATTATTTGTGAATCTTGAGTAGGTCTTTCAAATTGTTGTAAAGAAGAACCAGTAATGTATAAGGCAGAACCAGAAAAATTTTCATAATCTTGATAAACTCCAGCAGGTGACCCTGAGATAATCATATCCCCTTTAATCACTAGTGAAGAAGTAATTCTAGATGGTGATGCCATATTAAATTGCCATGTAAGCTAAATTAAAGCTTAAGTTTAAGTTTTTTAAATTTTTAAAATCTTCATATTTTGTTTTTCTGCTATTACCTTTTTCACTTAAAGTAATAACAATGTTGTTGGTTCCTGGTATTGTGACTGCGTTTAAATTTAGGTTCAAATTGTTATATACATTTCCAGTGGAAATTGGAAACAAACTTGCATCTGCCACTACGTATAAACTTTCAACTATCAATGCCTCTTCATTTAACTTTTCCCCTAAATAACCATCTTCACAATAAATATTTTGAGAGTGGTTAACCAGGTTACCTATCCTAGAAACATTATAATTGGATACACCGTTAAAATTAATCAGGTCAGTACCCCAAAACAAATTGTTTTCACCACTTAATTCCGCAAATGTTTTTATGATAGGATTTGCCATTATATTAATTTAAATTCTCCTTCCTGTGAACCATGTCCACCTAAAGTTGTTCTATAGTAACCCACTGGGGCCTTAATTCTTTGTTCCGTGCAAGTAGTAAAGAAATTTTCTGTCACAAATCTTCTTGGATCAGTAACATAATCCATTGGTTTAATCTGTGTTAGCATTCTAAATGCTCTAGGAGATGGTCCACCTCCTGGTGCTCCAGTAGGACCTGTAAATCCCTGGGGGCCCTGTAAACCTTGAGGTCCATTCCCAAATGCTGCTGGAAATCCTTGGGGACCTTGTGCACCAGTATTATTTCCTTCAAATCCAGCTGGACCAGCTGGTCCTTGGTGACCAAAAGGACCACCCCCTGGTAAACCAGGACCTTGACCACCTTGAGGTCCAGTTGCACCTTGTGATCCTTGATTACCAGCTCCACCCTGAGCTCCTTGATTACCTTGATTTCCTCTAAATCCAGTTGGACCTGCAGGTCCATTAGGCCCGGTTGGACCAGTTGGTCCAATTGAACCTGGAAAACCTGCAGGTCCAGTAGCTCCACCAGGTCCAGTTGGACCACCTGGTCCAGTAGGTCCACCTGGTCCTGCGGTATTATTGGCTGCTCCCTGAGGACCTTGTGGTCCAGGGTTATTAGGTCCTACAGGACCTGCAGGTCCAGC
>Ga0160423_10002884_pt1 | contig 14327 bp, 9 predicted proteins | sample CRUFie14St8metaG_FD_108191 | JGI IMG/M metagenome (GOLD analysis project Ga0160423, IMG submission 108191) | Marine microbial communities from the Costa Rica Dome - CRUD Field 142mm St8 metaG | ecosystem: Environmental > Aquatic > Marine > Oceanic > Photic zone | place: Costa Rica: the Eastern...
GAAACGCGGCGGGTACCTCTCCGCTGTCCTCCCTTTGCTCTCCCCGCAGCTTCGTAAGTGCTTCGCAAGCCCCGACGAGAAGTCAGGAATTGGGTCGCGTGCCGAGATCTCTTCGGCAAGATCATACAGTAAGAGGAAAATCGTGAGGAATGAAAGTAAGAGATAATATTAGACGCTCACCGAACAAACGTGCAGCGCGGGAAGGTCAATCCAGTCCTGGACCCAGGCAATGCCACCGATAGTGAACCTCGCCCCGGTGACTCGAACTTTGCCCGGCCCATTTTTGGGAATAAAACTGAGCATGACCTCTGCTTGACCTCCGCCGCGGAGTTTAATCTCAGACGCAAAACCAATGCTGGTCACTTCTCCCTCTTCCTTCTCCACAACGAGTTGACACAGAAAATGAAGTCCCGGGGGAAAGGGATTTGTGAGGGTGACCGATACGCGGACGAGCTGGCCGCTTGGTATTTCGTAACCTCTGACGACCTTGTTCTCATTCGCTGTAGCTGCATCATATAGAAACACCCCCTTTTGTTTCCCCTCAGGCTCGTCAAATTTGGGCACAAAATTGCCTGGGGTGCACAAGGTCATACTTGTGATAAAGTCAAGGGAATACTTCGTCTCGTGGTACACACCGCTGTCGCCAGAACATTTCATGACGCGGCACAACCACTCTGCTGTGCGTTTCTCTAAAGCCTCTCCTTGAAGCGACTCCATCCACAAGTGCAAAAAGTAAAACGCTGCCTTTGCTGCAAGTATTCTATTCCCCTGCGACAGCGCGTTGCTGATAATTCCAAACTGAACCGTCTGGATGAGCTTCGGCCAAGTAATGGGCCGCCTTTGGTGCCGCCCAAGCTCTGTGAGGTTGCCTGTGTAGAGGTCCACTAATCCCCATCTCTTCAACAGCTTCCAGTTGCAAAACGCCTGAAAGTCGTTGTCGAGGCCATATACGTGACCAGCACTCACAGTCAAGTGCAAGATCAACTCCTTCTGTTCCTCAGGGAACGATGAGGCGGCCAACAGCATGAATTGCGCAACTTTTCTCTTCTTTGAGCACAAATCATATATTTTTGCAATATCAAGTAGGCAGAGTGCCACAGACTCCTCGTTCGACACAATCCGCATACCGGGCAGCGAGTCCACGACGCTCTGGATGTACCTTTCTACCTGAATCGTAGTCATAAAGCTAAAGTAGGACCAAGGCTCGCTGAACATCCTTAGCTGGCTGCCAAATTGCGCTGTCTTGAGAAGCAAGCTTGCCCTGAGCGTGGGAAGACTTTTGTACAGATTTGCCGCTTGCTCGCACGCCTGCCTGGTAGAGAGCCACAGCTGTTCCAACTTTTTCAAAGAGATGGGCTCGATCAGGTTTGTGTCTCGAAAAAATGCGCAAACATCGGTCGCGCAAGTCCCTTCCAGAGCAGAGGCATGCCAAAGGATGTCGCCGCACTCCTTCGTCACGTCCAGGGCAACAGCGTAGTGGACCAAGGCGTCGTCCGCACTTCGGACGCACAAGCAGTAATCCCCCAGCTCCTTCTTCAGCCTCCCAATGTGAGAGTACTTCATGTGCGAGACTTTCTCATGCTCGGAGATGGAAGAGGAACCCAAGTCTCCATTGTTAAGCAGATCTATGGGCGTTGTCAAGGCCAGGGAAGCGGGCGAGGCCTTGGTAATCCACCATTCCATGGCGCGCAGGAGGGACGCTCCAACACGGTGCATGACCGAGTCCAAAGAGCACCTGATTTCAGAATCATGATCTGAGAGAGAAGCCGAAGAGTAAGACAGTTCGCCGAGAGCCTGGTGGTAGAATGTGTACAGGGTGGCGCTGCGATCCTCTCCCACAACAGCCCCACTCAGCAGTCCCACAGTGTCCACGGACTCGTCCACCTTGAGGATGAAGTACGCGAGAGCTGGATAGGCCTCAGCCATCTCCCCAAAGAGCGCGCCGAGAGCCTCGTTGTCCAATACGGGCCCTGGCGTCCTGACCGCCCCGGAGGCTGACGCCGTGTCAACGAGGATGCCCAGGGACACGAGGGGCTGCATGTACAGCCGAAGGCACTCCCACTGCTTGGCGAGCGGGACGGAAGCCTCGTCCTCTCCCCCCTTCTTTCGCAGGGCGGACAATCCGTCACTTGCGCGGGGGGCGTGAAAGCAGAGCCTCCTCTTCATCAGGTACCGGAACTTCAGGTGGGATCCCTCGGAGGTCCAATCTAAGTTTGGGAGCGGTTCCGATTCCGAGGAACCATCCGCTTGGGCGTCAGGCCCTTCGAAGCCCGAGTAGAAGGGGTAAACGTCTCGCAGCTTGACTCTCTGTTTGCTCTCTAATCTCAGCGAGATGGCCTTCATCCTGGCGTCCTGGATTTCCGACAAGAGGCCTCCTCCCGTCCTGGGCTTGGTGGTCAGGACTAGAGGAACGAGGTTCGCCTTCACCGTGCTCGCGTCAGCAAACGACGCGCCGTACTCGTAGGGAGGGTGGTAGATGCTCTCCTCAGGGGACCGCGGGGCACCTTCCTCGGTCTTGGGCGTCAACAAAACCGAGTCCGCCCTTTTGTGGGACACCCGTGCGCTGCCGTAGCTCATCTGGTCCGCGCTCATGGATCTCTTCAGCCCGTCCTTCGCGTGCTTGAGCCGTATTCCCATCGCGGGGAGCTCTGCCACGGCCTCGTCGAGGTCGCTTCGGTTGAAGTTTGTTGGCTGCCCCACCAGGCCCAGGCCCTCCCCGCCCAGCCTCATTCGCTCCTTCTCTCCCGCCTCCGCCTTCTGGCCGCTCGACGACGACCCCAGGCGCACTGTCCAGGACATCTTCTCTGTTCACCCCGGTCCCGCTCCTCCGCGCGGACCCGTTACTCCTCGCACGCCCCCGCCCCGAAACCGAAATTGAGGCTTGCAGCCCAAAGCTGCTGCTCGCTTCGCAATGGCGGATCGAGGAGGTGGAGCGATGGCGGGGAAACAGACGGCGAGCCCGGTGGACGACGCGAGAGCCGCTGCGCTGCTCCGGATGGACACGGACTCCGAGTCGGATGCCGGGGGCGATGCTGTGGGAGGAGGGGACGCCCCGCAGGTCCAGCAGGAGCAGGGCGGCGGGGTGGACGCCGCGACTGCGGATCGGTTGGTGATCCTCAGGGACCACATCTCGGCCTATCCCCAGTCCTACGAGGCCCACCACGAGTACGTCGAGCTTCTCCGGAAGGCCGCGGGGGCCGCCCACGACGACGAGGAGGCAGGGCAGTTGTGGGTGCTCCTCTCCGGCGCGAGGGAGAGCTTCGCGAAGGAGTTTCCGCTCTCGGAAGCGCTGTGGCTGGAGTGGGTTGAGGACTGCGAGAAGCGTGGCGAAGAACGCGCGATCGGGTCGCTTTTGGAGAGGGCGGTGGGTGACTACCCGACCCCGGCCCTGTGGAAGCGGCGGATGGAGCACGAGCGCAAGCAAGGGAGGTCTGCGGCAGAGGTTCGCGCCATCGCGGAGGCAGCGGTGCGGTCGTGCGGGGCGGACGTGGCCAACGGGGCGGTCTTGTGGGAGGAGTTCGCCGATTTCGAGAAGGACGCGCTGGGCAGGCTGGAGGGCGACGCGGACCGGGAGGATCAGCGGGAGAGGGTGAGGGGCATCTACAAGAGGGCCTTGGGGCTCCCGATGGTGGGCCTGAAATGCCTGCATCAGGGCTTCCTCGCCTTTGAGGGGTTGGGGGAGGAATCGCCGTCGTCCCCGCTCTCCCAGACGCTGGAGGTCTCGCTCGACGAGCTCGAGAGCCGTGAGACGTACGAGGACGGCCTGTCGAAAAGTGACAACTCACAGGACGCCACGCTCGAGGTTTTCCAAAAGTATCTCAAGTATGAGAACAAGTACGGCGACCCGGGAAGGGTGGTTTCGCTCTTTCAGAGGCTGGTGTGTAGGTTCCCGTGCCACGATCCTTGCTGGGACGCGTTCGGCAAGTACGTCGAGAATCAGATGCAGGACAAGGAGTTCGCTAGGGAGACGTACGTGAGGGCTGCGAGAAACTGCCCGTGGAGCCCGCAGCTCTGGGCGAGGGCGCTGGCAACCTCAGAGGGCCCTGAGTGCCGCCCGAGCCAGGAGGAGCTGCTGAAGTCGTCTCTCTCCAACGCGCTGCTGGTGCAGTCCCTGACCCAGCAGAGCGCGCTCGACCTGCTCTTGGTGAGGGCAGACGCCTTGAGAAGGGCAGCACGCATGGAGGAATTGAGGCAGTTCTTTCGGTTTGCCTGGGACAAGCTCTGCACACTCTTCCCGGACTACCGCGACGACACCTTCCAGCTCGCCAGGTACTGGGCGAGGATGGAGAGCCCCGAGGTGGCCACGAAAATGTGGCAGGAGATGGCCGGGAGGTACGGGTCCACGTGCCCCGTGTGGCTGGCCTGGGTGGACTTCGAGCTCCACCACGGCGGCCCCGCCTCCGTCAAAGCTGCGAGGGCAATCTTCCAGAAGGCTCACAGCAAGTGCTCGGAGATCGCGGCAAAGTGGAGGGCGTTCGAGGGAGAGTATGGCAGTGCGGAGAGCGCTGCGCAGGCGTACAGGAAGACAAGTCTGATCAACTTCTCGCTGATGGCTGCAGAGGCGCCACGGCAAGTTGAAGCTGAGGTGCCAAAGCCTACAAAGCGGAAGAAGCCCGCCACCAAGAAGGAGATCGAGAAGAAGCGGGCCAAGAAGCGGGCCAAGGTTGCGAGGTCGAAGCCGCCGAGCAAGGTCAAGGCTCCTCAGCGGGGATCAGCGGGGAAATCGGGGATGTTGGTGCCGCGCCAGGCCAGGCCAGGCCAGGCCAGAAAGAGAAAAGTAGTAGTTTAATTCAATTCGCGCCTCGCCTCGCCTCGCTTCGTCCGCTTCGATCCTCCTCGCTTTACTGCTTTTGCCATCGCTTCGGGTGTTGGTGTAGTTTTCCAGGCGTTTTCGGGGTATATATAGGCCGTTACTGAAATTTTTTTTTTCCGAGAACGAGAACGAGAACGGGAACGGGATAAAAGAAAAGAGAAAAAATTATATTACACAAGTACTGGCAATCGACTTGGCATGCTCGTAGAGCGCCAAGTCGATCTTGTTCTTATTCTTTATCTCCTCGACCAACCAGTGTGGCACTAGCTGCCGCGCCTGCTTCGTGAACAGGATCTGTCTGCCCCATGAATCACGAAGTTCACGCATGAACCGCTTTTTCTGTGCTCTGTCCTTCTTCAATCTCGCTCTGTCGACGCACTGGTCGAAGACCTCCCTAACGGAGGGCCGGTCCTCCGGCATCCCAAAATCATCCTGAACCCACTCCTGCTCGGGCTCCAACGCTGCCGCCTTCACCCTCTTCCCCTCGATCGTAAGCGCCCTGGCTTCCAGGCGCCCGATGGCGGCCTTCGCGTCCTTCAGCTCCGCCTGCCTGTCCGGGTCGTACTCGTACAGGCTTACCAGCTTGTGCTGCTCGATCAAGTCCCTCTTGTTCCCGTCGAGCTCGAGGTCCAGCTCCGCGACCTTGTCCCTTGCCCTCTCCTCCAAGGCCTTCACCTTGAGGCCCAAGTCCCGCACGATCTTCTCCCCGTTCCTGTACCCCCTTTGGCCCAGGTCCCAGCCGGACGCCCGCATCAGGCTCGAGATCGAGCCTTCGAGGTCCTCAAAGACGCTGACGTGCCAGAGGCGGTCGAGGACGCCCTTTGCGCGCTCCACCACAGCAAGGTCAAAGGCCTCACCACCTGCGCAGGACCGCAGCCTCCTTGCCAGGGCGTGCTCTCCCGAGATGTTCGTCGCGCCCAGGACCTGGTACGCCTGGTTGTTGTGGATCACCTGGCGAACCTCTGGGAGCCGCACGAACTCGGACAGGGGCATCACCACCTCGTTGTCGTAGGGGTCAAGGTCGGGGAGGACCTTAGCTCCGGGAGGAGGGACCTCCTCGGTGGCGTTGGCGGCCCTGTTGTAGTAGGTCACCCTAGAAGAGTCCATGGCGTCGAAGTGTCGAACCCAGGCATCCGCGTCCGGGATGCCCTCGCGCTCCCTGGCCTTTCTCTCGGCATGCCTTCTCCTCATGTCTTCCTGGACGATAGGGATCAGGTCGATCCAAGGCCACACGTCGTTCGTCGCCGTCTTGTTCGGGTTCTTCCTCGAGTTTTGGTCCGGGGGCCTGTGAAAGTACCGGGACGCGGTCCTCACGGTGAACTCATATGCGCTCAGCGCCCTGTCCACCGGATCCCTGAGCTGCGTGAAGACCGCCATGTTGCTGTTGCTCCTGCCGGGGGCCTTCCGCACGCTCTGCAGGACGGACAGGTCGTCGTGCGTCCCCGCAAACCTGCAAGGGTGGCCGAGGGCGTCCAAAGGGCCCCTGTCGATCTCCACGGTCCTGGTCGCCGGATCAACGACCCCCGGTCCGCCCTCCTCGTCGTCGTGCTGGCTCCCCTCGCCGTACGAGCTGAAGCAGCGGTCCTTGGGGTGGAAGACGGCCTTCATCAAACAAAAGTTCAGCGTCCGTCCCGCTGAGCGTGGGATGTGCAAGAAGAAGTAGAAGTCCGGCTCCACCCGGGCGCCCTCATTCTGCTCACCCGGTCTGGGCGCGAGCCTGCCCTCGGCGAAGTCTGGGAAAGTCTCAAGCAACTGCTGGCAATCCCCGTCGTGCGCCACGCACGGCGAGACCGCGGCGAGGGCGGCGAGGGCTACAGCCAGGGCGCAAGCGACCCTCAAGTGCAACATGGTGGGCTTCTGTCGAGCCGCCTGCCGCTCCTCGGACCCGGCCTGACGTTGCGGCTTTGCCCCTCCCCGACTCCGCCCTAACGCTCGCGAGCGATCGCTTGACCCCCCCTCGCCCCGAAGATCTGAATCGAGTCCGATCCGAGCTCGAGCAGCAGCAGCCAGAACGAGGTGGTGTGACCGCAAAGAGCGAGGAGCGAGAGAGTAGGCCCCGCGGCGAAGGAAGGGAAAGAAGGAAACTCACTAGGGTTCGTTAAAGATGGCTTTGAGGAGTCTTGCCGGAAGTATTGCGAAGTCCGTCGTGCAGACGATGGGCGTCTCCGGGCCGAGCGCACTCGGCGCCGGCAGGCTGAGGCTAGGTCAAGCTGCCTTGTTCGGACTTCGAGGCTACGCCGACGCGGCCCTGACCAAGGACGAGGTGACCGCTCGCGTGCTTGAGGTGGTGAAGAACATGGAAAAGGTTGACCCGGCCAAGGTGAATGCGGAGTCCTGCGACTTCACGAAGGTAAGTTGGGAGGGTCACGCCCCTCCCCCCCCCTCGCACCTCGCGCGGACGCTGACGCCTCCCCTCTCCCCTCCAGGACCTTGGCCTCGACTCCCTCGACACCGTTGAGGTCGTCATGGCGTTCGAGGAGGAGTTTCAGCTCGAGATCCCCGACGACGAGGCGGACAAGATCGCCTCCTGTCAGCAGGCCATCGAATATATCGCCCAGCACCCCATGGCCAAGTAATTGTGAAGAGCGCGCTCGCGCACAACACCTGTTCGCGAAGGTAAACACGGTTATAGACACAATTTATTCTTAACCTCAGGCCCGTCCCGCGGCCTCCTTCTTCCTGGTCAGGTCGAGCTTGTGCAGCAAGATCACGACCTTCCTGGTCGCCGCATCCTCCGCAGGGACCTCTCGGGCCCCCTCCCCAACAAAGTCCACCGGTGGCTCCTCCATGCAGAACACGAAGGCCAGCGGCGCGCCATCCCCGATCGGGCTCCTCGGATCGAGCACCAGCAGCTCCCCGTCGACCCACCTCGGGTCTGTGAACCCCTCGTCCGCGATCTGGCCGCGGCCAGGGTACAGGTGCCTGACCTGCAGCTCCTCCGGGTAGCGGTACTCCTTGTGCATCTGCCACGACTGCATCGCGGATGAAGAGAAGGACACCCTCTTCCTCCTTGAGATGTTCGCCCTGAAGGTCACCCTCCCTGCTGGGACGTTCGGGTCTCCTGTGAGCTTTGTGGCCACGACGTGCTCCTCGATGACGCCGTCATCACTGGCCAGCATCTCCCTCCTCAGTTGCAGGACCTCGGTGCCGTGGACGCCGTAGTTCCCAAAGAAAACTCCATCGAAGGGATCGTTCCAGTGGGAGACCCCCAATCGCAGGCGTCTGTACGAGACTACGAGCTGGCCCTCCCCGCCCGAGCCCGCCGAGCGTGGCCCCACCTCGGCAACCTCCTGGTAGATGTCCGCGAGGGGCGTGTCCTCGGCACCCCCGGCCCTCGTCTCCGCGTCCCTGACGAGCTCCTTCAGCGCGACCAAGAGCTCCGCGTACGCTCCCGACTTGGAGCGCTGTAGCACGCTCACGTCCGACGTGGGGGCCTCCGACCCGACCAGGTCGCCGGCAGCCCCCCCTGCGCACCCGAACTCCACCCGCGGGTGCTGCCACACGACCTCAAAGGCGTCCAGGTCACCTGGCAAGGAGACGAGCTGCGCGGGTCTGGGCTCCTCCCCTAGGGTCTCCATGCCGAAGGGCTCCTCCACGAGCTCGAAGTCCTCTCGGTCGTAGTCCGCCGATATCAGCTCGCCCAGGTCCGCGGCAGTATCCGTCTGCCAGTCCCCGGGGTCCCCATCCTCATCTGCGCGGCGGAAGATGTCCCTCTCTTCTTCCTCGCCCCCCAGAGGCGCGTCGAGGTCACCCAGCAGGTCCCTGAGCTCCTCCGGCACGCCCAGTCCGCCGCCGCCACCCATGATCAGGTCGTACTGGCTCTCGCTCGCGAGGAGGGAGTAGGTGACGGCCATGCGGCGGTAGCCCCCGCACCCGTCCCCACGGAGGTAGAGCTCCCAAAGGCGCTCGCCAGGGGCGTGCTGGGCGAAATCTTCCGGAATTCCGAGCATTCCGTCCAGTGGCGGGGAGGGGAAGCCGTCCTCGTCTCCAGCGGGCTGCTCCGACGGCCCAACGCCCCCCCGCCCGGGATCCTGGAAGTTCAAGTCCTCGGGCCCCCTTCTGGCTCTGGAGTCGCCTTCCCAACCCTCCCCTCCTCCCGCGGAGGAGCTCGACGCCGGCGAGAAGGCAGAAGATCCATCGTTCTTCGTGGAGTGGTAGGTCTGGGCCAGGTCCGCGCCGCCAAACGCGCGCGCCGCGAAGTGCGAGTGCCTTGGCTCCACCACAACGATGTGGCCGTAAGGGTCGACGTGGTCGGCGGCCACGCCTTGAGGCCCAGAGAAGCCACCCGCGTCCCTCTCCTCGCACCTCCCAACCCACCACCCCTCATACCTGGTCCCGGCCTCGTCCCGGAGCGAAGCGGCGCGGGAGAAGTCCTGCGCGTCGAGGAGCCCCCGCAGCTCCTCAAGCGCCCCCCCCACGGCGTCCGGGGTCTCCTCCATCAGCGCCGAGAGCTCGCCCTTGAGCCTCTGGGCCTCCGCGTAGTCCTCCCGGCCCGCGCTTCTCGCGATGAGCCGGTCGAGCTCCCTCGACTCCGTCTCCGCGCTCCTGCACCTTTCCATGTACTCCACCCACTCCTCCCAGTCGTCGGGGTAGAGCCCGGACGGCTCGCCGTCGCCGTCGGCGGCCGCGGCCACCGAGGCCCTCGGCTGCCGCGCCGCGCCTTCGCCCCCCTCGGGCCGCTCCTCCGCCGCGTCCTGGGCCCTGCCCGCTGCCTCCAACGTCCTGGTCTCGGGGAGGTCCCCACCACCGAAGGAGGAGTCCTCGGCCGCACGCAAGACGTGGCGCGGCAGCCCTCGTCCCGCCGACCTCCTCGTCGCCCTCGTCGTCGGCCAACTGCAGCTCGCGCCGGCGTTGGTCGCCGACACCGGCCTTCGAAAGCCTCGCGCGCCCATCGATGTGCCGCCCATCCTCTCTCCCCCCCCCTCTCACTGGCCAATCCAGCAGACCTGATCCGTGCGAGCTCGCCCTTGCTCGTGAATCTGTTGTCACAGACTGTCACTGCCCAGAGTCCGAGTGTCGCAGCGAGCGCGTGGCGTGTGAAGCGTGCTTCTTGATCGCCAGGGGGAGGATGAGAGCGGTGAGGCAGCGCTGCGCGGATGGCGAGGTCCAGGTGCGGGCGGACTACCTCAGCCGGATCGCGTCGGGCCGGGCGGCGAGCCCCTCCGGCGGCCAACGGCAGCAGCAGCAGGGCCAGTCCTCGCCCTCGTTGGAGGGCGTTCCCGAGGTCGTCGCGGCGCGATGCGGCCACAAGGCCCTGATGCTACACCACCGGAACGCGCTGAGCACGCAGAGGCTCTTGCGGCGGCAACAGGTGCGTCGCCGCGCGGCTTGCAGGCTCGGCCTGCTCCGCCCTAGAGAGAGAGAGAGAGAGAGAGAGTTGGGCTTTGCGCTTGGGGGAGCGGACGGTGTGGATCTCGGTCGCCGCTGATCCTTGGTCCCGCGTGCCTCCTTCACAGCTCTCGTAGATCCGCCACTGCGAAAATCGAACTCACGCGGTGCTGACCCCACCCCACCGCTCCTCTCCACTACTCCTCGAAACCGAAAACGACGACAACCGACAACCACACACGACGTCCAGGTTCTGTCCCTGTGCCAGTACTGCGGGCACGATCTGAGCGGCACGCCTGCGGTACCTCTGGCGGGCAGGGCCCTGAGGAGCGCCAGGAAGCACCTGAGGTGCAGGAAACGGAGGAGGGCGGTCTTGCTGAGGGCGGCCCGCAAGACGTGCGCTCTGTGCGGCAGGACGACCGTGTTCAAGACCTTCAGGGAGGAGGAAAAACGGAGGGGGGGGTCTGGGTCTGGGTTTGGGGGTGTGTGACGGGCGCGTGTGAAAGGGGGGAAGGGGGACGGAGAGAGCGCGCGCGCGAGAGCGAGCGAGCTAGGATCTTTGTGGGTCCTGAGGGAAAATAAAGTTCACGTTCGAACATCGCCGTCAGCCACGCTTCGCGAAAAAGGTCTCGTTTTGGCTCAGCTCACCCCCGAGTCGTACGCCTCGAAAGGCATCGAGCTTGTCCTCGCCCCGGGCGTGGTGCCTCTTCCTGGGGTCGGAACGACCTTGGCGAGATTTCCGACGATCTCTTTGAAACTTCCTCGAAACTTCCTTGAGAAACAACGTGAATTTCCAAAGTGGAATCTCTACTCATCTTCACCCGATGCAAAAGGCGGCCCTCCTATCTGAAAAAAAAAAAAAAACGGGCACGTTTCCGTGTAGTTTTCCCGTATTGAAATCCAGTCCTGTACTAAATGCCATCTAAGTGCCCCTCCGGAAAAGCGCCACGAGGGTGCGACTGGAGCCTCAAGAGCCACGCGAAAATATCCTCAAACCCTGCAACAAGGCCACAACAACAACACAGCACGAAGGAGACGGTAACTAGAACTCGGTTTCGCTCAAGAAGGGTGTACGGGGCGCTTCCCGGGGCAGCGACGGGACCGGCGACGTGCGTAGACCGCTTTTTGAACTCTTTTTGAGGTCTCGGCGCGACCGCACCGGAGTGTAATCCGTTCTGCTGAAAGGGTCAGGGGCAGGTTGTGGGTCACCCAGGTCGGAAGGTCGAGGAGCCTCGTAGTGGGGGTAGACTTTCGCGTCCAGGTCGCTCGAGACGTCTGGGGAGGCCGCCACATTCTTGTGGGCGCGCGCAAACACACACACCAGCAACACCGCAAGCGGTTTCGTCCGGATGGTCGTCGTGGCAGAGGAGGCAAAGGTTCTCCCGGCGCCCGCGGGCGCCAAGGCCGGCGTGGAGCCCAAACTGAAGCCGTGCGCGCAGAAGGAGAATCTCGCCCTCGCTTCGGAGGGCCAGGGCTCCGAGTGGTGGACGAACATCGACAAGGACGCGTCCGTGGCGGATAAGGACTGGTTCGCTTACCTGGAGGACATGCCTTACGCCGCGGACCTTGACGGGGAGGAGGAGCACGCCTCGTTGGAAGGGCCGCCGCTGAAGATGCCCAGGTCCGAGAGCGGGGAGGTCTCCTCCGCGACCGCCAAGCCCGCCAAGGTGACCCAGGAGGGCCTGCTCAAGACTTACGTGTACGACGCCCTGCAGCAGCACCACCACCTGCAGCACCAGTCGTCGTCGCCCGGGATCTTCCAGTCCACGGGGAGGCTCGTGAGCATCTTCGATGCGAGCCTTGACAAGTACGACAAGTCGGTGAGCCTGAAGCCGGTTCAGATCTCCCCTGACGAGTTTGAGAAGAGGAAGTTCTTCCAGGGAAGGAAGGCCTTCTTGCACAAGTGCGCGTTTTGCAACAATGGCGGGTATCTCGGCGGGGGGTGCTTCGGCACGTGCACGTGCGGCAAGCAGAAGTCGGGGTCGAAGAGGGGCAGGCAGGGTAAGCGCGGGCCGGGGAGGATGGCGGGATGTGCCAAGGGAATGGAGGGGGGAATGGGGTGCGCTTCGGATGCAAACGGGGCCACAAGGGTTTCGGGAAAGCGGAGGGGGGTCCACTTTCGCGGGGTGCGGCGGAGACCCTGGGGCAAGTGGGCCGCGGAGATCCGAGACCCGAGGAAGGGGATTAGGCTCTGGTTGGGCACCTTCAACACGGCAAAGGACGCTGCCCTCAAGTACGACGAGGCGGCAAGGAAGATCCGGGGGAAGCAGGCCAAGTGCAACTTTCCCCTCTCCAGCCACGAGCTGCAGCAGCTGCAGCAGGAGGCGGACCCGGGTACCTCCGGCGACTCGCCCGCTTCCGCGGCAGCGGCGACGGCCCCAACCCCATCTCCATCCCCATCCCCAGTGGAGCAGGTTGGTGATGCGGCAGTGGAGGCCAAGCCAGCCGCCATCGTCAAGGAAATTCCCTCGCGGCAGGCATCCGCCCAGGATGAGGAGGAGCAGCCGCGGAAGGCCCATGGGGAGGTCGCCGCAAGCCGCGACGGGAGACTGGATCCCACGTCGAGCACGTCCCAGCTCCAGCTCGCGGCTGTGGCAAAGGGTATCGCCACCGCGAACAAGACCGAGAACAGCAGCGTTTGCGGGGCGACTGCTGCCGCGACCCCACCTAGGGCTGCCTCTCTCAGGACCTCGTCGAGGCGCTGCAAGTCCGTGTACAGCAGCGGCTCGCATAACACGGTTTCGCCAATCAGCAGCAGCAGCCGGAGCTGTGGCACAAGGGTGACGAGGAGCGCTTCCTGTGGGGAGTCGGACTCGGACGGAACCTTCGTGTGACGATCAAGGTCGCGATGGAAGTGCTTCAAGCCTGTAATAGTAATTTCTAAGAGCAAAGCAAAGCAGAAAAGTTCAGTCAACAACGATCACTGAGTTGGTACACGTAGACCTAGGTCTCCGTGATCATGGTGCCCACTCCCTCGTCCGTGAGAATCTCCTGCAGTAGCGAGTGGGGCTGCCTGCCATCGATGATGTGTGCCGCCTGGACCCCCTGGGCGATGGAGCGCACGCAGCATTGGACCTTGGGGATCATTCCCCCCGCGATCACCTCCTTGTCGATCAGGCCCCGGGTGGTCTGGATGTCGAGCTCCTTGTACAGGGTTCCCACGTCGTCCTTGTCCTCCATGACTCCCGGGACGTCCGTCATCAGGATGAGCTTCTCGGCCCCCAGGCTGGCCGCGATCTCCCCCGCGGCGATGTCAGCGTTCACGTTAAGGGACTGCCCATTCTCGTCGGAGGCCACCGAGGCGATGACAGGGATGCTGTTGTTCTCCACGATGGCCCGGATGAGGCTCGGGTCGACCCCGGTGACGTCTCCGACGAAGCCGAGCTCCTAGTCGCTCGTCTGCCTGGCGGATATTATGTTCGCGTCCTTGCCGCAGAGCCCAACGGCCTTCCCCCCAGCCTTGTTGATGAGGCTCACGATGCTCTTGTTCACCTTGCCGGCCAGGACCGCCTCCACGATCTCCATGGTCGCCTCGTCCGTCACGCGCAGGCCGTTGTGAAACTTGGGCTCGATGCCGACCTTATCCAGCCACTTGTTGATCTCCGGCCCCCCGCCGTGGATCATCACAATCCTTATCCCCACGCACGACAGCAGAACCACGTCGCTCACCACGCGGGCCTTCAGCGTCGGGTCCTTCATGGCAGCGCCGCCGTACTTGACCACGATGGTCTTGTCCGCGAACCTCTGCAGGTACGGCAGGGCCTCCGCGAGTATCTGAACCCTGTCGAAGGCCGAGACCGACTTGCCGAGCGGCGCGTACGTTGGCTCGGTGGGAGAGACGGCGCGGGGGGCGGTGCAGAACCCCCCCCGAGGTCCCTCGGGTGCGGCTCGTCCCGGCGTGCAGCCGCGCGCAGAGAGCGGTTGTGAGGTCCGAAGGGGGGCCGAGCTCCGAGGTGAGCGCGCCTTCGCCCTCGAAACCGTCGCCTTCGCCTTCATCGTCGCCATGTTGGGGAAGAGCCTCACAGTCGAACGATGTCTACCCAACCGCCGGCCTCGCCTCACGCTATTGCCACGGGGATGGGGACCCCCCCCACGGGGATGGGGAGGGGGGATGGGAAAGAGAGATTTCCAAACATTTCCAAAAAATTTTCGAGGGTTCTCTTTACGAAGGTTGTCAGGTAGAATA
>Ga0160423_10002885_pt1 | contig 14327 bp, 14 predicted proteins | sample CRUFie14St8metaG_FD_108191 | JGI IMG/M metagenome (GOLD analysis project Ga0160423, IMG submission 108191) | Marine microbial communities from the Costa Rica Dome - CRUD Field 142mm St8 metaG | ecosystem: Environmental > Aquatic > Marine > Oceanic > Photic zone | place: Costa Rica: the Eastern...
AAATTTGCCTAGTTTAATAGTTTGAGTATTTGTATTATTAGAACCTGTTGTTACACTCACACTATTCTCGCCGTTTGGTTGTGTTATCATGTTGATTGTTCCACCAATCGAGTTAGCGCCGTAAATACTACCCATAGGTCCTTTTATTACTTCTATTTGTTCGACACCTAAAAAACTATGTTGACTTAAATCATCTGTGCCTGTAGGTGTAGAATGGTCTTTGATTGCAATACCATTTAAAGTTATAAGTGTGTGATTAGAGTTTGTGCCTCTTAAAAATATTGATGACATTTGGCCGTCTGGTCCTGATTGTACCATGTTTAAAGATGGTAATGTTTTAATGTCATTTGGTTCTATAACATCATACGAATAAGTTTTGTATGTTAAGTCGTTTGAAGTTCTAAACCCGTAAATTGTAATTTCTAATTCTGCTTTAGCAGTTAATGGTATTAATAAACATAATAACGATAATAATATTCTATACATAATTTTCCTAGTATTACACACATTAATGTAGATACTAGTAAATTAAAATCAAAAGGTATCGCCATTAAATAAGTGTTCAGTAAACTACCACCATGTAACAACCACACGAAATAGTTTACTATTAAATGCCACATCAATACACCTATCAATGTAGCGTTAATTAAATTTTTCATATACTTGCCTAAAATTACGAATAGTATAACACAAAAATAGACAGGTATTATTAATGAGTGGAAACCTAAAAAAATGTCTTTGAAAATAAACAAAGACAAGGGTAAGATGAATTGAATATTACTGTTCTTAGTTACATGAGGCAATAATAAAGCAATAGCCAACAAAGGTGTCACATTCATACATCTATTTATATCATAAAATTGTATGAATGGCAATGGTCGGAGTGGTAGGATTCGAACCTACGACCCTCTGGTCCCAAACCAGATGCGCTACCAGGCTGCGCTACACTCCGTTAATGATTATCGTACTAGTGTAACATAGTCACCGAAGTGTTTTTCAAATGTCTTTACAAGATGTTCGTAATCAGACAATTTCATTTCTTCAATGATACCATCAATAGCTAACTTAGAATAACCAAGTTGTTTGCCAAGGTTCATAGCATGTCCCATTAAAGCAAAAGCATTGCCATCAGGACCTTTCAAATCAAGATAATTTTTGTTAACCGCCTCGTAAGAGGGATAACCTTTTTCAAATACAGGACTAATTGTCATATTATACTCTCCTTAAATAAATCTAATTGGTGGCCACCAACTTTGTACGCTTGATTGATAGCACGACCTTGTTCCCAAGTAACCCATTTATATCCTAAAAGACCAGACCAATATAGTCCTTGACCGTCACGCTTATAAATTTCATAAGCACGAATAACTGACAAAATTTCATTTGAAATTTGCATTGGACCATCACTGTCATACCATTCAATCAATTTGTCAAAGGTCACACCATAAAATTCTGCCCTTTTATTCAGGACTGTCATTGCACCTTTTAATCGCATTATATTTTCTCCCAACCAACCATGGCACAAAGCCATTTTTCACCATTGACAACAACATAGTCACCACAACTAGTAGAACGGTGACCCCATTCTTTGTTGTCTTTAACTTCTAAAGGTTTCACAACTTCAACATTTTTGAAGTAGTCAGGATTATCATAGGTCTTACCAGCAAAGGTGTAAGTAGGACCTTTAGACCAACTACCATCAACATTGTTAGTCATTCGAAAAACTTTTTCAAGACCTTCTTCAACAGGAATGTTATCGTTAAGTTCGACATTGGCAACATGCATTGCCTCTTGTTCAAACGCTTTATGAAAAACTTGATATTGCATAGTGTATCTCCTCAATTAAGACAGGTACAAAGGACCTGTCCAGTTCATATAAAAACCATTTTCATCAAAAACATTTCCACGAGCTTTGTTTAAAGCGGGTGCATTCCAACCAGCAGGTTTCAAAATGTCGCCAACTTTAAAACCTTTTGCTTCGTTTTTAGCAGTTAGTTTTTTGATAATGAAACAGTGAACAGAATTGTCACGAATTACTTTGATGTAATTCATTCCTTCTTTAACTGAACACTTGTCAGTGAATTCATCAAGAGTTTTCTGAAAGTAATCAGAACGCTCTGCTTTACCGGACTTCTCAGTGCAAGCACCAGTCCATTTTGCATAATCTAACTTAGAAGTTTCGATTACATTATTCACACCTTCTTCAAGCGAGGTAGCAACTTTTTCACATTTAACAGTCATAGTGTTGTCCTTTCTTTAACTTACTTAATCATTATACCATATGGAATACCAATGGCAAGCACTTTTTTCACTTTTTTTTAATTTTTTTCAGAAATTGCAACAACAGCACCAGTACCGAATAGTACAAGACCAATAGTTGCATACAAAATCATCTCACCGATAGTATTTGCATTTTCCATACAAGCGCCATCACAATCACCGGCAGAGCCAGCCATCATAATAATACCAGTAATAATCAAAATAGACGAAATAATAGTTTTCATAGTGTTTTCCTTTCTGTTTTTCATCTTACTCGTATAATATACCACACTTTCCAAGCGTTGGCAACAGCTTTTTTCGCTTTTTTTCGCTTTTTTTTCGAAAAAAACGCAGTAAAATCAACACTTTTTTAACTTTTTTGTTCTAGTTTTGTTCTAATCACTGTTTTTACTGCTTTTTTAGCGACCTAAATAGTAAAAACAAAGGATTTTTATGGCAAAAATGAGATTATTTAAGTTTTGGAACGCAGATGGCGTAGAAAAAGAGAAAGAAGCAATAAGTTTAAAGAAAGCAATTATGTCCGTTCAATCGGATTTTAAAGATAGTTCAATCAGTGTTGAATATATCAGTAAAAAAGGCAAAGAAATGTGCCATAGTGTATTAATACCAATTGGTAGAAAAATAAAACAAGCAATATTGCAAGAAAAAAGAAGAGAGGCACTAAAAGCTAAACATGCCAAAGGTTAGTAGAAAAGGTGATAGTCTATCAACTGGTCATGCTTGTACTGGTACAACTACTTTAGCTACACCAGGACAATCAACTGTTTTCGCAGAGGGTGAATTAGTTGCTAGAAAGTCTGACCCTACAGTATCACACCCATTCCCACCAAATCCTCCTTGTGCTCCACATGTAGCAAAAGTAAATGCTGGTTCAGGTACAGTCTTTGTTGTGGGTAAGGAATGTGCTAGAGTTAACGATAGTGCTGACGCAGGCAACATGAAGAGTGGTGCAGGCACCGTATTTGCTGGCGGATAGTTCATAAAAAGTTTATAAATATTGTTACTATGGCAGTTTATGACGCATCAGCAAATAATAAGAGTAATAGAAACAGTAGGCGATACAGAGATATCGACCTAGATTTTGGTCGTAACTCGACAACAAACGACATTGTAAAAATAGAAGATGTCAATGCTGTAAAAAGAAGTGTAAAAAATTTGGTGCAAACTAATTTTTATGAAAGGCCTTTTCATCCAGAGTTAGGTTGTGGTGTTAGAGATTTATTATTTGAAAATTTTACACCTATGACAGGTATCTTTTTAAAAAGAAAAATAGAAGAGGTGTTAGTAAACTATGAACCAAGAATTTCACTTGAACAAGTTGCAATTGATGATGAACAAGATAAAAATAGATTAGTAGTTGATATTTATTTTTATGTTCAAGGTGTGCCAGACCCTATTCAAGTTACGACATTTTTACAAAGGTTAAGATAAGATGGCTAATCATAAGTTAAATATTTCAGATTTAGATTTTGACCAAATTAAAACAAATCTAAAAACATTTCTACAAAGTCAAGCAGAGTTTCAAGACTATAACTTTGAAGGTTCTGGTCTTTCTATTTTAATTGATGTTCTATCTTACAACACACACTACTTAGCTTACTTGGCAAATATGTCAACAAATGAAATCTATCTTGACAGTGCTGATATCAGAAATAATATTGTATCATTAGCCAAAATGGTAGGTTATACACCTACTTCAGTAAGAGCACCAAGAGCAGATATTGATATTGTTGTAAACAATGCGTCAGGTACTTCTTTGACAATGAACAAAGGTACAATTTTTTCTACAACAGTTGATGATGTTCAATATCAATATGTAACTAATGGTGATATTACAATTACACCGTCAAGTGGTGTTTATAGATTTTCAAATGTAACTTTATATGAAGGCACACTAGTAACTTTTAAATACACTGTAGATGTAAATGACCCCGACCAAAAGTTTATTATACCTAGTGACAGAGCAGATACATCAACTCTAAAAGTATCTGTACAAAATTCAGCTACAGATACAACTTTATCAACTTATACTTTTGCTACTACATTAGCAAATGTTTCAAGTTCATCTAAAACTTTCTTTTTACAAGAAACAGATGATGGCAGATTTCAAGTTTATTTTGGTGATGGTGTAACAGGTGCTAAATTAGATGATGGTAATATTGTTATACTAGAATATGTTGTAACAAATACAACTGAGTCCAACGGTGCAAGTTCATTTTCACTTTCTGGTAATATTGGTGGTTTTACAGATGTAACACTAACTACAAATTCTAATTCACAAGGTGGTGCTGAAGCAGAAACAAACGAGAGTATAAAGTTCAATGCTCCACTTTCTTACGCAACTCAAAACAGAGCGGTCACAACAACTGACTATGAGACTTTTGTAAAACAACTTTATCCTAATGCTATATCTGTAAGTGCTTGGGGTGGCGAAGATGATGAAACTCCTGTTTATGGTGTGGTAAAAATTTCTATTAAGGCAGGCTCAGGTTCTACTTTAACTCAAGCTACAAAAAATGATATTATAGCACAATTAAAAAAATACAATGTTGCTTCAGTAAGACCTGAAATTGTTGATGCTGAAACGACTTCAGTTATATTAAATTCAAATATTAGATATGACAGTAAAAAAACTGTAAAGACGGCAGATACATTAAAATCAAATGTGGTGACAGCAATTACAAATTACAATTCATCAACTCTACAAAAATTTGATGGCGTATTCAGATATTCTAAAGTAGTGGGTATTATTGATAATGTGGATGATAGTGTGGTGTCAAATATTACTACAATAAAAATTAGAAAACCATTTACACCAACCTTAAATACTTCAGCTAGATATGATGTATATTTTAGAAATGCATTTTATAATCCTCATTCAGGTCATAACTCAGATATGGGTGGTATTTTAGCATCTACAGGATTTAAAGTAAGTGGTAATACAAATGAAATGTTTTTAGATGATGATGGTGCAGGTAATGTTAGAAGATATTTCTTAGATGACAGTGGTATAAAAACTTATGCTAATAATACACAAGGTACAATTAACTATGCAACTGGTCAAATATCTCTCAACTCTTTAAATGTAACATCAATTTCTAATATTCGAGGTTCTTCATCAACTGTTATAGAGTTAACAGTTATACCTAATTCAAACGACATTATTCCTGTAAGAAATACTGTTGTAGAAATTGATGTGTCAAATTCTAGTTTCTTGGTTGAACAAGATAACTTTGTCGGTGGCGGCAATGATGCAGGTGTAGGTTACACAACAGCTACGAGTTATTAATGAACAATGGCAAAATTTAATGACAAAATCTCAAATCAATTAACTGCTCAACTACCTGAATTTGTAGTTGAACAGCATCCTAAATTTGTCACTTTTCTAAAATTATATTATCAATTATTAGAATCCGCTGAAGTAACATTAACAGATGTTAATGACACAGATGGTATTTTATTAGAAACTGAAACAAACCAGGTAAATTTATTAATATTAGATGCTGGTCGTTTAGGTTCTACAAGAACACAATTAGATGCTGGTGATAAAGTTCTTACCGAAGACGCTTCAGTAGGTAAATTTACTAATGGCGAAACAGTTACGGGTAACACTTCAAAAGCTACGGCAGTTATTGTAGCTGAAGATTTAGGTAACAGTAGAATATTTGTATCTTCACAAAATAAACTTATTGTTGGAGAAACTATCACAGGCAGTTCATCAGGTGCTACTGCCACAATATCAAACTATAAACCTAATCCTATTCAAAATATTTCAGAGTTAGTTAACTATAAGGATCCTGATAAAACAATTGAAAAGTTTTTAGCTCAGTTTAGAAATGAATTTTTATCAACTTTACCAGAACAATTAGCAACAGGTGTTGATAAGAGAAACTTAATTAAAAATATTAAATCACTTTATCAATTAAAAGGTACTGCTGAAGGTAATAGAATATTTTTTAATTTATTATTTGGCGACCAAGCAGAAACAATTTATCCTAGAAATAATATTTTAAGAATTTCTGACGGTCAATTTGCCACAAGAAAAATAATGAGAGGTATTGATGTCGTAGGCGATACATCAAAACTTATTGGTAGAACAATTACTGGTGAAACTTCAGAAGCTACAGCTATCGTTGAGAATGTTTTTAGATTTAACTTTGGTGCAAATGAGGTTACTGAATTTGTAATTAATAAAGATAGTATTGAAGGCACATTTATAATTGGTGAAACAGTGCAAGGTACGGAATCAGATTTAAATGATGTGTTTATTAAAACAGTTGTTACAGGTATACCTGGTACAAAAAATATTTCGAATGATGGTGCTTTGTATGATGCTAATGCTTCAATCTCATTAACAGGTGGTGGTCAAGGTGCTTCATTTCAAGTAGGCGATTTAGGTGGTGGTGCGTTAACTGAAGTTATTATTGATGATGGAGGTTTTGACTTTGAAATAGGTGACGAAATTGTATTTACAAATGACCAAACTGGTGGTGTAGGTGCAAGTGCATTTATTCAAGTCGTAAACGGAGGTTTTTCTCCTGAAACAGGTTTAGAAAGTGGTGATACATTATTTCCTGAAACACCAACATCAACAAATGCATTAACAAAATATCTAGCAGGTCCGGTAATATCAGTTGAACCTAATTCATTCTCTGGTTCAAAAACCATGGCAGATATTATAGGTGCTCAAAATAATTCATCAACTCAAGCTATTTCAATTGTAGGTCAAACTTCAGGCGCTACAGCTACTATTCGTTTTAACATTCATGGCACACCTTTAGCAGACGGTTCTCTTGATAATAATGATGGCGCTGGTGATGCCAATTCAGCAGACGGTATAATTGATGAAAGATGTAGAGACTTTAACCCTACAGTTTTGTATATCACATATACAAATGCAAATTTATTTCAAAAAGGCGAAACAGTAACATATACAGCATCTGATTCCTCTACATTTACTTTTAGATTAAGAGATGATTTTGGTAGAGAAGGTGTTGGTATTAATAGAGAAGGCCTAGACGAAACAAATATAGCTGATAGAGATTCCATTTATCAGATGGTAAGAAATTTAGGTGCTAACACCAATGAAGATGACCATATAGTTTTAGAAGATGCAACAACTGAAGGCGACCAATATTCAGGTGACAAAATTGTTCAAGAAAGAAATACAGGTATCGGTGACATTACTGATATTTTCTTAATTAGTGGTGGTCAAGGTTACAAAACATTACCAACTTTAGGATTTACAAGACCAGACGGCACATCAACATCTTCAGGTAAAGATTTTATATTAAAAAGTTTTGGTACTGAAGTGGGTAGAATTTTAACAATTAAAACAGTTGAACATGGTATTCAACATGAATTATCACCAACACCACCTGCTATAGAATTTATAAACAATAGTATTGTAACTAATGTTACAGGTTCTTTTAGCACAGGCGAAACTGTTACCGGTTTGACTTCAGGATTTACAGCTGAAGTTAATAGTTATGATGCTACTAGAGGTTTATTAAGATTAGATGCTGTCACAGGCGGACCTCAGGTAGGCGAATTAATTAGAGGTAGTTCTACTCTTGCTCAAGGTACATTACATGTAACTGACCACGCTTCTGCTACAGTTGATGTCGTGTCTGTTGCTGATACAGATGGTGCTTTTTTAAATGAAGATGGCAAACTTTCTGAAACAACAATGAAAGTACAAGATAGTTTATACTATCAAGATTTCTCATATGTAATTAAAGTTGGTGATTCCATTAATACATGGAGAAATAGTTTTGAAAAAACCATGCATACAGCAGGTTTCTATTTTTCAGGTGAAGTTGCAATTACAAATAGATTAAATCTTAGAACCAGAGCGCCAGTTGTCGGAGATATTTCAGGTGTCGCAGAAAGTCCATTACTTGGTGTTCTTACAACAATCTTTGCAGTTAACTTTAGAAGAAAACTTGGTACAGATAGTGATGGTACAACACTAAGACCTAACAATCTTGAAGCACACAATGGTATAGCAAATAGGCCTTCTAAAAACACTAGAGATGCAACATTAACTTTGACACATAGAGTACCTAGTTTAGTAAGTAGAGTTAGAAGAAGTGACATTAACGGATTTAGAAATATAACTAGAGGGTTCGCATATGCAGGACCAACTTATAATTCGATTAATAAATATCACAATACAGCATTTAAAGGTGGTGATAGGTCAAATCCTTCAGGCATAACTTTTGATGTACTTAGTGATATAAGAATTATAGGAACAGGTACAGTTTTTGATGGTACACCAGCAGTCTTTAGAATGATATCAAATGAAGATGCAAGAAAGATGAAAACAAACTTTACATTTCCGTCAGAGATTACATCTGCTGGTTCAGGTGCTGCTGGTTCATCTTACGACAACAATGTAATAAGATATAGCACAACAAACAATACATTTGACGAGGCGTAATGAAAACTGATATAAATAGTAATGATATAATTATTACTGTGGATGGTGAAGAACAACAAGAAAGTAAAGACTACACTATTGAAAACAATAGATGGCAGTTTACTTACCCACCAAAGCCAGGTGCAATTGTAAAGGTTTATAAAAGGAAAGAAGATGCCAAAACAACTAATTGATAGAGGTACGATAGCTAACGATGGTACTGGTGATACTATTCGTGTTGGTGCCGGTAAGGTAAACGACAATTTTAACGAAATTTATAACGCAATCGGTGACGGTTCTACACTAATTTCTGGTACTATTATTTCTGATATTAGTACGGCAACTCTTCAAAACAAAACTATCAATTCAAATGCAAACACATTAACAATTGCTTTAGGTGAGATTACTTTAACAGGTACAACCACTCAATTCAATAGTGCATTATCAGATGACGATTTCGTAGCACTAACTAACAGTGTTACACTTACAAATAAAACTATTAATGGTCCAGATAATACAATCACAAATTTAGCTAATTCAAACTTATCTGGTTCTGCTGGAATTACAAATGCCAATTTAGCTAATTCAAGCATTACAATGATTGATGATAGTTCGACAACAGATGTTGTATCTCTAGGAGAAAATTTTAGATTTACGGGTGGTTCTGGAATAACATCAACATTAGGTTCAAATGCTGTTACCTTTGCTATTGACAGTTCAGTTGCAACATTGTCAGACACACAAGCGTTAGTAAATAAAGATTTAACAGGAAGTGGTAATACTTTCCCCTCTATCACTTTAAGAGATGATAGTTCAACTACAGATACCGTATCTCTTGGTGAAACTTTAGTTGTAACAGGCGGAACAGGAATCACTTCAGTTGTAGGTTCAAACCAAGTAACATTTAATATTGATAGTACAGTTGCAACATTATCAGGTTCACAGACATTAACTAATAAAACTATAAACGGACCTGATAACACCATTACAAATTTGGCAAATTCAAATTTATCTGGTTCTGCTGGTATTACAAATGCTAATTTAGCAAACTCAGCAGTTACATTAGGTGCAACTTCAGTTTCATTAGGTGCTACAGCAGCTTCAGCATCAAACTTCAATATTACAGGTTCATCAAGTTTATCAGGCACAGGTACAGTTGATACGACTGGTTCAGCAAATAAATTAAGATTTAACTTTGCAGCCGCTGACGCAGCTGCTCTTGCTACGGCTGTTGACCCTAACACATATGAGGGTATGTTTGCTTACAACACGACAGAAAATAGAGCTTATGTTGCAGACACAGGTGGTTGGGTAAAACTACTTGATGAGAATACAACAATTACTCAAATCTCAGGTGTGTTTACAACTGGTATCGCAGACAACTATATGTTAAAGTGGAATTCTGGTAACGCAAGATTTGAGGCCGTGCCATTACCTATACCATCAGCAGCTGAAATCGCTGTAACACATAACGGTTCAGGTAATTATCTTTTTGACAGTCATTACTCTGGTGCCAACCCTACAATTTATTTAATAGGTGGTCATACATATGCATTTAATTTAGCAGTAACGAACCACCCTTTCCATATTCAAACTGTATCTGGTGCTTATTCATCAGGAAATGCTTATCACACAGGAATGACACATATCGCAGATGATGGTACAATATCAACTGGTGCAAGTGCATTATTAAAAGAGACTGGTATATTATATTGGAAAGTACCAGCATCAATCAGTGGTAATTACTATTATGCTTGTCAATATCATTCTTCAATGGCAGGCACTATTACTATTAAGGATGTAACATCAATTTAATGAGATATGAAAAACTTGTATAAATATTGAGAAGGAAGATATAGAGAAAAACTATGCCAGCAATTATAACGAACAAATTTAGAATTCACAACTCTCAGCAATTTCAGGAATCTTTTTCTGAAACAGCTGGTAATACATATTACCTTGCAATAGGTAGACCACAAGCATATGGTACTTTAACAAGACCAGATGGTCGTACTGACAATCAAGGCACGGATTCAAATCCATTAACTCCAGCAGATAGTCATTTAGACGAAACTAGAGTTTATGATGATTTACTTGCAGCTAAAAAGATTGGCGCTTCAGATATTCAATTTGTGATTCCTAGAAGAAACTGGACTTCAGGCACAGTTTATGACCAGTATAGACATGATTATGGTAATAGAATTACAGGAGGCACAACTCAACAAACTTCAGATAGTGGTGCTACGAGTTTATATGATGCAACTTTCTATGTAAGAACCTCAAGTAATAATGTTTACAAGTGTATTTCAAATAATGGTGGCGCTCAATCGTTAAATGAACCTGCTGGAGTAGGTACTTCAATTATTACCACTTCAGATGGTTATAGATGGAAATTTATGTACACTTTAACTGCTGCTCAACAATCAAACTTCCTTTCAACAGATTTCATGGCAGTTTCTACTAATAGTACAGTTAGTGGAGATGCCGTAAACGGTGCGTTAGACACTGTATTTATTAAGGCTGCTGGCACAGGTGGAACAGACGGAACACACACAGGTATTCCTGTAAGAGGTGACGGCACAGTTGCAGCTGCTGTTTCAGTTACAGTTTCATCTGGTGCAGTAACAGCCGTAACAGTTACAACTCCTGGTCAAGGTTACACATATGGTTACATTACTCTTGCAGATATTAACGCAAACGGTGGTGGTTCATTAACTGGTACAGAATTAGATGTAATTATTCCACCAGAAGGTGGTCATGGTTTTGATGCAATACAAGAATTAGGTGGATTTTTTGTAATGTTAAATCAGTCATTAGAAGGCACTGAAAGTGCAAACACAGGTGACTATACAGCAGTTAACGACTTTAGAAGAATTGCTTTAATTAGAGACCCTAAATCTGGCGGTTCAGCTGCAACAGCTACTACACTAAGATGTACAAAAGCAATTAGAATGGCTGCTTCACCTACACCAGGAACATTTACTGCTGACGAAGAAATTAATCAAGCTTCTACAGGTGCAACTGGTAAAGTTGTAGAATGGGACGCTACAAACAGAATTTTATATTATATTCAAACAGGTTTCAATGACGCTGGTGTGGATTCTAATGGTGATGAAACAGCATTCAGTGGTGCAAATGTTGTATCAGGTATAAGTTCATCTGCTACAGCAACTCCTGATACTTCAGTATCAGCTACTGTAAATGATGTAGTTTTTGTTAGTGGTTATTCAACTTCAGAATTAGATGAGGACTCTGGTGATATTTTATATATTGAAAACAGAGCGCCAATCGTAAGAGCGGCTGACCAAACAGAAAACATTAAATTGATTATTGAATTTTAAGAGGGAAATAAATGCCAAGTCCAACAGACTTTAACCTCTCGCCTTATTATGATGATTATGCTGAAAGTAAAAAGTTTCATAGAATTCTTTTTAGACCAGCTTTTGCAGTTCAAGCGAGAGAATTAACACAATCACAAACGATACAGCAAAACCAGATTGAAAGGCTGTCTGACCATTTCTTTGAAAAAGGAACAATGGTCATTCCTGGTGAAATTTCTTTCGACTTAAATTACACAGCTGCAAAATTAACAAGTTCATCATCTTCTACACTAACAGATTATCTTGGTAAAGTTTTTAAAGGTTCAACATCTGGTGTCATAGCTACAGTTGTAAACACTGTTGCTTCAGACGGCACAGACCCTAATACTTTATATGTAAAATATATTAAGGCTGGTACTGATAATAGCGCTCAGGTTTTTTCAGATGGTGAAAGTATCGAAGAGTATGATGAAGCAACAGATACAGTTGTTACTGGTGGAATAACTGCTGTTGTAAGTTCTACAGCCACAGGTTCGGCGGCTCAAGTCAGAGAAGGTGTTTATTATATCAATGGTTTTATGGTTCAAGTATCCACACAAACAATTATACTTGACAAATACACAAACACACCATCATTCAGAGTTGGTCTTTCAATATCAGAAACATTTATTCAATCAACAGATGACGATAGTTTATTAGATGGCGCACAAGGTAGTTCAAATGTTAATGCTCCTGGTGCTGATAGATTTAAGATTGATTTAACTTTAACTAAAAAATCATTAACGGCTGTTGATGATGCAAACTTTGTAGAATTATTAAGATTATCAAATGGTATTTTACAGAACCAAGTTAGAACAACAGAATATGCAATCTTAGAGGATACTTTAGCAAGAAGAACATTTGATGAAAGTGGTGATTATGTTGTTAGAAACTTTGATTTAGATTTAAGAGAACACATTATTGACGGTGACAATAGAGGTATTTTTACATTAGCTGAAGGCGGTCAAGAAAATTTAATGTCTGCTGGTTTAGCTCCAGGTAAAGCATATGTAAAAGGTTATGAAATAGAAACTATCGGTACTACTTTTGTAAATATTGATAAAGCAAGAGAGTTTGATACAGAAAATAACTTTAACACAAGATTTGATATAGGTAACTTTGTTCATGTTAAGAAAATATTTAATATGCCAGATGTCAACGAAGATGATGGTGGTATTACAGAGGCTTTCAAATCATTACAATTATTTGATGTAAAAACAGCTTCAAGAGGTACAGTTGTAACCAATTCTGCTTCAACTGTTTCAGAAATTGGTCGTGCAAAATCAAAAGGTTTTCATTATCTAGCAGGTGCGGCTTCTAATTTTGTATTTTCTAGTGGTTCTTTACAAGATGCAATTTACAAAAACTTTCTTTTCGATATTGAGATGTTTACTCATCTTAATATCACTTCAAACACCACATTCACTGCTGGTGAAAGAGTAACTGGTGGTACTTCAAGTGCTAGAGGTTATGTTCAAAACATATCAACTACTGAAGCAACAGCCGTATCAGCAATATCAGTTGCAAGTCCAGGTGTTGCTACAGTATCATCACACAACTTTAAAGAAGGTCAACAAATTACATTTAGTGCCATTTCAGCACAAAATAATTCAACAGCTGTTACAACTAGTGATGTATTTACAGTTAGAAATCCAACACCTACAGGTTTTGAGTTATATGAAGCAGACGGCACAACAGCTACAAACTTTACTTCTTATACTTCATCAGGCAATGCCTTACACGGTGTTGTTGTTATTGCAGGTGTTACAGGTACTTTCCAAAACGGTGAAACAATCACTGGTCAAACATCAACTAATACTGCTAATATCCAGTCAGAGGTGGTTGGTTTTAAAGGTGTTACTTCTCACGACTTCTCAGCAGTAAAATCTATTTGTCAGGCAGGTTCGCCAACACATACATCCGATACAGATTTAACAAGCACATACGGTGCAGTAGCACAAATAACTGGTACAATTACAGTTGCTAATGGTGCAAGTGTAATCTCAGGTTCAGGAACATTATTTCAATCAGAATTAAAAGTAGGTGATTTAATATCATTTACGACAGATGCAGGCTCAACAATTGAAAGAACAGTTGAAGCAATTACTTCAAATACATCATTACAATTAACTGCTGTTGTTGGCGGTTCAGATGTATCAACTGCTGTTGCGTGTAATAGATTAAGAACAAAATTAAATCAATCTAATAAAAACACTTCAATATTTACTTTGCCTTATCAAAAAGTTAAGACTTTAAAAACTGCTAGT
>Ga0160423_10002887_pt1 | contig 14322 bp, 22 predicted proteins | sample CRUFie14St8metaG_FD_108191 | JGI IMG/M metagenome (GOLD analysis project Ga0160423, IMG submission 108191) | Marine microbial communities from the Costa Rica Dome - CRUD Field 142mm St8 metaG | ecosystem: Environmental > Aquatic > Marine > Oceanic > Photic zone | place: Costa Rica: the Eastern...
CAAAGGACCCTACACCTGCTTCGCCAACTTGAATTGCTCTTTGTTGTTGAGGTGAAAGTCCTGCTATTTGTTGTTGAGGTAGTCCTGCTCTAACAGGACGTTGAATAATGTTTCCTTGATCATCTTTTACAGGAAGACCTGTAATAGGATCAATAACATTTTCCATAATAGGATTGCCAAGATCGTCATAACGAAACCCTCCAACAGGAGTTTGAGCTAAGTTTTTTGCAGTATCTAAAAGACCTAGTTTCCTAGCTTCTACTTCAGGTGCTTCTCTTACAATTTGTTCTGTTATACTCATTATGCCATACCTATACTCTGTTGTGATAAACTACCACCGTTTTCTAAACTTTTCATCATTTTATACATATTTTTTGCTCCCACTTTCCTCGATCCACCACCTGCGTTTCGAACAGCTTTAGCTGTCATCACAAACTCTCCGTCACTTAACATAGCAGGAATATCATCAGAGGTCCCTGTTCCACGACCCACGATCTCTCCAATACGTTTGGGGTGCTCTTTTACTTTTCCATCAGGGTGCTCGATTCGTTTGCCACCACCTTCTGCAAAACCTGTTACTTCTCCACCCTCTGCTGCCATAAAATATCCTTGAGGATTATACCCTGTAATAGAACCGATTTGATATTGAGAAGGATCTGATGCATATAAGTCTTCATAACCACCTGTATCATCTTCTTCAGGAGGGTTTATATATTGATTATATAATTGTTCAGCTAAAGGAATGGAATATAAGCCTGCTTGTAATGCAGGACCATATTGATATGTGAAAGAGGCGTCTGGAGATATTCCAGAAGCAATTATTTTTTCTTCAGGAACTCCTAATAACTTTAACTGTTGAAATTTTGGATTTTGTGTTCTCTGACTAGGATCAAAAGTTTTACCTAAACTTTTAGTTAATCTATCCATAAAAGTAGGTTCAGGCGCTGGTGGAGGTGTCAATGTTTGTGTTACACCAGTTTGTCCTGCTAATTCAGGATTTGTAATTGTTTTTGCATTAGGTAAATCTTTTCCTGTGACACCACTCATGAATCGTTGACCGATGTTCCCTGACCTGTCACTTAAAGCTCCTTGAATACCTGAGGTCGCAACTTGTAAAGCTAAATTTTTTGCTATGTCAGCAGGTTTTTGTCCTGCTAATCCTTGAATACCTGCTCCTAGTAAATACTGTCCTCCCTTACTTGCAAGAAAAGAACCTAATTTTCCACCAACTAAACTTCCAATACCAGGAGCTACAAAAGGTAATACAAAAGGGGCAATCGGAGCAACAGCTTTAGCGACACCTGTGACAGTGTCTTTGACGTTTTGAAAGAAGTCACCGATCAGCGATCCGAGACCCAATTCATAAATTTGTGCGTACTCCTTTTCTTGCATTTTTTTTACTCTGGTAGTGTATGTGCTCCAGCAAATACATTAGGAGCTGTTACGTGAACATCTCTTCTTATATCTGCTTCAGTTGTTTCAGTTTCAGGATTGTCAATATCAGCCTGACACTCCTCATGAGAACTATATTCGTGACCTGTTTTAGTGTTTGTTATAGTGGTTTCAACTTTTGCACTGTAAACAGGAACTTTTTCACCATCAATCTCATCGTAACGCAAGATTTTAGGTTCATCTACAATTTTCGCCATATTATAGTTTTATAGACGAAAAGCTATGAAATCAACCGATTTCATCTCCCATATTACAAGTCATTGATAGCTTAGGCTTATTTATTTTTAATACTTGATGATCGACATATTTAGGTATTATCAACACATTTTGATTTTTCAATATATAGTGATCACCACCTATTGACCACTCAGACTCCCCGAATATATTCTTAACTAAAACACCATAATCATGACTATGTTTATCAAAAGATGTCGATTTTTTTCCGTTACCAAAATATAAGTTTACATCTCTTTCACTACCACAATAGTCATTAATCCATTGTTGAATTTGCCAAGTGTCTTTTGTGATACCACCACACATTGATAAAACTAGAGTAAATCCATCCTTATAAGCTTTTATAGCGTTTTCAGATTCTAAATAACCTTTTTCGTCAAAAAAGTATTGTTGATTAATTCCATATTCATCAATAATCTCTATAGTAGGTTGCCCCCAAGGATAGTGCTTAGTCCAACGAAATTTATCATAAAGCCTATCTAAGAGTAATTCTTCTGTAAACTTTACATGATGATTTTGAATCTTATCAATTAAATTATCTAATAACATTAACTAAATCCGATGTTACCTGAAATTGACACTCTATAGTCATCAGATGTGTAAAAAGGATAGACTTGATGATTCATGTTAGCAGGGAACAGTGCCATTTTTCCTTCCCATTCTTTATCCGCTGGTATCACGTGATCTGTTATTTGACCCATTTCATTTGTTAGCAAAAAACAAAAATGCCCTGCTCTAATTTCATTTTCTTTCATATGCGGAAAACGTGCTTTCTCATCTTTCATAGTGTAGGGAACTTTATGCCAAATAACAAAACTAAACAATCCGTCATGAACATGCACAGGATTAAACTCATATTTACTTTGATAATTTACCCATAAATTTTGTAGTGCTAGATGAAACTCGTCTGACTTGTGCATAGCACTAATTCTACCAAAATAGTATCTATATTTTTTAAAGTGTTCTTGAATACATAAATCTAAAAAGGGCCATAAGATAGGTTTGCCGTCAGGTATCATAAACTCTTTTTGAATATTTCCTGCTAAATCGTGATTTGCTTTTTCGGTGTGTTTTTTATTTATGACTTCGTCTAGTTTTTTGGTGATGTCCTCAGGGACAGTTGTAATAAGATACATTACTGTTGTTGTTTAACCTCTAATAGAGATACCTCTATCATAGCTCTTGAAGCTGCGTTTGCTTGTACTTTCATTTTGTCTCCTTCTTGATACACCATACTTGTGCTTATAGTATTAGTGTCAGACGCTGATACATCTACTTGAAATATTTGAAAATCTGCAGACCCATCATGATGATCTATATTTACTGTTACAGCGCTAGAACCATCATAATTGTGTGTATTAATAGATTTAACTATAAACGTTGACACTGGTGTTGGTGGTGTTGCTGCAACATTAGCTGTGGGCACTGTAAATACGGTTGTCAAATCTGTTGTTGTCAAATTTGCAATAAATCTTTTAAAAACATCAGCCACTAAAAAACCATGCCCTTCTTGTAGACTCTTCTTGTGTGTCCTGTGTATACTGTGTGTTTAACTGCTGTATCATTTCTTCAAGTTGTCTAGTCATTTCAGCAGCTTGAGCTGCATCATACTCAGGTCTTGGATCTGGAAATCTTTGTAAGGTTAATTTAGCCATTCCTCATCCTCTTTAGGTGTTCCGTTTTTAACGTGTAATTTATATTTTTTTTCATCATCTGATATTAATGAGTCAATTAATGTGTAATACAATACATTATGTGTTTCATTTTTCAATGTAACTTCATCCTCTAATTTAAAATTTTGATGCACCCATTCTTTTGGATGTTTTATTATTAGATGTAAAAAGCCTGATGTTAGTGATATTTGTGACTTTGGCTTCATTCTAATATATTTAACATCTCCATAATAAGCATGTATATTTTCGTAATTTGTTTTTTGATATGGTTTACTTTTCCAAATGTTGTATATATCTAGGGGACTCATAAGTACAGCTCATTTATATCATTACTATACCATATGGCTAAAACATATCTAAATCCAGATGTTACCTGACTAACACCATGTTTATATTTGCATCCATCAAAAAATAAAGTCTTACCTGTTTCAGGTTTTACGACAACTTCATTCTCAAAAAATGTTTTGCCTCCAACAAAATCATCATTTAAATATGTAATCGATGTTAATGTGGTCGTATCTCTAGCTTTATCAAAATGAAGAGGTTGTTTTGATCCTTTGTTCCATAGCACTAATCTGACACATTCTGGAAAAACAATAATATTTTTTTGTGCTAAAAAAGATAGGTATTGAATACAAAGTTTTTTATGTAAACTTGGTTCCATGTCAGAAAAATCTATTTCCAATACATCTCTAAATTTTACCATATTTGATTTATTAGCTATGATAAATTTAACTAATTCTTGACAAAGATTTTTGTCGAGAAAGTTTTCTTCTATTAGAATCACTAATTAACGTCTGCCGTCTGGTTGCACATCAAAACGCTGTGTTCCTAATCTCCAAGCAGTGCCTGTTGTGTTTGACACAACATTAACAGTGAATTCTCTACCTCTGCCACGTAAACTTACAAACTCTGTTGCGTCTGTAAATGTAGCTGTCTTAATAGTGCTAGTGCTTGTGTTCGGATAATTTTTAAATTCTAATTTAAAGTTTAATGTGCCTGCTTGATTCTGCACGTCAGGTATTAATTTTTGTACAAATAACAATTCGTTACCTTCACCTATCTCAACTGATCCTGATTTGACAAAAGCTGTCATTGCTGTTCCGTCTGCATCATTGCCTGTTTCGTGTAAGAACATTTGTGTTGCACCATCTGTTAGGCCAGAAATTGTTTCATTATTGGCCGTGGTCGTTGGTAAGTAATCTGATGCCACAGGGTTCTCATAAACTTCTCTGTCAATCCAAGTCGTTCTATCTAGTGTCCCCGTCCACCAAGTTTGTTCCAAATAATTATAGGCAACAACAGCATTAATCGTGTCTGATCCTGTTCTTGGGTAAAACCACATAATTTCATTAAACTCACCATTATGTCCAACAAAAGCATTTTCAGCACCAGTAACATTAAGATTATCAAAAACAAATTGTTCTACGGTGCATGGTAATTTTTTTACTGTACCATCAAAGAGAAAGAATGAGTCTTGAGACATCCAGTATGCTACACCATTTAAATCAAGACCTGCATGACTACCAACTATTCCACAATTCTGTCCAAGTTGTCTCAAACCAAATGTAAAAGGTGGACCAATAAATTGCATAGCGTGTAACGATGTATCTGTCCAAACTAAAATCTGACCTCTTGATCTCTCTGCTGCTACAATTCGTGATCCGTCAGCTATTCTCAATGAACCTGCTGTATTTTCTGCGGTAGGTTGATAAGTAGTAATATCTTCTTGATCAGAGAATCTAATTAATAAATCATCTTGTGAATCTGTTGTGCCAATAGTGTTTTCTGTTCCCATAAATACTAAGTGTCTATCGGGTGTGGAGACTAAGCTTAATCTAGATGCTGTTGGTGCACCTGATATCGCTACAGCTCTTGTGCTAACACCAGTGGAAGTATCCCATTTGAAGGCACCACCATTTAAAACGGTTGCAATTAAATCTTCACCAAAGTTATCTAATGACCATTGTCTCGCTTCTAAAGTTACGTTTGATGTGGATCTTGGTGTTCCCCATGTTGAAGCTCCCCATGTGTCTGTGCCCCAACCAAAAGCTGGCACAGATGTTTCAGGACCAATACTAATTTGATATTTTGCATTACCTGTACCTCCACCACTTGCAGTTGATCCCGATGCTGCGCTATCTGTAGTTACTACATAGGCATTATTGTTAGCCACTGACGTAATCTCGAACTCTTTGTTCATATCGAGACCATCAATAGTAGAGAAAGAGTCAAAGGTTACAAAATCACCTTTTTGTGCACCATGGGAGGTATCAGTCACTACCACTGAAGTAGTAGCATTAGTAGTAAATGGATTTGTTAGGGCTTGAGTTTCTCTAATAGGTGTAATGTCATAAGCTCTACCCTCTTCTATCACGTAAAGTTTTCTATCTGTGCCTACAGCGTTGTATCTTGTGCCATCTAAAGCTACCCATGCGTGTTGATCACGAGCGACACCCACCAAAGTTGTAGAGATAAACTTCTCCCATCCTTTAATTTTTTGTGGCAATCCTTGAAAAAAGCGTACATTATCACCGTCTGTCCACTTGCCTTCGCCTGTGTAGTCGGTTACTTCTTTGTTAATGCCTGGTGCTGGTCTAAAATTTACTAATGGCATTGTGCCAATATATATAAATTACTCTTTTTTAGCAACCAATGTTCCTACATGACCTTTAAATGCTCTATTACCAAAGTGTGTTAAAGGCATCGATAAATCTGCCCAAATATCTCCACCACACTCTTGCCACAATCTTGAAAAATAATAGTCTTCAGATAGATATCTTACTTGATCGCCAGTTTTATAAGGACCCACAGCAAACAAGTCATAACAATTATCAGATTTAAAATATTTTCCGTTAACTATTTGATCAGACTCATATTTACGTTGTGGAAATTTTTTCATCATTGTACGAAATACTTCACGTTTGACTAACATCATTCCCGTAGCTGCTTCATTTACTTTAAAAAATCCATTTTCACCATTTAGATTAGAGGGGTCATCAAAGTTAACATTATAACCTAAAGCCTTAGCTTCTAATTCATCTGGTGTTGCGTTAGGGTTGTCCTCTAATATTTGCTTCATTTTTTCTAAATACAAATGTTTTCTAGGATAAATACCACATACAACATCCTTATCTGCACACAGTAATCTCTCAACATTTTGCCAGTTAAAACCAATGTCAGCGTCAACAAACAATAAGTGTGTTGCTATATAATCTGTTTCATCCATCATCATAGATACGATTGTATTACGAGCACGTGTTATTAAACTTTCATTACCCATTGATTGAAATCTTAATCCTACCTTTTTTGCCATACTCCACTGTTGAAGTTCTAACAATCCATGAACTGTTGCCTCCGAAACCATTCCTCCATACATAGGCATGCCAAGATATATTTTAAAATTTTTATCTTTTAAGTGTTCAGGTTTATGCATTGTTTGCTCCATCTCTAATAAAACTATACCAACCTGTAATAACATATTTTTCTTTTTTTTGACTTACTATACCTCTGTGTAGATGTGTCCAACCTGCTGGCCATATTAATGTTAAACCCTTTTCCGCCTTTGTTTTTAAATTTTGATAAAAAAACTCTGTGCCTCCATCGTCTATATCATTTAGATAAGTCATAAAAACTAAATGTCTATCTTTAACATGTTCGCCACCCGTATTTTCCATGTGCCATGTTTTAAAACCACCACCAACAGGATACTTTTGAAAGTTAATATAGTCATTAATGTCAAAAAGAAATACATCATTAGCTGATTTAAAAACATCTAAATAATTTACTAAAACTGTTTTTAATTTTTTTCTATATTCACCAACAACACCGTCAAAATTTCCTTTGCTTAATAATATTTCAGTGCTTTCTTTTACATTTTTATCTACAACACCTGTGTTATATCTACCAACAGCACCCTCCGTGTGATATTTTTTATTAAAATTAAAATACTCTATTAATTCGTCACATAAGTCATGCGGGATGTAAGTTCCATGTATAAAAGTATTTGTTTTATATCTTTTAGTTTTCACTGAGTTTTTTTAAAATATTGAGGCAAACCTAACATAGGTCTAGTATCATATATGTTTGTTTTACCAAAAGGTCCATTCTCATCGTTGTAATGTAAAAATACTTGTGCACAATCATGTCCTTGAAAAGGTTCTCTCCAATGTTCAAGTTTTGTGCCTTTATAAACAAGCATATCCCCTGGACTAAGAATCATGCTAATTCCTTTATTACCCTCTTCTCCTGTAGGATCTATAAAAATTGGCCAATCGTCTCCACCTAAATTCATTGTGCATGAAATTTCACATGAAGGTCTATCCTTATGCCTAATTAGTTCATCACCAAATTTATAAATTCTAGCATAACTATAACAAGGTATTAAACTCACGCCTGTCAAATTTTTCATAATTGGCATTACTCTACCCAATAAAGTGTCCATAACGACATCTGCATAATGAGAATATGTGTTTGGAATCTGTGCATCCTCCCAAGTTCCCCATGTAGGATCAAAAGGAGATAAATATTTTGAGTCCTTCAAATGTGATGCTACGGCTCTTTTATTTTGAAAATAACCATAAATAAAAGATGCTAGTTCTTTTGATATAGCTGACTGTATTACTAAATAATTATTTTCTGCAAAAAACTTAGGGTAGTCTGGTTTAGATTCTTTACTTTTTTTTGTCATTTATTCCTTTCTATCTATAAGGTAATCCGTTATTCCAAATTACTAATGAGTATCTTGTTCCTTTTGTAACAGGAGATACTCTATGCCATACAAAAGAAGGAAAAACGATTACGGAACCTTTTTTTCTAGCTTCTTTTGATGTTACTACATTTGATTCGCTATTACTTTTGTTTCTAAAATCAAACTCTAAATCTCCACCCTCATAAGAATCTCCATCAACCAAGGAAACAGTTACTGATAACTTTCTTATTAATCCATAATTCCATTCTTTTGGATTATTACAGGGTTTATTAGATGCATCTTGATGCCAAGTGTAATGTTGTGTTTCAGAATATTTTGTCCACTGACATGCTTCTGCTCTTTGATATTCAAAATTCCAATTAGCGTGCCTATTAGCTTCTGCCACTAAGGGTAGAATAGCATTATATATCCAAGGCTCATCCATCCAAACTATAGATGAATTTCTTGTTTTATATAATTTTGAAATATCTTTAGGAGGTTCTATTTGTTCTCCAACTAAAGCGACTTGTGAAGCTTGTTGCTCACCGTAACTTACTAAATCATCACAAATTCTTGACGGAAGAGCTGAGTCAAAACAAACAAAATATTTATCGAGATTCATTAATCTGTATTTCTTAACTTATTATAACAATATCAGATTATTTGAAAATTAAAAGCTAAATTATAGATGGGGTCACTATTATAATTTTTTGAAAATCTATGTCTTAATTCAGAATTAAAAATAATAAACTGATTTTTTTTAAGGGGTTCTCTCCAAAAAAGATTTCTTTTTCTGCCACCTGAAAATTCAAACTCTATAAAACTAGGGATTTCTCCTGTATCAACAGTGAATATAACAGACATATCAGGAGATCCATGTATGTCATAATCATCAATATGTTGATGCTGACTAATTTCTTGTCCTTTGATTTGTATTAAACCAAAAGTGTTTATTAATATAAGACTTTTGTTATATTTTAACTTAAAATTATCCGTCAAATAATCTATTATCCACTTAGTATGCACCTGATCTTTAATATTAAAATATTGATCCTTAGGTCCTGATAATAAATCTTTTTTTAATTTTTGTTTTTGATAGCCCTCTAAAATGTTTTCTTTTACTTGTTCTTCATTAACATCGAGAGTTTTTGATAAAGGAGCAGTATAGATATTTTGTTCAAATAAAGTATTTTTATGAAACATAAATTAAATTAAATTGCTACCCATGCTGATGCTGATGCATCCCATCTATGTGAACCTTGTGGATCTTCTGCGTCTAAACCAATCCATCTAAGATTAGTCTCATCCCAATTTATTTCATAATATTTCGCAGGATCACCATAACTAATAACACTAGGATATGTTACTGGAGGATCCCAATGACAAGTTGTATCATTTAAAGTCCATGAATTGTAAGGTTTTGGAGGTATGAATGCATCTTTACTTGCATCGTAAGTAAATCCTATACCTGGATAATTTTTACGAAAAGCTTTGCTTTGATCAGAAGATAATGCTCCATCAGTGTAATGTTTACCCATCTTAGTGTTATAGGAACACTTTTTCCATAAAGACCAACCATGAACGTTTGTTAAAAAAGTTACTCCTGTTGCTTCATCTTCTACACCGTCTTTTAAAGTATCAGCGTCATCTACCACTTCTACTGATAAAACAACATTACTATCATTGAGTTTTGCAAAATGTGCCATTTTTAACTACCTTGGAATTTGTACCTTATAACTACTTGACCTGATCCACCATTTCCTCCTCCAAAACCGGGATCATTTCTAAAAGCTCCGCCTCCACCGCCGCCGCCTTGATTGCCACCACCAGCTTTATTGAAGTTAGGATCTGAATTAGGTTGACCATTACCACCACCACCTGAGCCACCAGGTTTTGCAGGTTGTGCTGGATTGTCAGGTGTTCCTTGTCCACCACCTCCTCCTCCTGAATAGGATAATGGACTTGCTGTAATCGATGTTGATGTTCCCGCTCCGCCAGCTCCACTTGGCGCAGTGCCACCTACAGCGGTTGCTCCGCCACCGCCAGCACCTGAGTACCTTTGACCAGGACTAATAGTTCTAGCACCACCTAGGCCACCATTAGATCCTTGAGGTGGAGAAACGGGTGGAGAGTTACCTGAACCGCCAGCCACAGGACTTGAAGGGTTGCCAGCGCTTCCTCCTCCACTACCACCGGATAAACCTTGTCTTGGTTCTGCGCCCACACCTCCACCGCCACCACCTCCAGCAGAGGTGATATTTGAAAAAATGGAGTTACTCCCACTAGCTGCAGGTAGTGAGTTATTATGTGCAGGTCCAGTTCCACCAGCACCAACTGTTATAGGATAAGCTTGTGCCGAAACTGGTAGTGCACCTCCAGGATTAGCTAAAGGGCTACCTGACCAGTCTGATCCTGGGGATGGATTGGATTCTCTGTAACCACCTCCACCTCCACCAGGAGTTTTTGCTCCAGCACCGCCACCAGCGACTACCATATAATCTACTGTGTTTGATCCCGCAGCATTACCACCTACATTAACTGTGAATGTTCCAGATGAATTAAATACGTGAATCTTATAATTACCTGATGTAGATTCAGTGCCTCCACTTGCAGCAACATATTGAGCATTTGATTTATTCTGTAAGTCAGACATTGCGATTGCACCAGATGGAACTTCTGCTAATCCTCTAACAGGAGCAGAACCCATATTAATTTGTGTTGAAGTAGGGGAAACGTCTAATTCTTCGTTAACCTGTGATAAGGCTATTTGACCTGAAGGTGTTGTCATCTTTTATTCTCCCTTCTTGAGGTCATTAACTTGTAGTTGTAAATCCTTTACACATTCAATTAGTAGAGCACAAAGTCTATCATATTTTACGGCTTTGACTCCGTCAGGTCTTGTGCCTACGACCTCTGGTAAAACTTTTTCTACATCTTGAGCGATAACACCGACATCTGTTTTACGAACAAAGTAACCATCTTCTCCACCTTTAGAATCAATAAACTCTTGTTTCCAATCAAAAAGCACACCGTTAAGATTTTGTACTTTTTCCATAGGTGAAGATATGTTGTGAATATTTTCTTTTAAAGCTACATCTGAAGAATAAAAAGCAGTTATATCATTTGTAGCTCTAATTTCTCCACTAGTTCCTGAAGCTGCGGTAGCCACACCAAGTGAGTCCACTTGCATATCATTAAATTGAACATCATCAGATGTTCCTAAACCAATGCTTGTTCTAGCAGTTGCTCCTGTCTCTAAAACAAAGTTAGCACCATCACCAACAATAAAACCACCATTAGTAACAGCTAACCCCGCTACATCTTGAAGTTGTGCATCTAAACGAGCATTGGGTACTGTTCCCGACCCTAAGTTTGATGCGTTCAAGCTTGTTAGGTTTGCACCAGATACTGCAGGTAATGTTCCTGTTTGTGATCCTAAATCTGTTGTGGAAGAAATCTCTACATTGAAATCAGATGAGCCATCACAATACACAGATGTTTTAGCACCTTGTGTAATCGCAACACCATTGGCATCGTGACCTGTAGCTGAAATTTTTAATGCATGAGAGCCTGTTGTATTATTGAAAAATGTATAATGACTCTCTGTGGCAGGTATAAATACTGAAATAGCACCAGTTAAAGCGCCCGTAAGTTCAATAACTCTATTTGATGCTTCGGCTGCTGGATCTGCGTTCGCTGTAGTTAATGTAATATTTGCAGAGCCTGCAACTGATTTTGATAAATAACCAGCTCCAAAGGCGTCTAATACGTCTAAATTGTTATTAGTATTAGTACCCCAGGTATTGGCGTTAGCGCCAGTTGCCATTTTTTCTAGTTTAAAATTACTTGAGTATGTACTTGCCATGTTTTTACCTCACTAAAATATATCTTTTTTTGTTATTCAAGCAACACTTTTTATGCTGCGCTTACCTCTGCCCAAGTATTACTTGCACCCGTTACGACATTGGCCCAAGGAGTACACAATGGTGTTCCTAAGGAGAATGTCATATCCAGTCCTGTTACATTTACAATTGCTCCACCAGTGGCTACTTCAGTGCCTTGAGCAAAACTCATGGCTACTGTAGAAACACTTACTGTAACACCTGTGCCTACCTCTACTGTTTCCGTGCCTAATGTGAAAGATGATGATAAACTACCTAATGTAACTAAAGCATCTGCCTCTGCCACAGCAGTTCCTAGTGCTGCAGTCATATTCACTCCAGTAACATTAACGTCTAATGATGAATCTACAACAACAGAACCTATTGCAAAATCTAATTGATCTGATGGTGCGATAACTCCTACACTACCTTCACCAGATACTGTTACTCCTGATAGAGCAACACCTACTGATAAACTATCAAGAGTTACTAAGGATGTGCCTGTTTGTGATGTGGTGCCTAAAGCACCTGTCATTTCTAAACCAGTAACGCTAACTATGGCACCTGTTCCTACCTCTTGTGTAGTTGTGCCAAGCGTAGTTGACATCGTCACACCTGTGACGTTTGTAATAAATTCTATGTTTTCATTCCACGCAAAAGAACCCCAAGTTGATCTACCCCAACCTGTTGCTATTTGTGCATCGACTGACTCAGTGCCTACTGCAATGATGTAGATAGCCCAGTGAGTGTTATGTTAACCGAGCTTTGTTGACCCCATGCGCCTTCGCCCCAATTATTTTCACCCCAAGCATCTGCCATGGTAATGACTCCTTATATTAAGATAATCTTAATATAGCACTGTCTTTATCGTTGGTTGGGAATGCGATTGTGAATGTACCGTTTGTTGATGTCTTTACACTTCCAAAATCAAGAACACAGATAGCTGCGTTTGTTGCAGAAGATGATCTATTGTAGATCAATGCTGCTTGAGCAGATATTGTTGCTGATGTAAAACTTGCGTTTGCAAAGTCAACAAATGCTGTTGATGCTGTTGCGCTTGTTGCTGTTAGTCCAACAGTAGCGCCTGTTAAGGTTGCACCACCTGCTGCATATGTTCCTGAATTACCTACTTCATTTGTGGCTGAGTAGGCTGTTGTGTTTCCATTTAAAGTTGCTGAATCTGTGTAGAGAGCAAGATTGATAGTGTCATTATCAATATCATGATCCCCTTGAAGCAATTGCTGTTTAAATGAAGCACAGACTGCTTGATTTATTGCCATGTTTAGTTACTCCCTTTATGGTGTTAGCGATTTCATTGGAATGCGTAACACACCATTTTGATACTCATCCCTACGTTTACGTCCCATCTGCTCTTGTGCATAATCTTGCAGAGCAACTTGGTACTTACCTTCGTATAATTGCATATCTTGTAAATTTTTCAAGTAGGAATAAGCCTCTGATAAAGTTCCATAAAGCAAAACTTCAGGTGCGTTGTTAGATAAAAAAGTTGTAGTTGAAGTCCCTGAAGAACCATTTCCTAATCTCTCAGGAGTTTCGTCATACCACATCTCAACTGTATAAGCTGTATTTGGAGTTGGAGCCACTATCAGTGTTGTTGCATCCCAGTTTCCCCAATATTTTGGTTTTCCTGTAAAATTAGTATCTGTTGTAGATCTTTCTACAGAATATTCATCCATAAAAGTAGCGTCTCTTTGTTCTAGCCAAGTTCTAGTTCCATCGGTTTCCACTATTTGTAGTCCTCTTGCAAAACGAAAACCACCCTCAGGACCTGAAACATCTAAGAAAGCATTATTAGCTGTAAAAGTAGTCGTGGCATATCTTCTCTGATCATCAGAGTCTAACTGTCTAGCTACCTTATTTTCTATGTTAGTTAAAAAAACATTAATAACAGAATTAGACAAGACATCACTTGTTACCTCTGTGTAGTTTCTTACATTATCTAAAAGTTCAGAATAATTCATGATATCTCCACAGTTACTTTACCAACACTTGATCCCATAATCAATGCTCTACTTTCTTCAGATGGTTGCATTCCATTAGAAGTAAATGAACTATCTCCAGAACCACCCACAAAAACAATTATAGGTTCTTCTCTAGCTGGTCTAGCCCAAGGTAAAGCTTGTGCATCTGCACTATGATACGGTGGGTCTAGTTGTGGATGTTTTGTATCAAAACACTCAGGGCAAGTTTTTAGTCCATTCCATTCTTGTTGTAACTGACTAAATTTATATTGTTGACCACATCTATCGCAGATAGCGAGAGCGTATTTACCTGTAGCAAAAACGCCCATATTATGAACCGTTTATAAAATAATTCTGAGGAGTCAAGTGAACCGAAGCTCTTTGACCGTCTTCAGTCAAAGCTCTTTGTA